>Ga0316190_10001992_pt1 | contig 14858 bp, 14 predicted proteins | sample Eddworburrow2_MG_FD_204929 | JGI IMG/M metagenome (GOLD analysis project Ga0316190, IMG submission 204929) | Coastal sediment microbial communities from Maine, United States - Eddy worm burrow 2 | ecosystem: Environmental > Aquatic > Marine > Coastal > Sediment | place: USA: Maine | collected... | reverse complement strand
AGCGGCGTGTTGGCGGCGACGTTCTGGCCTTCGTCCACATAGCGTTCAGCCACGACGCGATGCTCGTCGCCACCGGTCCAGCCCGCTGTTACCTTGGTATAGCGGAGCCGGATATTGGTGGTTTCCAGTGATGATTCGGCCTTCGTCACCTGGGCCGCAGCGACTTTAAGTTGAGCCTGTTTGGCCAGTCTATCCTGACTGGTGGCATCAAATTCAGAATCAGATGCGATTCCGCGCTTTAAAAGGGACTCGGTGCGTTTAAACTCGCGATTGGCAATTTCCAGGGCGCTTTTGGCCTCGGAGAGTTTGGCCCTGGCGACTTCCAGATCGGCCTGGGCCTGGGCGACAGCCTGGACGTATTCGTCATTGTCCAGCTCAGCCACAACCTGACCCCGCTTTACCGTATCGGCGATATTCACAATCACACGCTCCACGCGGCCGCTGACTTTCGGCGCAACCACAAACTCAGCCAGGGCTTCCAACTCACCGCTGAACGTCCGCTGTAACGCGATCGGCCCGTGCTGAATCTGAGCCACTTCTACCGGCACCGGTCGTAAAGCCCTACCGCTTTTACTGGTGGCGGCCCTCTCTTGGAATTGACCGAAAATTAACCAGCCCAGTCCCGCCGCCGCGCCAATCATAAGAACCGTCAGAATAAAAATTTTAGGACCGCCCGATTTCATGGTAAAATAGCCTTCCCGTTGTCGTTAAAATGGGTACTCCCATACGATAATATAATACGTGCTGTTTTGGCTGATACAGAGAACAATGCACTTTTAGGGCTGATATTGCAACGAAAAATTAGTTGTTGATTAGTTCCACATGGCCAAGCGTCTGAAAAGAGGCGTCACATATTCAAATCAGTTTTCGGTTGTCAGCGTGACTCAAAAAACTATATAGTCTGGCAAATGCGTTCTAAGAACACATACAAATCGGAACAAACTGACCGCCACCGGGCGAGATCGGGATGCGAGAGGAGCTGATATGATGTTTGCAAGATGTTATCATCGTCTGCTGGAGATCCCTGGTATATGCGTTTTGTTGCTGTTGTTGACGTCCTGTACGCTGGTCGAAGAGCAGATAGACCGCACGGCGGGCGGGCCGAATGTGCCTGCCGATACAGCGGTGCACTTACGCTTGGAGTCCACCGAGCAACCCGAAGAGATTATAGCACGAACGTTGCCACCGGGGCCATTGAAAGTCACCATCACCGAAGCTATATTGCTTTCCCTTGAAAACAACCGCTCTCTTGTAGTGCAAAGATTAAATCCCTCGATTGAACAAACATTTGAGGATCAGGAAAGAGCTGTTTTTGATCCGACGACAAATGCGGACATTTCCGCCGGCAGGGTGAAAGAAGAACGCCTCGCAAGATCCGGATCTGAAACTGAGGATTTCACCACCAATTTTATCGACGGCATCATTTCTTTGGAGCAATATTTCCCGACCGGTACGACGGTTGCCCTGGAAGCCGGCACGCAAGTAAATGACTCCTCTCTTTACGATGACAACTTTTATTCGACCCGCTTGGGCATGACAGTTACCCAGGCGCTGCTGAGAGGATACGGAAGGGAGGTGAATCTGGCCCGTTTGCAGCAGGCACGCCTGGATACGCGCATGTCGGAATACGAGTTGCGGGGCTTTACCGAGTTTCTGGTGGCGGAGGTGGAGCGTACCTACTGGGACTATGCGCTGGCCCGGCGTCAGATTGAAATTGTCGAAGAATCACTGAAAGTCGCCCGTCAGCAGCTCACCGAAACCAAAGAGCTGATCGCCGTTGGTCGATTGGCCCGAGCTGAATTGCCGGCTGTCCAGGCCGAAGTGGCCGCCCAAGAGCAGGCGCTCATCGAAGCAAGGGCCAACAAAGAATCTATTCGCCTGCAAATGCTGCGGTTGCTCGATCCTGCAGGGCCCGGAATCTGGCAGCGGGAAGTTGATTTAATTTATCAGCCTAAGTTGCCCGAAATCAAGATGGAAGACGTTGAGCTTCACGTGGCAGTATCGATGCGCATGCGTCCACTATTAAATGAGACTCGCTTGGAAATATTACGCGGCGATCTGGAGCTCGTTAAAACCCAAAACGGTGTGCTGCCCTTAATGGACCTATTCATTACGCTCGGCAAAAGCGGCTATGCGAATTCCTTCGGTGAGTCCATTCGCAATATCAACGAAGACAATTATGACGCCCTAGCCGGCGTCAACTTTGAGTATCCTATTTTTAACCGGGGTGCAAAAGCGCTTCACCGGCGAGCGTTGTTGAATCGGGAACAGGCGCAAAAAGCGCTTGAGAACCTTTCACAACTCGTGGAAGTCGATGTCCGCACCGCCTACATTGAGGTCAACCGTGCCAAGCAGCAGATTTCCGCCTCATCGGTGACCCGCATGTTTGATGAGGAAAAACTCCGGACTGAAACCGAAAAATTGCGAGTGGGAAAATCAACCAGCTTCCTGGTGGCTCAAGCTCAGCGGGATCTGTTGGTCAGCCGAATTGCTGAGGTGCAGGCCCTTGCCAACTACCTCAAGGCATTGATCGATCTTTACCGACAAGACGGATCCCTGCTTGAGCGCCGCAGAATTTCCGCCCCTGGTCGCGAACCGGTCAAACTTACGAAAAAATAATATTTGCTTAATGAAAATGTAATTTCTAAATCTTACGATTCTTTAATTTCAATTTTTCAATGTATCCGCAAGAAATTCCGTAAAGCGCTTCCAGGATTTTTTATCCGCTGCTTCTTGGTAACGGTCTCCCCCAAAAACGGTGAAAGCATGTCGGGCCCCACCGTAGGTAATCATTTCATGGGTAACTCCGGCTGCTTCCAGTTCGTTCGTCAATCCCGCAAACTGGTCCATGGTAATCGCTTTGTCCGCTGATCCATGCATAATCAGAATTTTTCCCCGGGTTTTAGTGTAATCTTGTCCTTCCGGCGTTTTCAGGCCGCCATGAAACGTTGCGAAACCTTTCAGGTCTGCTCCGGATCGTGCCAATTCAAGCACGGCGGCGCCACCGAAACAATAGCCCATGACAACGGATTTCTCGATGTTGGCGCCTTTTTTCTTGGCTGTATCCAAAGCCCCTTCCATCAAAGCTCGCATTTTCTCTCTATCTTTATAGAGTTCGCCCGTATGCTGGCGTTTGTCTTCGACTTCGGTGGGTCGCACGCCGGCGCCAAACAAATCCAAAGCAAAAACAGCATATCCCAAATCCGCAAGCATGTTGGCCCGCTTGACTTCATAATCCGTCAAACCATCCCAATCATGAATCAGCAATACGAAAGGCGCCTTTTCAGATGGGCTGACATAATACCCTTCATAGGATTGACCATTAATCTCATAATTAATTGCAGTGCCTGTGGCACCAATTGCGGCAGTTGAAACTAATATCGTTAAAAATATGCATATAAAGTATCGCATGATAAGAATCTCCTTTATCGTTCATTTTATTATCACCTCATACAATAATGATACTATGCTTCTTTAAGATTTTCAGGTAGCATCATTAATTATAAAAGTAAAACTAATACATAAAGTGCCCCAAGTCCAGGGATCACAGTGCGAAGTTCAGCAAAAAGATGTTGATTAACTTCACAATCTCAGCAGACTGAAAATTTCATAATTTGAAATCTATACTAATTATCGATTTTATTTGTTTTTTTTATAAATCAGGACTAAAGTGTAGTAAATATGGAACAAACAAAACACAACGAGGAAAACACCGAAAACCCCATCAGGAGCGGTCTGGTGTGGGATTTGCCTACGCGGCTGTTTCACTGGCTGCTGGTGATATTTGTGATTATCTCTTTTGTGACCGGCAACATCGGCGGTAATACCATGCAGTACCATGAGTGGGGAGGCTTTGCGATCCTGACCCTGCTCCTGTTCCGGCTGGTCTGGGGCTTTGTCGGCAGCCGGCAGTCCCGTTTTGTAACCTTTGTTTACGGTCCGTCTGCCGTCATCCGCTATGTAGCGACCCTCAGACACCGTGACTCGCCGCGTTACCTGGGCCACAATCCCTTGGGTGGTTGGTCGATCATTGCCCTGCTGTTCACCTTGTTGGTCCAGGCTGCAACCGGTTTGTTCGCCAACGACGACATCCTCACTGAAGGCCCGCTCTTTGATTGGGTCAACAAAGCCACCAGCGACTGGCTTACAAAGGTTCACAAGCTGAATCAACAAGTGATCATCGCACTCGTGTGCGTGCACGTTGCGGCGGTGCTTTTCTATTTTTTCTACAAGCACCAAAATCTGATACTGCCGATGATTACCGGTGTCAAGCCGTGGCACGATGCGGAGGCCGAAGCCGAACCTGCCGGTCGCACCTGGTTGGCGGTTCTGATTGCGGGGCTGGCCGCCTTGGCTGTCTATCTTCTTGTGCGCTAGAGAATCGGCCAAAAACCGGCCCGTCTGCCCGCGAAGCCACACTTAGTACATAGATTCATAAATACAGTAACGTAAAATCTGAGGAATGGATTCCAAATAAAAGATTGCTTCGCTTCGCTCGCAATGACTCGCAAATACGGAATTTCAATCAAAACATATTTTGGGCAACTACCCTACCTAGTACGGAACTGTTTGTGACAGCCATTGCAGCTTTTGGCCACCTCGCCGAACTGCGCTTTGATGGCACTTAAATCGCCGCTTTCAGATACGCTGACGAGTTTTGCAGATCCGGCTTCGAAAGCCTGGGCGCTGGCCTTGAATTCATCCTGCTTAGCAAACACGGCAGCATTCAAGGTGGTATCGCCCTTGTCGGTTCCCGGCACCATACTCGCCTCCCAGGGCAGATGTGAGAGCGACTCCATCACCATGGCATTACGCGTAAATGCCTTCTGGTCGTAAGGAGCCTTTTCCTTTACCACCGCGCCCATACGTCCGAAATGCTGGGCGATCAGAAACATGACCGATTTGCGGTATTTAATGGCGTCCTCGGACTTGGCAAACTGCGCATAGGCGCCGCCGACAGCTACTGCGACAAACATCAGACAGATAAATAATTTTACCAATTTTTTCATTTGTTCCTCCTTTAAGTTTTTTTATTTCATAGCAACAAGCAGGCTAAGTAACTCTTGCCCTAAAGATAATCCAGCAATGGCTCCCCGCTTCCCCCTATCATAAATCCTGGAGTGGATGAATACTCCGCCATCGTCACACACCTGAAATTTAGAGGCAATCCTACATTACCAATACGCAAATATCGGCTTTTTGGATTCATTTCAAGCTTAATTTTTCACCTATGGATATCTGCTTAATATGCCTCGTACCATGGACAATATTTTGGTTCAAAATGAATCCAAGCCGTTCATATCTAAACACCGCTGCCCAAACCTTTGCGGTCAACGGCCAGCGGGTGGATTATTCGACGGCTGCGTTCATCGGGGGACCCGGGACAGACCTTCTTAACGGCACCAAGGTGGAGGCGGAAGGTCCCATCGTCAGCGGAATCCTTCAGGCCGAAAAGGTTAAATTTAAAGATGGCTCGACATATATAGATGTCCGGTTGGCGTCGAGCTTCCCCCTGCGGGTTCAAGGGTAATCTCAAAGGATCGGAAATTCGAAAGTGATTTCTTGGATTGAATTTCCACCACGGCATATCCGGTTGAAGTGACGGGGAAGACCCCGCCACTGACTTGCCAGCCATTTTTTTCATCCAGAGCTGATACGGTATCAGGAAAGCCCCCAAAAGTCAGTTTAGGCCAAGTGGAGTCTCCATTTTTTTGTTTTCATAAAAGTGTTGGATTCGGCGATCACTTAAAAACGTTACAGATGGAATCGCCGCATCAAAAGTATCTTCTTTCAATATCGGTATCCATACTATTGAAGCGCTGACATCTGCATCGGGATAATTTTCAAAAACATTCTCATGTACCGCTTAATTTGTCCACCACCTGGCGGACGTCGCCTAAGCATCATTTTCCCTTAGGATTCTTAGTTGCGCACTGGCAATTCCCAAACTTTTTTTCTATCTGGATCTTATCCATTATTGTGGATTTACCATTAGCCGAATAGTCCTGAGTAATATCATCGACCGAGTAATCGAAACAGTAGCAAATTAAGTCTTTCACAATGCCGTTCCCTTCAATAAAGAATGGATTAGGTATTTGGTGTAATCAATTGGTTCCATAACAACGAATTGTTGGGAAAACCCTAACAAATCTCCATGGCAATCAGAGTGATGTCATCATGATTTAGCTCTTTAACAGTAAATTTATGCAATGTTTTGAGGATGGCCGATTTAAGTTCAGACAAAGGGGCTCCTGTATTTGCATCAAGGGCATCTTTGAGGCGAGCTAATCCAAAACGTTTACCCTCGGGGTTGGGTGCGTCAATGATGCCGTCGGTATAGGCAAAGAGTCGGTCTCCGGGAGTCATTGGAATCGTAATCTGGCTGTAATGTGTATCCAAATCGATAGCAAGAGGTATGTTTAGTGGAAAACCATCGCTTTGACCTTCACGACCATGCGGTCTGGCGTATGACCAGACCCTGTCGCTGGCCCGTTTGTATAGAACAGGAGGGTGACCGGCATAAGACACTCTCGCTTCGCTTTCTTGACGGTAATACGCGACAACTGCCGCGGTAGTCATGGCATCCAGGCTGCGGCTGCTAATTCGTTGGTTAACTTCGCCCAGAATGACCCGACTGTCCGGCTCTCAAATGTGAGCTTTTAAAGTGTCGTAGACATACTGACTTATTTCCGAGACAGCCTCGCCGTGACCGGTGACATCTGCTATAGCCAGTCGAGTGATGATGCCACCTTTACAGACTCCAAAATAGTAGATGTCTCCACCTTTACCTCCCTCACAACAAGCTGTAGAATAGATAGAACCAATGACTTTTCCGGCAGAGACCTCTGAATCTCTATTACGGATACCTCCCCAGAGTTCCTTACACTCAAGCCTGCCATGTGCGTCAGCAATTGGGAACGGTGAATTTTTGTCGTACATTTGCATACTCCTTTCCCTAAATATGGTCGCTAAAGCGGATTAAGGATTTTAATTGTATTATCTGGCATTAGCTGGTGGTTCTAAAGGTTTCGCTGGTAATGCCGGTTTTTTTGCACGTAACAAGACACCTTTGGTTTTTGGGGTACTATTAAAACCAGTTTCACCGATGAGTTCAACATTATGAAAGCCGACTTTTTCCAATAAAGCCAGGAAATCCTTTCCCGGTATCGTGCCCCCTTCTCATTGGAACCAATTCGCAAGTCGAGCCTTTATATCTTTCTGGACACTTCCTGCTGCAATCTGATCTGCCACCATCAAACGTCCTGCTGGTTTCAGCACCCTTATTATTTCTGACATGGCTGTCTCTTTGTCGGGTATTAGATTGATCACTCCGTTCGAGGTCACCACGTCGAAGGTATCATCAGAAAAAGGCAGGTTCTCACCCGATACTTTTTGGAATTTGACGTTATCGAGCTCCATCATCTGGAGATTGTTTTCCGCGCGGGCAATCATTTCCGACACGATATCCACACCGATGACCGAACCTTTCGGCCCCACGATTATTGCAGCCAAAATTGTATCAACGCCAGCACCACAGCCGATATCGAGAACTTGCTCGCCTTGATTAATTTTTCCCAAGGAAAAAGGGTTTCCCACACCACAGTAGGAGGATGCAACCTCATTCGGAAGTTTTTCGGTTAGGGCCTTATCATAATTTAGTGCTTCAAGACCTTTGCTGCCGGTAGGATATTTAAATTGTCCCTCAGGGCTGGTAGCAACTTTCGCATACTTTTCGTTGATACCAGTTTCGATTTTTTTAAGATCGTCTATTGTGATTTGAGACTCCATGATTTTATCTCCATTGAGCGATGATATTTAAAGCTTTACGTCTGGGGTTCTATTGTCTCCCTAACTCAATTCATAAGCCACCGGCTATGCTGGTGAGAATTTAAATGGTTCTACCGTTACCGCGAGGGCATGCTTGATGGGTGCAAACCTGATCGATGCCGGTGGCTTATGAATTGAGATAAATCAGCGGCCACCAGCAGAGGTGGCTGCGGCCCTTCCAGGTGCCATCCTTATACCTTCAGCTCTGCTGGTGGTCGCTGATTGCTGCTGAAAGAGCTTCCATGTCTGGGATGTTGTCAAAGGCGATGCGCTCATTGATTATTATCGATGGAACCGCAGGCATTCGCTTGCAGATTGCCCCGAGTTCAGCGTGTCGCATCACGCCTTCTCTGGAACTGACATCGACTACCTCCCATTGGAGAACTCCTTTCTCAAATTCGGGGGCTATTTCCACCAGTATTGCAAGTGCCAAATCGCACAATATGCACCCTTTCTTTTTGGCAACAATTTCAACCATTACGTTTGGTGAATCCATGGGCCGATATCCTTTTTCCAGCATCTTCACTTTTAAAACTTATATATTTTGCCCTTATCACTGTGTGGCCTCAAATGGCGATACATCGAGAAACTAGCGACTATCAATTCAGCTAAAATTATTACAGATAGTACTTGGATACATTAAACACGCTAGGAAATCAATCGTCTTTAAAATCTTGGTCCGTTCAAGCATCAGGTGCTGTCAGATCCTCAGGCAACGTTGGATTTCCTGACGAAAATAGGGATTCGGTTGATTTTATTGACATTCGCAATAAAAGCGGATAGTTGAAATAAGAATCCGTTAACAAATAATGTTTAGTTATTATAGCTTGTTGCATGTTTTACACAATTTGGGATAAATTCGGGCAACCATTGATCCTAATTTGGCCGGGAGGCCTAAAAATCAGCAAATGGAGAGGGGTACCATGCAAGATCATAATTTTGTAAGGATGGGTGACGGGGAGCGGGTTTTAATGTCACCCGGTCAGATCAAAGAAGATCTTCTGGCTGGCACCCAGGACGCGGCCCAGCGAGCTGATATACCAGCGTTGACCTCCGATGAGCTTGAACAGCTATTTGATATTTTTGCTGATCCGTCCCGCATTGTCAGTGTCTCACCCGGCCAAGAGGTGATTGTGACCGACGATGCCGTTTGCACGCTGTTTTATCTGGATCAGGATAACAGCGGACAGGGGATCCCCATGAGCCGTGGACAATCCGTGCTGGCCTATGAACGGGCCTGTGCGGCCGATACCGTATCCATTGGATATCGAGATCAATTCGGTCAACCTTTTCAGATCTAAACTAGGCTAGATGACGGAGGTCAGAGGACATATGGCAGATGTCAGATGTCAGAAGTCAGATGTCAGAGGACAGAAATTGGAATTCGGAAGGCGGAATGGGGAAGTCGGAAGAAAGTAATCTGAATTCGGAATCAAACGACCAGTGACCAGTTACCAGTAGCCAGAAAACAGCAATCGGAAACAATGGATTTTTTTTCCTCTGAAACGATTAACCAATAACGAATAATTCCCAAATGTTTTTTAAATCAATTGGGGTAGTATCGAGCATCGCATATCTAGCATCCAGTGAACAGTATCCGAAAGCCAGTAACTAATAACCAATAACCAGCAACGAGGATATCCATTATGCCATCAGAAACCTCCAGCGGAGCGCGTATCAGCCCGATTGCGATAAAACCGGAGAAGAGGATAAAAGCCTTGGCTGATGAGGATGTCGCAAAGATCCATCAGGCCACATTGACAGTACTGGAACAAACCGGTGTGAAATTTCCTTGCGAAAAGGCCCTCCATATTTTAGCAGAAGCCGGTGCCGACGTTGACTTTAAAACACAGATCGTAAAAATTCGGCCGGATCTCTTGATGAAAACCCTTGCCGAAGCCCCAACCGAATTTGTCATGGGGTCGCGCGGAAGCCAGGCGCTGGATGTAAATCTTGATGGCAGCGGAATATATTGCGGAACTTCAGGTACCGGCACTACCACAGTGGATTTAGAGACCCGTGACCGCAGGCCCTCTGTGAAAGCAGATGTGGCGATGATGGCCCTCATCTCTGATTATTTATCTTCCATAAGCTTTTACTGGCCCATGGTGGCGGCACGGGATTGCCCGACGGAGACCATTGCGCTGCATGAACTGGAGGCCGCCTTTACCTATACCGAAAAGCATGTTCATATCGTTAGCTGTGTGGATAGAAAATCAGCTCAATATGCGGTTGAAATGGCCGGAGTCATTGCCGGAAGCAGGGAAAGAATTAAAACCCGACCGCCGCTGTCGCTGATTGCCAGTCCCATATCTCCGCTAAATCACGATGCAGGTGTTCTTGAAGCGGCCCTGGTATTTGCCGATGCCGGATTGCCGGTCGGGTTTGCAGCGATGCCGGTGTTAGGTACTACGGCACCGGCATCCATTACCGGTGCATTGGCCCAGGGAAATGCTGAAATCCTGAGCTCCATCTGTTTGCTTCAACTCGCATACCCGGGCTCTCCGGCATTTTATCCGTTGTTCACCGCCATGATAAATCCATTCACAGGGGGCATATCCGTATCAAATGAAACGAAATGTCTCTTTTATGCGGCCACTGTTCAACTGGGGCATTATTACCACCTGCCCGTAATGACCGGCTACGGCGGCAGCGACGCAACAGACCCTAAAGGATGGAAGGTCGGAAAAGACGACGCCATTGATGCCTTTTTTAGCTGTGCCACTGGCCCGGACATGGCTCCCGGCCTTGGTTTGCTGGAAGGTTACACACTGCTTTACCCGGAGAAGCTATTACTCGACGATGAGATTTATCAATCCGTCAAATTCATGGCTGAAGGAATGCTTGCGGCTAACCATCAGCCGGCCATCGATGAAATTATGGCAGTCGGACCCGAAGGACATTTTCTGGATCGGGATTTCACTGTCAGGAATGTTCGCAGGCTCTGGCAACCGCGAATATCGCAGCAATGGTCCGCAGAAATGCAGGATTTTCGAGACCCCCAGGTGGCAGCCCTGGATAAAACCAAGTGGATACTAAAAAATCACAAACCCAAACCCCTTGACGAAAAAGCGGCCGATGAGCTAAAACGAATTATCCAAACAGCTGAAAACAAACTCGTGAAACCTTAATAGAGGCGAAACCAACCTGCTATATGCGCAAGCGCAGCGAGGTGGATACCCGGCTTAGAAAATTTTATTTAATTTCTAATCTGAACTGGTTCATCAAATTTGATACATGGGCATATCACAAGTTATCCGGAATTCGATCTATTAGGCTTTTATAGTCAGACTTACTTGGCGAGGTAAATTCTTTGAACTATTTAGGTCTCGATCTTTCTTCACTGATTGTTATAATTATCGCCGTCTTCATAGCGGGTGTCATTCGAGGTTACAGTGGTTTTGGTTTTGCAATGGTAGCCGTTACTAGTATTTCCCTTGTAATTTCCCCAGCTCGCGTTGTGCCCCTTGTCCTAATTCTCGAGGTAATGGCGAGCATAAGTCTGGTGCCGCAAGTTTGGAGAGACATAGACTGGTATTCTTTACGCTGGCTGCTTGCGGGATCGCTTCTTGCTACCCCCTTTGGGGTATATCTGCTTGCTAACATACCGGCAGAGCCAATGCGAATATCCATTTCCCTGCTGGTGCTGGTTGCTGCAATTCTACTATTACGAGGCTGGGCATGGAAGCGAATGCCTGGCAGACCATTAATCCTTACCACAGGAGTAGCATGTGGCATATTGAACGGTGCCGCCGCAATAGGTGGCCCGCCGGTCATTCTTCTCTACCTTTCGTCACCTGCTGGAGTAACGGTATCCCGCGCGTCTATCATCGCCTATTTCTTGGGTATCGACACAATGAGTCTCATAATGGCCTCAATACAAGGCCTAACTACACTCCAGACTTTGCTGCTGACAGTTGTCTGTCTGGTTCCGCTGCTTATTGGTATTGCCGTTGGAAGTAGAATGTTCACAAAAGTTGAAAAGGAATCTTTTCGTCACCATGTGTTAGTTTTGCTTATAATACTTGCGATTGCCGGTTTACTTCGTGGAATAATTATCTAATTTCCTGGATAACCATAGGATCAATCCCGCTTGGTGGTTGGTTCACAGATCGCACCGGACGAATCAATGCGTTCATTATAGGTGGTGTTCTCCTAAATTCCCTGTTTATATTTCTTGTACCCCTTGGTTTTTCGGTCCTACTATGTGTGCTGTTGCTTGGAGTGACCATTGGAGGTTGGCCGGGAGCAATTATGGCTCTGCCTAACCATGTTTTGTCCCCCCAGAGTCGTTCTACCGGCTTCGGTGTATTCAACATGGTTTTTTATGGAATAGTCGCGGCTTTAGTACCAGTCGCCGGATGGTTGAGAGACTTCACGGGTGAAGAAACGGCTTCGTTACAATTCGGAGGCGTTCTGATGATCCTAACTGTCGTTGCATTAATAGTTTTCCGTATTTTACAACAACGCTGGCTTGCAGAAGAGCCTGGGCAGCTATTGGAAACTACTACCTGATTTAAACAATTTTCAAATGCGGTCAACAAGTTTTCGAGTCCAGAAGTTTTTCTAAGGATAAGAGGGAGAGGAAATATGACTGGAAAAGATATTGTAAAAACTGCCTTTGATCTGAAAGAGTCCGCAAGGATACCTACCACATTGATCGCCGGCGGGTCGTGGGCGGTACACATGGCAGGTGAAACCTTTGCCGGCGTCAAAGAGAATCCTGAGAGGATCGCTGATGTATTTGTTCAAGCATTTATGTTTTGGCTTTAGTACCTATCTATTAAAATCGCATCATATTTGCGAAGGATTTATCTAACAAAAAATTTTCGCCACCAAGGCTCTAAGACACGAAGTTAAATTATAATAAACAGTTATTGTTAGTGTCTTCGTGCCTTAGTGGCTGTTCTATCCGGTTTATCCGGGTTGGGATGCGATTTCCCCAAAAACGTACCTTTTGAGAATATCCAAGCCCTCATGTCACTGAAAGAAAATTTAATTTTTCAGGTTTCTGCTTTTCGACGGTAAAAATTTAGTTTTGCGATTTTGCATGTATTCTCAACACATCACCGCCTCCGAACTACTCAATTTTATATGATCACTTTTGTTAGGATTTGGTTTTACAATCCAGTCAATTATTGACAAATGAGATAGCTTCCGTATTTTTAAAAATCGCCACCTTATTGATATTCACTATTTCCACAGACATTTTCAAACCATAGAGACAGGAGGACTCGATGAAAAAATCGCATCTAAGATCAGTATTTTGTATCGTGGCATTGACCACATTAATAATTGGTGCACCGGTATTAGCTGCAGACAAGCCCAACATCGTCATAGTTTGGGGTGACGATATCGGCTGGTTTAACATCAGCGCCTATAACATGGGCATGATGGGCTACAAGACTCCAAACATTGACCGGATCGCCAAGGAAGGCGCAGTGTTTACCGACTGGTATGGCCAGCAGAGCTGCACCGCCGGCCGCGCAGCATTTATTACCGGCCAAGCGCCGATTCGCACGGGTCTGACCAAGGTTGGACTCCCAGGTGCAAAAGAGGGAATGCCCAAAGAGGATCCCACAATCGCCGCTCTTCTCAAGAACCACGGCTACATGACCGGCCAATTTGGCAAGAATCATCTTGGCGATCGCGATGAGCACCTGCCAACGAACCACGGTTTCGACGAATTCTTTGGAAACCTCTATCACCTCAATGCCGAAGACGAGCCGGAGAACGTAGATTACCCCAAGGACCCGGAATTCAAAAAGAAATTTGGCCCTCGCGGAGTGATCAAATCCACTGCTGACGGCAAAGTTGAAGACACCGGCCCACTCAATATGAAGCGAATGGAGACCGTTGATGACGAGGTCACCGTGGCCGCCCTCGACTTCGTTGATCGTGCTCACAAGGCGGACAAACCGTTCTTTCTCTGGTGGAACTCGACTCGTATGCATGTTTGGACGCGTCTAAAGGCTGAATCGGAGGGCAAGACCGGCCTCGGTATCTACCCTGATGGAATGGTGGAGCACGACGGTCATGTCGGCCAAATTCTCGATAAACTTGATGAACTCGGAATCGCCGACAACACGATTGTTATGTACTCCACCGACAACGGCGCAGAAGCCATGACGTGGCCGGACGGCGGAACTATTCCCTTCCGCGGAGAAAAGAACACGAACTGGGAAGGCGGTTACCGGGTCCCCTGTGCGATCCGCTGGCCTGGAGTCATCAAGCCGGGCACGATCGTCAACGACATTGGTTCCCACGAAGACATGCTGCCCACCCTTCTCGCCGCAGTCGGCGAACCCGATATCAAGGAGAAGCTGAAAGCCGGAGGAGTGAGCGCAATAGGCCGCAACTACAAAGTTCACCTCGACGGCTACAACCTTCTTCCTTTCTTCAAGGGTAAGCAGGCAGAGAGCCCCCGGAAGGATTTCCTTTATTGGACCGATGACGGCGATATTGCCGCGCTTCGTTACAACAACTGGAAGATAGTTTTCTTGGAGCAACGCGCCCACGGCTTTGATGTGTGGCAGGAACCGTTCGTTACCTTGCGTTTTCCAAAGCTGTTCAACCTTCGCACCGATCCGTTCGAACGCGCTGATCATGAGGGAATGGGCTACGGACAATGGAGAGCTGAACGCATGTTTGCGCTCGCGCCTGCTCAGGCGTTTGTCGGTAAATATCTGCAAAGCTTTGCGGAATTTCCACCCCGTCAGAAACCCGGCTCCTTCAGTTTGGGAGATGCAATGGACAAAATTTCTAAGGGAACACCGCACAACTAACGAGAGGTTCGCTCCCCGAGATACGCCTGCCCACGTGGTGCCCAGACGCAAGCGTCAAAGCAAAAGCACCGAACAAAAAGCGTCACCGACCCAGCCTTGCTGGGTTCGGTGAAGCTTTGGCGTTACCGATACCTCTCCAACGTATCTAACAAAAATTCAGCCTCAAAAAAGGTCAGATAATGTATCGCAAAAGAGCCTCAATTTCGTTTTATTGCTATAAGTGCTTGCAATTGACAGTCTCAAAAA
>Ga0316190_10001991_pt1 | contig 14865 bp, 14 predicted proteins | sample Eddworburrow2_MG_FD_204929 | JGI IMG/M metagenome (GOLD analysis project Ga0316190, IMG submission 204929) | Coastal sediment microbial communities from Maine, United States - Eddy worm burrow 2 | ecosystem: Environmental > Aquatic > Marine > Coastal > Sediment | place: USA: Maine | collected... | reverse complement strand
GAGGCGGTTTGGCGTTGCGGTTCCGATGTGCCTGATTTGATCTTGATGGATCTCATCATGCCGGTGATGGATGGCGTTGAGGCAACGCGCCGGATTATGGAGTCTTCGCCGTGTGCAATCCTGGTGGTGACATCAACGGTTTCCGGTAATGCTTCCAAGGTATTCCATGCAATGGGCCATGGCGCCCTTGATGCGGTAAATACGCCGGTGCTGGGCATGACTGGTGATGCCGAGGGCAAAGATGAGTTTTTGCAAAAGGTTGCCACAATTGGAAAGTTGATTAGTCATAAGACGAGCGTTGCGCCTACCAGGATTGTGCCCAGTCGTTTGTCAGCGACGGTAAACGATGACAGCCTGGTTGCTATAGGCTCGTCGTCTGGAGGACCTAAGGCCTTGGCGGTGGTGCTGCAATCGTTGCCTGCGGATTTTCCTGCCCCTATTGTGATTGTTCAACATGTCGATCAAAAGTTTACTGCCGAGTTGGCTGTATGGCTGGATAAACAATGTGCACTTGGGGTGCGTTTGGCCAAAAAAGGTGATAGGTTAATCCCCGGCCAGGTGTTGATTGCGGGGACCAATGACCACCTGATTTTGAATTCCCATCATTCATTGGAATATACTCCAGACCCTGTTAATCAGGCTTACAGGCCGTCTGTTGATGTGTTTTTTTCTAGTGTGGTTGAACATTGGGCTGGCGATGTGGTTGCCGTATTGTTGACCGGCATGGGCAGGGATGGAGCTGAGGGCTTGTTAAGTCTTAAAAACAAGGGTGTTCACACCATTGCGCAGGATGAAGCAACCTGTGCAGTTTATGGTATGCCAAAAGCAGCTGCTCAGATTGGTGCGGCTCAACAAATCCTGCCAATAGACGATATTGCTTCTGTATTGATAGAGTATTTTGGTAATAGAAAAATGGGTAGCAGACTTGATGAGCGCTAGCGGCGAAGATACACAACCACCAACAGGTGTAGTGACACCAGAGGATGATACTCGTACTCGTGTCATGCTGGTTGATGATCAGAATATCGTTGCTGAGGCGTTGAGGCGAATGTTGGCTGATGAGCCGGACATTGACTATCACTACTGTAATGACCCGGCAAACGCCATGAATGAAGCGATTGCATTCAAACCTACGGTGATTTTGCAGGACCTGGTCATGCCGGATATAGACGGTTTGATGCTGCTTAAGTTCTATCGCTCCAATCCTGAAATCAAGACTATCCCGGTTATTGTTTTGTCGACCAAGGAAGACCCCAAGATCAAGAGTGAGGCATTTGAATTGGGTGCCAGTGATTATCTGGTCAAGTTTCCAGACAAGCTTGAGGTGATTGCCCGTGTCCATGCGCATTCACGCAGCTTTATGGCGCAAAAACAGCGCGATGAAGCCTATCGCGCCCTGAGCGAAATGCAGATTGAACTTGAGGCGAAAAATATTGAATTGGAGCGTTTGTCATCTCAGGATGGTCTGACCGGTATTGCCAATCGCCGTATCTTTGATGAATTTACCGAGAAAGAGTGGGGTCGCGCCGCGCGTGATAATAACTGCCTGTCTCTGGTGATGATTGATATCGATCATTTCAAAACCTACAACGATAATTATGGTCATCAGGGCGGCGATGATTGTCTCCGGCAGGTGGCGCAGAAGCTGGCTAGTACGGTTAATCGCCCAAGTGATCTGGTGGCGCGCTATGGTGGTGAGGAGTTTGTGGTGGTAATGCCTGGCACTGACCTGGAAGGTGCAAAAAGTATTGCTGAGGCCCTGTGTGAGGGTGTTTCTTCGCTAGGGCTGGCGCATGCTCACTCGTCAACAGCAGACCATGTAACGATTAGTCTGGGGGTGGCAAGCATAGTGCCTAGTGCTGATGGCAAACCTGAAGATCTTATCGCTAAGGCCGACGGAGCCCTCTATAAGGCCAAGGAGACTGGCCGTAATAAATTTGTGGTGGCCGAGGATTAAGGTGTCGGCTCTTCTTCTGTAGAGGCTTTTCTTGAGTCTGGGTATATCCTGATAGTTTTCACTGTGTTGTTGCCGGTTTGAACAATGTCGATAGGGTAACCGGAGATGAGTACGCTGGTACCCGGTTCAGGGATTGATTCCAAATATTCGATTATTAGGCCGTTCAGAGTTTTAGGTCCATCCGTTGGCAGTTCCCAGCCCATTGTTCGATTGAGTTCACGGACATAGGCGGTGCCATCCACGAGAAAAGTGCCATCCTCCTGTGGATGGATGTCTTTACTGGTTGCGGCAACATCGGTGGTGTATTCGCCGACAATCTCTTCGAGAATGCTTTCCAGAGAAACCAATCCTTGAATATCGCCATATTCATCCACAACAAAGGCGATGCGCCGTTTTTCCCGCTGAAATCCGAGTAGTTGGGTGTTGAGCGGTGTGCCTTCTGGTATGTAATAAGGTTCACGGCAAATTCCAAGTAGCTTTTCTTTGTTGAAATCACCTTCAGCGACTATGTGCAAGGCACTGCGGGCATGAACAAAGCCGATGACATTCTCAATATTGTCGCGAAACACTGGCATGCGGGTGTGTTGGGCGTGGGTCAATTGTTTGAGTATAGTCTGGTCGTCATCGTTGATATCCAGGCCAATAATTTCATTGCGCGGCACCATCACATCTTCAACGGATACCTTTTCCAGATCGAGAATACTAATTAGCATCTCCTGATGTCGACGAGGAATCAGGGCGCCTGCCTCATTAACAACCGTGCGCAGCTCTTCACTGCTTAGATGTTGCATGGAGCCTGTTCTGGGAGGGACACCAAGGGCGCGCAACAGGGTGTTGGCCATGATGTTGACCAGCCAGACCAGTGGGTAGCTGATTTTTAGCAGAGGTTCAAGCACGTATGCCGCAGGGAAGGCCACACGCTCCGGATGTAGTACGGCCAGTGTCTTGGGCGCTACCTCGGCAAAAATCAGTATGACAAAGGTGAGAATGCCGGTGGCGATGGCAATGCCTGCCTCGCCTAGCAGGCGTAGAGCAATCAGCGTGGCGATGGATGAGGCCAGGATATTAACGAAATTGTTGCCCAGCAGGATTAGGCCGATCAGGCGATCAGTTCGGTCTAGTAGCCGTTGAGCACGAATGGCGCCACGATGCCCTGCCTGTACCTGATGGCGTAATTTATAGCGATTCAGGCTCATCATGGCCGTTTCTGAGGCCGAGAAACAGGCTGACAGAATGATCAGGAAAAACAGGCTGCCGAACAGTAGGTTTAGAGAGATATCTGCCATGCTGTCAGTTATTTTATTTGTTTGTCTGGATGCATGGCGCTTGTTAGTTGAGGATGACTTCTAAAACTAACTTGCTACCTATGTAGGCCAGGATAAGAAAGCCAAAACCACTTAGGGTCCAGCGAATCGCCGTTTTGCCGCGCCAGCCGAACTTTTTGCGCCCCCACAACAGCGTGGCGAATACAGACCAGGCAATGATTGAGAGGATGCTTTTGTGAACCAGATGCTGGGCAAACATATTTTCGAGGAAGATAAAGCCGCTCAGCAGTGAAAGCGTCTGCAAGGCAAAACCAAGGCCTATCACCTGGAATAAAAAGCGTTCCATCGCCTGTAATGGGGGTAGGGCTCTAATAAAACCGCCGGGACGTTTGTTGCGCAGCTGGTGATCCTGGACGGTGAGCAAGATGGCTTGAACCGCCGCAATACTGAGCAGGCTGGTTGCGGCGATTGAAATCAGTATGTGGATTTCAATCGGTGTATTAATTGTTTCGGTGATTCGACTGGCCGTGAAGGTGTTTTCCAGTGCTACGGCCAGACCTGTCGCTGGAAAGGCGATGATGCCCAGGTTCTCGGTTGGTCGTTTAAGAGCGCTGACGATCAAAATGGCAGATATTAACCAGGTAACCAGGGAAACAGCATTGAATACCCCCAGGTTGATGCCTTCATTGGTGAAAATATGCTCTGCCAAAATCCAGGTGTGCAAGAGCACCGCAATCCCCGCGGCTGTTAATCCCTTCCATTTACTGCTTGGGCTTGTGAGTCTGTTGCGCAGCCTCGCGCCAAGCAGAATGGCGGCAATCAAGTATAAAAAAATGGCCAGGGTGCCAATTACTGTCGTGTGCATAATGAATGATTTAACTGGTGAAACCGTAATGATGGCATATATAGGATGTTGGTTGAAGAGCCGAGGTGTAAGACAGGCAGTATACCGGGTTGAACTCACAAGTTACTATTAATTAAAGTATTTTGCCAAAGTGCAGAAATATAGAAGATGAAGCTAAGGATATTAGGCTGTGATGGCGGGATTGGCCAGGGGTTGAGGACGACCTCAATGCTAGTTGATGAGGATATTCTCATCGATTGTGGCAGCGGTGTCGGTGACCTGACTCTGGATGAAATGGCCAAGATTCGTCATATTTTTCTGACTCATTCCCATTTGGATCATGTGGCCTTTTTACCGTTGTTGGTTGATAGTATTTTTGAGCGCATCGAACAACCCATTGTGATTCATGCCTTGCCGGCAACTATTCAAGCGCTGCGCGAGCATATTTTTAACTGGGCGATCTGGCCAGACTTTGCCCAGCTGCCAGTCATCAATAAACCGGTAATGACTTACATGGAACATAATCCCGGCGATGTCAGTGTTGTTGATGGCCGTAAGATAAAATCGATACCGATGAACCATATCGTGCCTACCGTTGGTTATCGGGTGGAATCTGCCGATGGGGCGTCTTTTGCTTTTACTGGTGATACCACTACCAACGATGCCTTCTGGAGTGAACTGAATAGCCATCCGCGCCTGGACTTGCTGTTGCTGGAAGTGGCCTTTAGTAATGCCTACGAAGCGCTGAGCAATACGGCCCGTCACTATTGTTCCAATACCATGACGGCAGATCTGGTCAAACTCAAACTTGACCCCGAAATCTATCTGACCCACCATAAACCTGAAGAGGATGGCGTCATCATCGCTGAGATCAAACAGCTGTTGCCCGGTCGGGATATCAAACAACTACATAATAATCAGACCTTTTCGTTATAATAGCCTTCTTTTGGCTAACCTTTCATTGCTGTAACCATATATTGGGCATTCAAAATGTTTGAGAATCTGACAGATCGCTTAGCGCGTACGGTCCGTGATTTACGCGGTCTGGGGCGTTTGACCGAAGACAATATCAAGGACGCACTGCGCGAAGTGCGCATGGCCTTGCTCGAGGCTGATGTCTCGCTGCCAGTGGTGCGTCAGTTCATTGATCAGATCAAAGAAAAGGCTGTCGGTCAGGAAGTTATGAAGAGCCTGACCCCGGGTCAAGCCTTTATCAAGGTGGTTAATGATCAGCTGGTCGAGCTGATGGGCGAGGCCAACGAAGAGCTGGCCCTGAATGCTACACCGCCAGCTGTGGTGATGATGGCGGGCTTGCAGGGTTCTGGTAAAACCACCACCGTGGCCAAGTTGTCGCGCTGGCTCAAGGAGCGCAAGAAAAAATCGGTGTTGGTGGTCAGTTGTGATATCTATCGCCCAGCGGCGATTGATCAGCTTGAGACCCTGGCCAAGGAAGTTGATGTCAATTTCTTCCCCAGTAGTATTGATCAGGATCCGGTTGCCATTGCCAATGCCGCCCTGGATCACGCCCGCAAGCAATTTATCGATGTGGTTATTGTAGATACTGCAGGTCGTTTGCATATCGATGAAGTGATGATGGCTGAGATCAAACGCCTGCATGCGGCGATCAACCCGATTGAAACCCTGTTTGTCGTTGATAGCATGACCGGTCAGGATGCCGCTAATACTGCCAAGGCATTTAATGACGCCCTGCCGCTGACTGGTGTGATATTGACCAAGACCGATGGTGATGCCCGTGGCGGTGCGGCGCTGTCGATTCGCCAGATTACCGGCAAGCCGATTAAATTTCTTGGTGTTGGCGAGAAGACCGAGGCGCTGGAGGCTTTCCATCCCGATCGTCTGGCTTCACGTATTCTCGGTATGGGCGATGTTCTGAGTCTGGTAGAACAAGCGCAGCAAAATATTGATCAGGATGAAGCCACCAAGCTCGCCAAAAAGTTTCAGAAGGGCAGTGGTTTTGATCTGGAGGATTTCAGATCCCAGCTGCAGCAGATGTCGAAAATGGGCGGGGTTGCCTCGTTAATGGACAAAATGCCTGGTATGGGTGAGATCCCTAAAGCGGCAAAAGATCAGGTAAATGATAAAGAATTCAGGCGTATGGAGGCGATTATCGGCTCTATGACCATGAAGGAACGGCAGCGTCCTGAGATCATCAAGGGCTCGCGCAAGCGCCGTATTGCCTCTGGTTCCGGAGTTGAAGTGCAGGACGTGAATCGTCTGTTGAAGCAGTTCACCCAGATGCAGAAGATGATGAAAAAAATGAAAAAAGGTGGCATGGCCAAGATGATGCGCGGCCTGAAAGGGCGGATGCCGCCGGGAATGATGCCTTTTTAAGTGATATCGGCCTGTTAGAGGCTTTCTTTTTTCTCTGATTTGCGTAAAATGTGCGGATTTTTACCAGCAGTCTAATTGTGGGCGGCTGTTTTTGGAATTGTTCAAAGGAAATTTACGAGATGGTTAAGATCCGTTTAGCTCGTAGTGGCGCCAAGAAGCGTCCTTTTTATCACGTCGTTGTTACTGATTCGCGCAATGCGCGTGATGGTCGTTATATCGAGCGTGTTGGTTTCTTCAATCCAGTTGCCCGTGGTCAGGAAGAAAAGCTGCGTATGGATACTGATCGTATTGCTCACTGGGTTGGCCAGGGCGCGCAGACTTCAGATCGTGTTGCCAAACTGCTCGAACAGAATAAAGCTGCTGCTTAATTCTGGCTGTGCAGTCTGAGCGTATCATCCTGGGCAAGGTTGCCGGTGTCTATGGAATACGCGGTTGGGTAAAGATCTTTTCTGAGACTCAGCCCAAGGATAATATATTTAGTTACACGCCCTGGCAGATTAATCTTAATGGTCAATGGCAGACCATTAAGGTGGTTGAGGGTAAGGTTCATGGCAAGGGCTTGGTGGCACATCTGGAGTCATATGATGACAGGGAGCTGGCCAAGCAGTTGAATGGTGCTGAAATTGCGATTGATAAAGCGCAGTTGCTTGAGCCTGAAGAGGGTGAATATTACTGGGCCGACATGATTGGCCTGAAGGTAGTTACCCTGGCTGGTCAGGAGTTAGGGCAGGTGGATCATCTGTTCGAAACTGGCGCCAACGATGTGGTGGTGGTCAAGGGTGAGCAGGAACATCTGATTCCCTTTGTTCAGGGTCAATATATCCACTCAGTGGATATTGAGGCCGGCGTAATGCGGGTCGATTGGGATCCGGAGTTTTAAAACCCGCATATTGTACTTTCGTTCGTAGCGAGATGGTTCAAGGGTGTGGCATGGCGGGTTTTTGCGACAGAGGAGCGCGCAAACATAGTTTACTATGTTGAGCACTCCGACAGAGTAAAGGCCCGGCAGGGCATACCATGGGGGCGTCGCAGTAGAAGGATAGTGCAATATGCGGGTTTATGATGCGGATTGACCTTGTCACCCTGTTCCCGCAAATGGTTACTGACCTGCTGGGCTACGGGGTCACAGGCCGGGCGTTAGACAGTGGTGTGTTTGAGCTAGGAGTGTGGAATCCTCGTGATTACACTCAAGACAGGCACCGAACTGTTGATGATCGGCCTTATGGCGGCGGCCCGGGCATGTTGATGATGATTGAGCCGCTGCGTCAGGCCATAGCCGCGGCGCGACAGCTCAACCCGACGGCCAAGGTGGTGTATATGTCACCACAGGGGCGCAGGTTTGATCAGTCGCTGGCGCGTGAGGTAGCACAGCAACCAGGACTAATATTGGTGGCTGGTCGTTACGAGGGCATCGATGAACGTCTGATCGGACTTGAGGTTGATGAGGAGTGGTCTATTGGTGACTACGTTCTCAGCGGTGGTGAGACGGCCGCCATGGTTGTAGTCGATGCGGTAACGCGATTGTTACCCGGTGCCCTGGGGCATCAGGATTCAGCTGAACAGGATTCGTTTAGTGTAGGCTTGCTGGATTGCCCGCACTATACCCGCCCTGAGAATTATCAGGGTATGCAGGTGCCGCCAGTGTTGCTGAGTGGTGACCATGCAGCCATACGTCGTTGGCGACTAAAACAGTCGTTGGGCCGGACTTGGCTGCGTCGACCAGACTTATTGCAAGCTATGAGTCTGGACAAGCAGCAGCAGCAGTTGCTGGATGAGTTTATCCAGGAACATGAAGGGCAACAGAATTGAGCGGCGCTGCCGCAGATTTGGAATTTAACTTTTAAGATCGTTATTTGAGGAAAGAGTCATGAGCAAGATCATCGACCAGTTGGACGCGGAACAAATGAAGCGTGAATTACCTGAGTTTGGCCCAGGCGATACCGTTGTTGTACAGGTAAAGGTAACAGAGGGTGAGCGTGAGCGTCTGCAGGCCTTCGAAGGTCTTTGCATTGCCAAGCGTAACCGTGGCCTGAATTCTGCGTTTACTGTGCGCAAGATCTCTAACGGTGAAGGTGTGGAGCGTGTATTCCAGACTTACAGCCCAGTGGTTGACTCCGTTGCCGTTAAGCGTCGTGGTGATGTGCGTCGTGCCAAGTTGTACTACCTGCGTGAGTTGACTGGTAAGGCAGCGCGTATCAAAGAGAAGTTGTAATAACTCTTTCGCTCGATGCGTGATCTGATTAAAAGAAGGGCGGCCCAGAAGTCTGGGGTCCGCCCTTCTTTTATTTCTAGCCTCCGACACCTGTTGGCGGGTTTGTTTGCCGCTTCATTTTTATTTTCTTCTTGTCTCCAGGCGGCAGATGGTTTGCCCGAGACCCTCTTGCAAGAATTATCTTTTTTGAGTGCAGAAGGTGCTGAAGGCCTCGGCATGCAATTGCTGGTTGAGGCCGAGCCGAATCTTGAGCAGGCACCAGAGGCATGGATCGAATGGCATCGACAAAAGGTTGTTCTGCTGCAGCAGAAGGGCCGCTGGGCAGAGGTGGTGCGTGAATATGAAGCACTGCCCGCAAATGTGCCTGACAGCCACCAAAACTGGCTGTTTGCTGAACTTGTCCATGCCTATCTGGCGATGGGGGCAGGTGAACAAGCGCGCGATCTTTTGCAGTCATTGATTTGGAGCAGCGCTCCGGATGCAAGTCGTTTGCCGGAGTGGCGTCGTTTGGTACTGCAAAGTTATCTTGTTGATGGCCGTTACGACAATGCTCGTACGGCGCTGCTGCGCTACGAACAGGACTACCCTGACTCCAGGCTTGATCATGAGCTGTTGGCCTTGAAGGCGCGTCTCATGATCGTTTCTGATCGTGCTAATGAGGCGGCCGTGTTGACGGTGGTGAGCGATAAGCCGGTTGCCCGCAGTGTTTATGTGCTGGCCTTGTTAAAGGGCTTGACGCCGCTTGATGCCGATTTGTTGGCCGAAGCGCTGAAATGGTTGTCAGAGCCGCAGTTGGGGCTTGCCTTGAAACAGGCTTTATTCAATGCCCTGTTTGAAAAAATTAAACAGCTAGACACTTTGCCAGAACGTATCGATGCTCTGGAAGCTTTGCTTGGCCTTGGCGATACAGACGGCGCTCAGGCTACGGCTGTGGTCGATGCGCTTTGGTTCGCCCTGGCCGAGTACGGGCGTGGGCTGGCTAATCAACAGCAGCTATTAATGGGTAATTTTGGCCCATGGTTTGAGTTGGCAGAAGAGATGAGTCAGACGCGCAGCAGAAAGGCTGAGGCGATCTATGCCTGGTTGGCGGTGAAGGCTCAGGGGGGTGATATCAATGTCAGGGCGCATGGCTTATTGGTGTCTTTGCTGGAGCAGCAAGGGCACTTGCAGTTGTTGCGGGCTATGTACCTTTCATCGTCTCAGTTTACTGATGTTGGTGTATTACCACTGGCGGTGATGTACCGGCTGGTGGATATGGCCCTGGCTGACGGTGACCTGGGGCTGGCCTCAAAATTGATGAGTCAGCTGGATGCACCAAAAGGTGTGGATATTGTTGAATGGCAGTTGCGCCGTGCGCGCGTGCAGATTTTGGCCGGTTCCCCTGCTTACGGTGCAGATTTGCTGAAGGAAATTGTTGCTGCTGAAAGTCTGAGTCAGGCGCAAATTGCGAATTTGCTGCTTGCCGTTCAAGACCTCAATAGTAAGGCCGAGTTAGTGGCAGCCTTTTCTATTCTGGCTGAATTGTCACATAAACTGCCTGATAGCAGTTCGCAGCGTGAAGTGTTGTATTGGTTGGCTGAAACACGCATGGCACAGCAACAATACTCTGAGGCTGCGCGTTTATATCTTCAGTCTGCCCGTTTGAATCAGACTGGTGAAATGGATGGTTGGGCTGAGGCTGCACGTCATCGTGCTGCACATGCTCTGGAGCAAGCCGGCCTGCCGAGTGATGCCGTGAATATTTACCAGACCTTATCGGCGGCGACAGATGATGGTGCCCGCGCTATTTATGATTATCAGATCAGACGCCTGAAAAACAACATCAACTAGTGGCTAAGGTTTGTCATGCCGGCAGATAAAACAATGCACAGGTTTGATGTCATAATCGAGACACCTTGGTTGGGCATCAAGTTGGGGCTTGGTATCAATAACAGCTTGCTGACGAGTGTCGATTTTCTTGTCGATGATATTGCGACATCTCCGCCGTTAACCGCATCGCAAAAACAAATAACCCATCAGTTAAATTGCTATTTCAGCAATCCATGCCATCAGTTTGAAATGCCATTGGAATTAAAAGGCACTGCCTTTCAGCAGCGAGTCTGGAATGCCTTGCGTTTGATTCCGGCTGGCGAAACGATCAGCTATGGTGAGTTGGCGGCACGATTGGGCAGTTCGGCTCGGGCTGTGGGTAATGCCTGTCGTGCCAACCCACTTCCTGTGGTGGTGCCTTGTCACCGGGTTGTTGGCAAATCAGGTTTAGGCGGTTTTATGGGGCAGCGTCAAGGCAATGAGTTATCTATTAAACGCTGTTTGTTACAGCATGAACAGGCGATAGATGGCGGCTAAAAAATCACATCTCGTTGCCATCAAACCCGAAGACCAAGCTTTGATTGAATCGTTTCTTGATAGTTTGTGGGTCGAGCGTGGTGTTAGTGATCACACTCTGGCTGCCTATGGTAGTGATCTGCAAGGTATGGCTGTGGCGCTTAACAAACAGGATAAAGGCCTGAGCTGCGCAGCGCGGGATAATCTGCTTGATTATCTTGCGCTGCGTGTTCAGCAGGGGGTGAGTCCAAGAACCACTGCACGCCTGCTTTCCAGTCTGCGGCGATTTTATCAATACCTGTTACGTGAAGGTCGCGTTGATAAGGATCCCACCGCCCAGATTGACGCCCCCAAGCTGGGCCGACCCTTGCCAAAGTCACTGACAGAAGAGGATGTCGAGGCGCTGCTGGCGGCCCCTGTGGTTAGTGAGGCACTTGGCCTCAGGGATAGGGCAATGCTGGAGCTGCTGTATGCCAGTGGTTTGCGTGTCTCCGAATTGGTAGGACTGAAGCTATCTGAGGTCAGTATGGCCCAGGGCGTGGTGCGTATTTTCGGCAAGGGTGGCAAGGAGCGACTGGTGCCAATGGGGGAGGAGTGTCTTGATTGGTTGCAGCGTTATAAGGATGAGGCGCGCGCAGAGCTGTTGTCTGGCAAGATCTCTGATGCTGTGTTCGTTACCCGGCGTGGTGGCGCGATGACGCGTCAGGCGTTCTGGTATTTGATTAAACGCTATGCTTTGCAGGCTGGGATTAATACCAGTTTGTCGCCACATACAATGCGCCATGCCTTTGCCACGCATCTTTTGAACCACGGTGCTGACCTCAGGGTATTGCAGATGTTGTTGGGGCATAGTGATCTGTCGACAACGCAGATATACACCCATGTTGCCCGTGAACGGTTGAAGTCACTGCATGCAGAGCATCATCCGCGCGGATAAATGCTCTGCTTGATTGAACCCTGCGGTTATAATGGGCTCAAACTTTACAGTCTATTTAGGAAGAACTAGTTATGTTTCGAGTTGTAATGATCGGTTTGATGTTTGCGCTGGGCTTTTCGGGCAACGTCATGGCGGCCACGGATGTGGACAAGGTGCGAGCCGCAGTAAAAAAAATCATCCCCGGGGTTGAACCAGACAGTATTCAGCAGAGCCCGCTTGAAGGTATGTATGAGGTCATTTTCGGTTTGGAGGTGTTTTATATCTCGGCTGATGGTCGTTATCTGTTGAATGGTAGTCTGGTGGATATCAAGGCAGAAAAAAATCTGACTGAAGACAAACGTGCCGAGGGGCGTTTAGGTTTGATCAACTCAGTTCACGAATCAAAGATGATTATTTTTTCGCCCAAAAAAGTGAAACATCGTGTCACTGTATTTACTGATATTGATTGTATGTACTGCCGTCGTATGCATACGGAAATCGATGAGTTGAATAGACGTGGTATTGAAGTGCGTTATCTGTTTTTTCCACGCGCCGGTAAAGATTCAAAATCATATAAAAAGGCAGTTTCAGTATGGTGTGCTGAGAATCGGCAAGAAGCACTCACTCAGGCCAAATTGGGTAAACCTGTGGCTGAAAAAACTTGTGATAACCCGATTGATGAACATATGACTCTGGTTAGAAAACTTGGCCTGACAGGGACGCCGGCATCTGTTCTTGCCAATGGTCAGATAATGCCAGGCTATCTTCCTGTGCAACAATACGAGGAATTGCTGGCTGAGGCTGCGGCTTTGTAGCTGATCTGAAAATAGACCAACATAAAAAAGGCGACCATTGAGTCGCCTTTTTTATGTTTAAGCCGTGGCCCGCTTGTAGAGGGGGAGTGGCTCGTCAGACGATGATTGGTATTTGATGCTGATTTCATCAAAGCCGTTGATGGCATCGTTGATATCTTGATGGCTGTCGATTTCAAAACTATTGATACCAACCCGTTCCATGAATGCCAGTTGATCGCGCAAGACGTTGCCAGTGGCGCGGATCTCGCCTTGATAGCCATGGTGCTGACGTAGATTTCTGGCCTGTGAATAGGCGCGGCCATCGCGAAAGGCTGGAAACTGTAAAACTACCAGTGCAAAGCTGGCAAGGTCGGCGGCGATATCTGCTACGTCATCTTCAGGGTTGAATTTAATGCCCAGGGCATCATCACGCGCTATCAGGGCTTGTTTGTGATCGTTCCAGAAAGCGAATGAGACAATCAGCTTGCCGCCAGGCAGTTGCTCGATGTTGCTTTCATCAGCAATGGTTTGCCAGCTGTCTTCGACGATCTGGCGATTATTAATTAGTTTCATAGACGCGTCCTTTGAATGGCTCGATGCCAATGCGATAAAAGGTATCGACAAAGCGTTCATTTGTTAGCCGCTGTTCAATATAGACCTTGGCTATTTTTTCAACGGTGTCGGCTACATCGGCCTTGGCAATGGCGCGTCCCAGTCGTTGTCCCAGTTGGGCCTCGTTTTCTGAGAAGCCTCCGAGTGTGAACTGATACCATTCCACGCCTTTTTTATCGACACCGAGGATGCCAATATGGCCAATCGAGTGATGAGCACAGCCATTCATGCAGCCCGACATCTTGAGATCTATTTCACCCAGATCATAGAGATAATCGAGCTGCTGAAAACGTTTCTGGATGTCAGCGGCGACATCAATTGAACTGGCATTGGCGAGAGCACAGAAGTCCAGACCGGGGCAGCAGATCATGTCGTTAAGGGTGCCGATGGTTGGCGTTGCCAAATCAGCATCCTCAAGTGCCTGCCACAAATCAAACAGGTCAGCCTGTTTGACGTCAGCAAACACCAGGTTTTGGTCATAGGTGCTGCGTAGCAGGCCGAAGCTGTATTGTTCGGCCAATGAGGCGGCTATATCCATTTGCGCCGCGCTGATGTCACCAGGGGCAGCCTGAGGGGCTTTGAGAGACACATGAACGACTCGGTAGCCGGGAACTTTATGCTCGCTGGTGTTGTGTTCGAGCCAGCGGTTAAAGGCCGGGTTATCGGTTACGGTTTGCTCGGTCGCCGTGTCGTAAGCAAAAGGGGCAAAGTGAGCCTTAACTCGATCGATCTCGGCCTGATCCAGAATCATGCTGTCTTTTATCTTCAGCCACTCTGCTTCGACCAGTTTGCTAAAGGCCTCGACGCCCATGCTGCCGACCAGGATCTTGATGCGCGCTTTGTACTTGTTGTCGCGGCGACCTTTGAGATTGTAGATTCGCAGTACGGCTTCCAGATAAGACAGTAAATGCTGTTTTTCCAGAAATGGTCGAACAGTCTGGGCAATCATCGGCGTGCGACCAAGGCCACCACCGACGCTGACCTTAAAGCCTATCTCGCCGGCATCGTTTTTGACCAGGCTGAGTGCAATATCGTGTATCAGAGTGACCGCACGATCTTTTTTCGCACCGGTGACGGCAATCTTGAATTTGCGTGGTAGATGGGCGAATTCAGGATGTAGAGTTGACCACTGGCGGATGATTTCGCAGTAGGGACGTGGGTCTTCCAGCTCGTCACCAGCAACCCCAGCAAGCGGATCCGTGGTGGTGTTACGAATACAGTTACCACTGGTCTGAACGGCATGCATTTGTACTGAGGCCAGGTCGGCCAGAAGATCTGGGATTTCGGCTATCTTGAGCCAGTTAAACTGGATGTTCTGGCGTGTAGTGAAGTGGCCATAGCCTTTGTCATAGGTGCGGGCGATATGGGCAAGCATGCGCATTTGTTCGCTTGAAAACAGGCCATAAGGAATGGCTATACGCATCATGGGTGCATGAGTCTGGACATAAACGCCATTCATCAGACGCAAGGCTAAAAACTCGTCCTCGCTCAGTTTGCCGGCCAGATAGCGCTGGGTTTGATCCCTGAATTGGGCCACTCGCTCGTCAATCAGCTGCTGATCAACCTGACCATAGATAAACATGCCCGG
>Ga0316190_10001988_pt1 | contig 14869 bp, 23 predicted proteins | sample Eddworburrow2_MG_FD_204929 | JGI IMG/M metagenome (GOLD analysis project Ga0316190, IMG submission 204929) | Coastal sediment microbial communities from Maine, United States - Eddy worm burrow 2 | ecosystem: Environmental > Aquatic > Marine > Coastal > Sediment | place: USA: Maine | collected... | reverse complement strand
AGGGGCCTACCATGAAACGAATTCGGGCGCGTGCAAAAGGGCGTGCTGCTCGGATCTTGAAGCGAACCAGTCACATCACTGTGACTGTCGCAGACGAATAAGCGGCAAGAGAGGCCAAAATGGGTCAGAAAGTACATCCAACAGGTATTAGACTGGGTATCGTTAAGGACTGGACGTCTAAGTGGTACGCAAGTTCTAAAGACTATGCTGATATGCTGAATAAGGATCTCGAGGTAAGAGATTACCTGAAGAAAAAGCTATCACAGGCTTCTGTCAGTCGTATTCAGATTGATCGTCCGGCGAACAATGCCCATATTACCATCCATACGGCGCGTCCCGGATTGGTTATCGGTAAGAAAGGCGAAGATATTGATTCACTGCGCGCTGAAGTCTCCAAGCGAATGAATATCCCTGTACATATCAGCATAGAAGAGATTCGCAAGCCTGAATTGGATGCGCAATTGGTTGCCGAAGGTATTGCTCAACAGCTGGAACGACGCATTATGTTTCGTCGTGCAATGAAACGCGCTGTTCAAAACAGTATGCGTCTCGGTGCAGAAGGTATTCGAGTCAATGTTGGTGGTCGCTTGAATGGTGCAGAAATAGCACGCAGTGAGTGGTATCGCGAAGGTCGCGTACCTTTGCACACCTTGCGTGCAGATATTGATTATGGCTTTGCTGAAGCTAATACGACCTATGGCGTACTTGGCGTAAAAGTGTGGATATTTAAAGGTGAGGTTTTTGGTGACGCGTTAAACCAAGAGTCGGCTCCTGCAAAAGAGAAGAAGTCCGCATCAAAAGCTAAGCCTGCAGCAAAGAGGGCGTAACCAATGTTGCAACCAAAACGCACAAAATTTCGCAAGCAGCATAAAGGTCGTAATCGTGGTCTTGCGAATCGAGGCAGCTCAGTAAGCTTTGGCGAGTTTGGATTAAAAGCCACTGGTCGTGGGCGTATTACTGCGCGCCAAATTGAGGCAGCTCGACGTACCATTTCGCGGCACGTAAAACGTGGCGGCAAGCTCTGGATTCGTGTTTTCCCAGATAAGCCGATCAGCAAAAAACCATTAGAAGTACGAATGGGTAAAGGTAAGGGCAACGTAGAGTATTGGGTTGCTCAGATTCAACCAGGTCGTATGCTGTATGAGATTGAAGGTGTGTCTGAAGAGCTGGCGCGTGAAGCATTTGCACTGGCTGCAGCAAAACTGCCAGTAGGCACAACTTTTGCGAAACGGACGGTGATGTAATGAGTATGTCAGAATTAGTCGGAAAAACTTCCGCCGAACTTGAAACTACACTACTGGATCTGCGCAAGGAGCAGTTCTCATTGCGCATGCTTCAAGGCACTGGACAGTTGGCGCGCCCATCTGAAATGCGCCGAGTACGCAAAGAGATCGCACGAGTCAAAACCGTTATGAGTCAGCAGAAATCAGGTGATGCATCATGAGCGAACAACAGGCAACAAACAGGACGCTCACGGGTCGTGTTGTAAGTGACAAAATGGACAAAACCATTACCGTCCTTATTGAAAGGCAGGTCAAGCATCCGCTGTATGGTAAATTCATCAAGCGTTCAACAAAAGTGCACGCGCATGATGAGACAAACGAATGCAACGCTGGTGATACGGTTACGGTAGAACAGTGCCGGCCATTATCAAAATCCAAGACATGGCGCTTGGTGAAGGTTGTTGAAAAAGCCAGCTAATTAGCTGTGCTTTTACTTACTTAATGTTCTTAGAACTGTACTTGGGATAAACCAATGATCCAGATGCAGAGTAATATGACGGTTGCTGATAATAGCGGCGCCAAGCGAGTGCAGTGCATAAAAGTACTGGGCGGATCGCACAGGCGTTATGCGGGTATCGGTGACATTGTTAAAGTTAGCATAAAAGATGCGATTCCACGTGGCAAAGTTAAGAAAGGCGAAATCTACAACGCTGTAGTTGTCCGCACTAAAAAAGGTGTGCGTCGTTCAGACGGGTCTTTGATACGCTTTGATGGCAATGCTGCTGTATTGTTGAATGCCCAGTTGCAGCCAATTGGCACCCGTATTTTTGGGCCGGTTACCCGTGAGTTACGTAGCGAGCGTTTCATGAAAATTATTTCACTCGCACCAGAAGTTTTGTGAGGCACTGATCATGGCAATGCGTAAAATAAAGAAAGGCGACCAGGTTGTCGTTTTAACCGGTAAAGACCAGGGTAAGAAAGGCACTGTAGCGCGCGTCGTAAATGATGACCGCGTTGTTGTCGAAAATATCAACATGGTTAAGCGTCATACAAAAGCCAATCCAAATAAGGGTGTAGCGGGCGGTATCCTTGATAAGGAGATGCCATTACATATTTCTAATGTAGCACTCTTTAATCCAGCAACTGAAAAGGGTGACCGCGTTGGATTTAAGATATTGGAAGATGGTCGCAAAGTGCGCTTCTTTAAGTCTAATGGCGAAGTAGTAGATATTTAAGGCGGATAGGGTAATGGCAAGACTAGACCAAGTCTATCGTGAGACAATCGTACCGCAGCTGCAAGAAAAGTTCGCTTTTAAAAGCGTCATGCAGGTGCCAAAAATCACTAAGATCACTCTTAATATGGGTGTGGGTGGCGCGATTGGCGACAAAAAGGTAATGGAGCATGCGCTCTCCGACATGCAAGCGATCGCAGGCCAAAAGCCTATTGTTTGCAAAGCTCGCAAATCAGTTGCAGGCTTTAAGGTACGTGAAGAGTGGCCAATTGGTTGCAAGGTTACGCTACGCAGCGATCGCATGTATGAGTTTCTTGATAGACTGATTAATATCTCTATCCCTCGTGTTCGTGACTTCCGTGGCCTAAACCCCAAGTCATTTGACGGTAGAGGTAACTACAGTATGGGTGTTCGCGAGCAGATCATTTTTCCTGAAATTGATTATGATAAAATCGACACGCTTCGCGGTATGGATATCACGGTTACAACCACTGCGAAGAATGATGAAGAGGGAAAGGCCTTGCTTGAGGCTTTTAAATTTCCATTTAAGAATTGAGTAAAGCAATATGGCCAAGAACAGCATGATTGCACGTGATGTAAAACGTGCCCGGATCGCAAAAAAGTACGCAGAAAAACGTAGTGCTCTGCGAGCAGCGATCAAAAATCCTGACTTATCACCAGAAGAAAAAGAAGCAGCAGTTGTACAGCTTCAAAAACTTCCACGTGATGCAAGCCCTTGCCGTCAACGCAATCGCTGTAGAATAAGTGGCCGCCCACACGGCTTCTACCGCAAATTTGGACTCTCACGAAACAAACTGCGTGAAGCTGCAATGCGTGGCGATGTGCCTGGACTGGTTAAAGCGAGCTGGTAGGCAGTAAACGTCACTAACACGAATTTTTAACATCTTGGGTATCGTGCTGATCGCAGCAGACTGACCCGGAGGATTATCTAATGAGTATGTCAGACCCAATTGCGGATATGCTAACGCGCATTCGTAACGGACAAGCTGTGGGTAAAACTGCAGTAACCATGCCTGGTACAAAGGTTAAATCAGCCATTGCAACCGTGCTAAAAGATGAGGGATATATCTCTGGTTTTTCAGTTGCAGACGTAGATGGGAAATCTGAGCTAAAGGTTGAGCTGAAATATTTTCAAGGCAAACCAGTCATGGAGATGATCAAGCGCGTTAGCCGCCCCGGTTTACGTATCTATAAAGGCCGTGATGAACTTCCAAAAGTTCGTGGTGGACTTGGTATTGCAATTATTTCGACTTCCAAAGGTGTTATGACTGAGCGCGCTGCACGTGCTGCTGGTCATGGTGGTGAAGTCATTGCGTACGTTGTGTAAGAGGGTTAGTCATGTCTAGAGTAGCTAAAAACCCGATTACTGTACCTTCAGGAATAGAAGTTAAGATTGCCGGTCGTAAGGCAACTGTTAAAGGTTCCAAAGGTACATTGAATCTTAATATTAATAGTGTGATAACCGTAAGTGAGTCTGATGGTGTGCTGACAGTGGTGCCTAATAACCAGACTGACAAAAAGGCTTGGGCGATGGCGGGTACAACCCGTGCTTTGCTCAACAATATGGTTACTGGAGTTAGCACTGGTTTTCAGCGTAAATTGCAGCTTATTGGTGTTGGTTATCGTGCGCAGGCAAAGGGCAAGACGCTTAACTTGTCATTAGGGTTTTCTCACCCAGTTGATTACCCAGTGCCAGAAGGTATCACTATCGAGACACCAGCAGCCACTGAGATCATTGTGTCCGGTTGTTGCAAGCAGCGTGTTGGCCAAGTAGCGGCTGAGATACGTGCATTTCGTCCACCCGAGCCATATAAAGGCAAAGGTGTGCGATATTCCGATGAGGTTGTGGTCCGTAAAGAGGCCAAGAAGAAATAAGGTTTTATGACGATGGATAAAAAGACATCCCGTATACGACGTTCCCGCCGTGCGCGTGCAAAGATTAAAGAGTTGGGTGTGCATCGTTTAAGCATTCACCGGACTCCTCAACACATGTATGCGCAGGTTATTGCGCCATGTGGATCAAAGGTTATTGCAAGTGCATCTACTATTGATAAGGCTGTAAAGGCTGAGCTTGAAGGTGCGACCAGCAATAGTGCTGCGGCTGCCATTGTTGGTAAAGTTGTTGCCGAACGTGCGAAAGCAGCAGGAATAGAGTCGGTCGCTTTTGATCGTTCAGGATTTAAATATCATGGTCGGGTCAAGTCATTGGCTGATTCTGCCCGTGAAAACGGCCTTCAGTTCTAGGAGTTATAAGCATGGCGAATTACAACGCAAATTCAGATGGCGATGAACTCATAGAAAAACTTATCAACGTTAACCGCGTTGCTAAAGTTGTGAAAGGTGGTCGTCAATTTGGCTTCTCTGCGCTAACCGTGGTTGGTGATGGAGAGGGTCGAGTCGGCTTTGGTCAAGGTAAGGCTCGCGAAGTTCCTATTGCAATTCAGAAAGCAATGGAGAATGCTCGCAAAAACATGTGTGATGTGAAGCTTGCTGGCAACACATTACAGTATTCGATTATGGCACGGCATGGTGCAGCTAAAGTACATATGCAGCCTGCATCAGAAGGTACTGGTATCATTGCCGGTGGCGCAATGCGTGCAGTATTCGAAGTGGTCGGCGTACAGAATGTACTTGCTAAATGTATTGGTTCTAACAATCCAGTTAATGTTGTGAGAGCAACCATTAGAGGATTGTCAGAAATGACTGATGCAGAGAGTGTAGCTGCAAAACGCGGCAAGACTGTAGAAGAGATTTTGGGGTAAGGCATGGCTACCAAAAAGAAAGCAATGATGCAGGTCACCCTGTTTCGTAGCATGAATGGCAGATTAAAAAAACACCAAGCATGTGTGCGTGGACTGGGCCTGCGAAGGATGCATCAGACCGTTGAAGTTGAAGATACACCTTTGACCCGCGGTATGGTAAATCAGGTTTCCTACATGGTTAGGGTTGAGGAGGCGTAATGCGCTTGAATACATTAAAGCCTGCTGCTGGCAGCAAGCAACCAAGGAAACGAGTTGGTCGTGGTATTGGTAGCGGGTTAGGCAAAACATGTGGACGTGGCCATAAAGGTCAGAAGTCACGCTCAGGCGGCATGCCAAAAATCGGTTTTGAAGGCGGTCAGATGCCATTACAGCGACGCTTACCTAAGGTTGGTTTTGTGTCGCGCAAGGCAAAATATACTGCTGAAATTCGCTTGAATGAGCTCCAGTCACTAGATGCGGATGTTATCGATCTTGCTGCACTCAAGGCAGCTGATATTGTGAGTGATTCAATTAAGCGCGCTAAAGTCATCCTCTCTGGGAAAATAGAGAAAGCTGTGACTATGCGTGGATTAGGCGCAACAAAAGGTGCACGGGCAGCTATTGAGGCTGCTGGCGGAAAAATCGAGGACTAAATGGCCGATATTGGATCAACAGCTAGCGGATTGGCTGGCGCGGGACGACTAACTGAGCTACGTCAGCGCATATTTTTTGTGCTGGGCGCTCTGTTGGTGTTTCGTATTGGAACCTTTGTTCCGGTGCCCGGAGTGAATCCGGTTGCTCTTGCTGCGCTATTTGATCAACAACAAGGCACAATTCTGGACATGTTCAACATGTTTTCAGGCGGAGCTTTGTCTCGGGCAAGTTTATTTGCGCTTGGTATAATGCCCTACATCTCTGCATCTATCATCATGCAGCTGATGACCTCAGTGATGCCGAAACTGGAGCAGTTGAAAAAAGAGGGTGAGGCGGGCCGCCGTAAAATCACGCAGTACACGCGCTATGGCACAGTGGTTCTTGCAAGTTTCCAAGCTGTTGGTATTGCAATGTCCTTGCAGTCTCAAACAGCAAATGGAATGCAGGTAGTTATACAGACCGGCCCTGGCTTTGTCCTTACAGCTGCTGTTTCTTTAGTTACAGGCACTATGTTTTTGATGTGGCTTGGTGAGCAAATCACAGAGCGTGGAATAGGTAATGGTATTTCGCTGATTATTTTTGCAGGTATCGTTGCAGGTCTTCCTTCCGCAGTGGGCGGAACGCTTGAGCTTGCTCGGACAGGCGAGATGAATGCCATTACTATTTTGGTTCTCTTTTTGCTTGCGGTCGCTGTTACAGCATTTGTTGTTTTTATCGAGCGTGGACAACGCAGAATTACAGTTAACTATGCAAAACGTCAGCAGGGAAGAAAGATGTTTGCGGCGCAAACTAGCCATTTGCCGCTTAAGTTAAATATGGCGGGCGTTATTCCTCCAATCTTTGCGTCAAGTATTATTCTGTTTCCAGCGACGTTGGGGCAGTGGATTGGAACCAGCGAAGAGATGCGCTGGATGCAAGATATCGTTGCAAAATTGTCGCCTGGCGAGCCGATCTATGTGATCACTTACGCAGTTGCGATAATATTTTTCTGTTTCTTTTACACGGCTTTGACTTTTAACTCCAAAGAAACAGCTGACAATTTGAAAAAATCAGGAGCCTTTATACCTGGGATTCGCCCAGGAGCACAGACAGCTAAATATATAGATGGTGTTATGTCACGACTAACACTGGTAGGTGCTTTTTATATTACTGCTGTATGTTTGCTTCCGGAATTTCTGATTGTTGCCTGGAATGTTCCATTCTATTTCGGCGGCACGTCGCTACTTATTATTGTAGTAGTGGTTATGGATTTTATGGCGCAGGTGCAGGCGCATTTGATGTCGCACCAGTATGAAGGACTCATGAAAAAAGCTAATTTAAAGGGTCGTAGCAGCGGCGGAATGCTGCGCTGAGATCTTACAACCTAAGTTTGGAGATAAAGCCATGAAAGTAAGGGCTTCAGTAAAGAAAATCTGCCGTAATTGTAAAGTTGTTCGACGCAAAGGCGTTGTTCGCGTTATTTGCAAAGATGGCCGGCACAAGCAGCGACAGGGCTAAGCTACGTATTCGCTCGCTTTTGGAGGCAATTACTTACCAGAAGCAGCCGTAGCAGTAGTATCGTACCTTTATATTCAAGCTTATCGTTATAAGTTCCAGGTGAATCATTGCTTGGATGGCTTGAAATGACTTTCTTATTACGATAAGATTCCGCTCTTCACAAAAGTGAAGTTAATAGATTCAGGAGATATACCAGATGGCGCGTATTGCAGGCGTTAATGTTCCAGATCGTAAGCATGCAGTAATTGCGCTGACCTCGATCTATGGTATCGGGCGTTCAACCGCTGCAGACATCTGTGCTGCAACCGGTGTTTCTCCCGATGCGAAAATTCAGGCATTGAGTGAAGAGCAGGTAGATTCCTTGCGCACTGAAGTAGCCAAATATCAAGTTGAAGGTGATTTGCGTCGCGATATCTCCATGAATATTAAGCGCCTTATGGATTTGGGCTGCTATCGTGGTATTCGTCATCGTCGTGGTCTTCCGTTGCGTGGACAGCAGACGCAGACTAATGCGCGCACACGCAAAGGCCCCCGTCGGCCAATCCGTAAATAATCTGTTGCCGGAATTCCGGTGATTCCGTAGCAAGGAACTGAAAGCCAATGGCAAAAGATAGCAGCAAAAAGGTAAAAAAGAACATCGCTGATGGTGTGGCACATATTCATGCGTCATTTAATAACACCATCATCACAATTACAGATCGCCAAGGCAATGCTCTTGCATGGGCTACTGCTGGTGGGTCTGGTTTTCGTGGCTCACGTAAAAGCACACCGTTTGCTGCTCAAGTAGCGGCTGATCGGGCTGGAAATATGGTTAAAGAGTTTGGCGTGAAGAATCTGGATGTTAGTGTGAATGGTCCAGGACCTGGGCGCGAATCTGCTGTACGGGCGCTGAATAATGCTGGATTCAAAATTACCAGCATTACCGATGTGACACCGATTCCGCATAACGGCTGTCGTCCACCCAAAAAGCGTCGCGTCTGATTCTGGAGTATCGAAATGGCAAGGTATATTGGTCCCAAATGTAAACTGAGTCGCCGTGAAGGTACCGATCTCTTTCTAAAGAGTCGTTCCCGTTCGCTTGATTCTAAATGTAACATGGAGAAAGTCCCAGGGCAGCAGACAGAACGTCGCCGTCGCGTGTCGGATTATGGTCTCCAGTTGCGTGAAAAACAAAAAGTTCGTCGTTTGTATGGAGTCATGGAAAAACAGTTCCGTAACTACTATAAAGCTGCAGCTCAAAGCAAAGGCGCTACCGGCGAAAACCTCTTGCAGTTGCTAGAGTCTCGTCTGGATAATGTGGTATATCGCATGGGATTCGGCAGTACCCGTTCTGAAGCGCGCCAGTTAGTTAGCCATAAAGCTATTCAAGTCAATGGCAAAACGATCAATATTGCGTCCTACAAAGTTAATGCGGACGATGAGATTACTGTTCGAGAGAAGAGCCGTAAACAGATCAGAATCCAAAGTGCATTAGCTCTTGCTGAGCAGTATGGGTTCGCTGACTGGATTGAGGTTGATGCCAAAGCGATGAAAGGCGTTCTAAAGCGTGTGCCAGATCGCTCAGAATTGCCAGCCGAAATCAGCGAGCAGCTGGTTGTCGAACTGTATTCCAAGTAAGGATATTTACTAGAGGATTATTCATGGCGGACTCCGTTACAGAATTTCTAAAGCCACGCCTTGTTAATGTTCAGGCAATCAATGAAAGGCATGCAAAGATTTCCTTAGAGCCATTAGAGCGTGGCTTTGGGCATACGCTTGGCAATGCACTTCGCCGAATTCTATTGTCTTCAATGCCTGGCAGTGCAGTTGCTGAAGTTGAAATTGAAGGTGTTCTTCACGAATACTCCACTATAGATGGAGTGCAGGAAGATGTGCTGGATATCTTGCTAAATTTGAAAGAGCTAGCAATCACAATGCATGCTCGAGAAGAGGCAACCCTTACTCTTAGAAAGAAAGGGCCGGGGCCAGTTTTGGCAAGCGACATCTCTTTGGATCATGATGTTGAAATTGCTAACCCTGATCACGTTATTGCCAATCTCACTAAAGAAGGTGAGTTGAATATGACGCTGTATGTGATACGCGGTAGAGGGTATCAGCCAGCGGCTACAAGACAGAGTCTGTCTGGAGACGAGCGTCCTATCGGCAGGCTACAGATCGATGCTTCATTTAGTCCAGTTAAACGTCTGGCCTATTCCGTTGAGGCAGCACGTGTTGCGCAAAGAACTGATTTAGATCGTCTTGTTATTGATATGGAAACCAATGGGACTATTGACCCAGAAGAGTCCATTCGACGCGCAGCAACAATTTTGCAAGATCAGCTTTCAGCCTTTGTTTTATTGGATGAAACAACGATAAGTGAAGCGGCAGCTCCAGTTGCAGAAGCTCAGATAGATCCTATTCTGTTACGCCCTGTTGACGATCTAGAGTTGACTGTGCGTTCGGCTAATTGCCTGAAGGCAGAGAGCATCTTCCTGATTGGTGACCTTATTCAACGTACTGAAGTTGAACTTTTAAAAACACCGAATCTAGGTAAAAAGTCTCTAACCGAAATAAAGGATGTGCTTGCAACACGCGGTCTTTCATTAGGCATGCGCTTAGAAAACTGGCCACCCGAGAAAGCTGTAGATGAGGGAAGCTCAGCGCTCTTATCATCAGCGGTCTTATAGCAATTTACTTTTAATTATTTACTGTAGGAAGTTGGCTCAATGCGTCATCGTAAATCAGGACGGCAACTAAACCGTAACAGCAGTCATCGTAAAGCGATGTTCCGAAATATGACTTGCTCGCTTTTGAGTCATGAATTGATCAAAACAACCTTACCAAAGGCTAAAGAGCTTCGTCGTGTTGCCGAGCCTATCATTACGCTTGGTAAAAATGACAGTGTGGCAAAGCGCCGACAGGCATTTGCACGGCTTCGTGATGCGCAAGCTGTTGGTAAATTGTTTACGGAAATCGGCCCGCGTTTTGCAGATCGCCCAGGTGGTTACATTCGCATCCTTAAATGCGGATATCGTGCAGGAGATAAAGCTCCAATGGCTTATGTTGAGCTTCTTGATCGACCTGAAGTGGATCCAGACGAGGTTGTAGAAGCGTAATCTTAAATGAAATCATGTAACGCAAAAAAGCCGGGCATTGCCCGGCTTTTTTGCGTTAAAAATATGCTTCATTGCTTGTTACTTTGTCCTACAGTCGCAAGCAGATTTTTAGTATGAAAAAAGCCCCTGAAAAAATTGTTACTTGTTTTGCTTTAGTTACAGATTTTGGGTTTGACAGCCCTTACCTTGGACAGATGCATGCGGTCTTAAAAAATGGCGCACCGCATATCCCTGTTGTTAATTTACTTTCTAATGCGCCAGCGTTTAATCCTCGGGCTTCAGCATATCTGCTCAAAGCGCTAGCAAACTATCTCCCCAAGCATACGCTTTTTATTTCTATTGTTGACCCAGGGGTAGGGAGTGATCGAACGGGGCTGATTGTGGAAACAGATGACTATTTATTTGTTGGCCCAGATAATGGTCTTTTATCCCAGGTTGTACGAGGTTCATGTAGGTGTCAGGCCTGGAGCATTGATTGTGATTCAATAACGGCTTCTCCAACTTTCCATGGTAGAGACATTTTTGCTCCAATTGCTGCTAGGTTGGCAAATCATGAGCAATCACCGGATGAGTTTACATCTGCTGGTTCCATTGTGGGTGTGGACTGGCCTGCTGCATTATATGAATGCATATACATTGATCACTATGGGAATATTTTTACAGGGCTCAGTGAAGAGCAAGTTAATTGTAATATGATATTAACAATTGGATCCAAAAGAATAAGCTACGCACGGGCGTTTTCTGATGTGCTGCCAGGCGAACTCTTTTGGTATGTTAATTCGTGCGGCTTGATTGAGATTGCAGCAAATATGGCGCGGGCTAGCGAATTGTTAAAAGTTAAAATCGGTGAAACTGTAAATGTTGAAGTTGCTTAGCAGCAATCAATCATGCAATCTTGTTTGCGACCATCATCTCTACGAAATGTGCGACTAGCTCCCGATCCCACTGTCCACTATCAATTTCGTTTTTAAAAATGTTGAGGGCTACCTCTTTGTCCATGGCTTTTCGGTAGGGTCGAGTAGATGTCATGGCATCGTAAGTGTCAGCAACGGAGATGATTCTTGCGCCCAGAGGAATTTCTTCGCCAGCTAATCCATCGGGGTTGCCTTTGCCATCGTATCGTTCGTGATGGTGCTTAATCATCGGTATGATGTCAGATAGTGATTTAAGTGGTTGGCAGATTGTTGCCCCCATTGAAGGATGAGCTATTACATCTTTGTATTCATCTTCTTTGAGTGAACTTGTTTTGGATAGCACTTTGCCGCTGACTCCAATCTTTCCTATATCGTGAAGAATGCCTGCTTTGTGAATGCGGTCTTGCGCTCGTTCAGAAAGGCCAATGGCCTTTGCCAGGTCAGTAGCTAAGGTAGCAACACGCTCAGAATGACCTTTTGTGTAAGGGTCTTTGGCTTCTAATGCGAGTGCGAGCGTTAAAATAATATCTTCGCTGCTATCTAGATCGTCATGAAGACTCTTTATTCGCAGCAATGACCGAACGCGCGCCATAAGCTCGTGTTTATTGAATGGCTTTGATAGAAAATCGTCCGCGCCTGCATTAAGCCCTTCAATTTTGTCATCAATGTCAGTTAATGCTGTAATCATGATGATGGGAATAAAACGGGTTTTTTCATCATTCTTCAATTGTCTGCAAACTTGATAGCCGTCTAATCCTGGCATCATAATGTCGAGCAAAACCAAGTCAGGAATTTCCTCTAAGGCAATATCGAGCCCTGTTTGTCCATCGTATGCGGTTATGACTTCATAATTTGCAGTGCACAGATAGGCGTCGAGAAGCTCTACATTGGTAATATTATCGTCTATTACCAGTATTTTTTGCAGATCGTCATTCATGCTATTAGACTCCCAAACTTATTGTTACTCTGGTTTTGCAGAAGCAATTGGTTGATGTTTTAGAGGATGCTGAGAAACACTGGGCAGAGTAAAAGTAAAACAGCTGCCTTCTCTGAGCTTGCTTGTTACCGATAGTTGCCCACCGTGCATTTCTACAAACTCCTTAGATAGTGCAAGCCCCAAACCCGTACCTTCAAAGTTTCTAGTAACTGACCCATCAATTTGACGGAAAGGTTTGAAAATAGTTTGGAGATGTTCCTCGGCGATTCCTATGCCTGTGTCTTCTATAGATACTGTTAAGTTGTTATCAGTCTGTTTAACGGTCACTGTTATTGTGCCGCCTTCGGGGGTGAACTTGATTGCATTGCTCAATAAATTGTACATAATTTGGCGAAATCGAACGCAGTCTGCGATAACCAAGGCAGGTGCTTCTTCTGTTTTAAAAGATAGGTTTACACCTGCTTTAGTAGACAGTTGAGTTACCAAAGTTTGTATTTCAGTTAATGCATCATTGACGATTAGCTCGCGTAAATGAAGAGTCATTTTACCCGCTTCGATTTTTGAGAAGTCCAGTATGTCATTTATTACTTCAAGCAGATGCTTTCCGCTTTGATGAATATTGCCTAGATATCTGCGCTGTTTTTCATTAATGCTGCCATATACCTCTTCAGTTAGAACGTCAGAAAACCCCATTATGGCATTGAGTGGTGTGCGCAATTCATGTGACATGCTGGCAAAAAATTGTGACTTAAGATGGCTCGCTTTTTCTAACTCTTCATATGAGGCCTCAAGCTTGACTGTTCTTTCGCGCACTTTTTCTTCAAGATCAGAATATGATGACTTTAATGCGGTTGTCATTTTATTAAATTCATTGGCAAGGTCTTCAATCTCATCAGCAGTTTGAATTTCAATTTTATGATCTAGGTTGCCACTTCCGATAGTGGCTGCTCCCATTTTTAATTTTTCAATGGGGTCTACGATTCTTTTTAATGCAATATAAATAATAAGTATTAGCAAAAGCGCTAAAATAAAACCTGGTAATGCTGCGCCTAGCAGGACACTTCTAGTCGGAATAAAAAAAGCATCAACAGCAGATTTTGTAAAAGTGATATAGAGGTCTTCTTTTCCACTATATATTAATCCAGTCTGGCTTGGCAGAGAAAGTGGCGTGATGGTTACTACAAATTTGATGCCGTGTTCATCAATATCGATAAACCATTTGCTGTTGCTCGATATAAGTGTATCGAGATGTTGTGTTGTAAAAGGTGTCTTTTCAGTTGCGAAAAAAGAGTCGTATATAAGTCTGCCTGACTTTGTAAGCAGATTAAAATGACCTCTCTCTGTCGCATCATTGTTTTGAATATTTTTTAATAGCTGTGAGATATTTAGATATGCAATCAAATGTCCAATGACTTTATCCCCTCCATTTTCACGGAAGCTGTAGATTGGTGTGATAATAGGCAAATAATATCCCTGTTGGGTGTGGCTGTTGATGGGGTCACTAACGACTGCTTTTGCAAGAATATTGGTAAGGTTGGTATTTGTAGATGCATTGGCAAATGGGGCTCCAAGTTTTGCCCCGACCTGTAGTACTAAGTTGCCAGCTTGATTGTAAATAAAGTAGGTGGCGTGCGGTTTGTGTTGGATGCTTTTGCTTAAATCATCTTTTATAGATCTTTTGAGCTGATCTTGAATACCCGTGGTACTGCGAACTAAAGTACGTACGCCTGGATGTTGCGCAATGAGCATACCTTCAGCTGCTTCTTTATTAATGGTGGTGCGAATATTGGCTGCTATTTGCTGGGTAATGTAGATGAGGTCTGTAACTTTTGATTGCTTAAAAACTTCCATGCCTTTGATGTAGATGGAGGCTATTCCAACTAATCCTGGAATAAATCCAACGGCAAGCATAATAATAAGAACTTTTGATTTAATATTGATGCGTTGGAATAGCATATAAACAGCTTGATGGCACTATGTTAAGCTCATGAGCAGATATTAAAGGTTCATTATAGAGCCTAGCAAGTTGTGTGAAAAACAAAAGGAACAGAAGAAGGAAAGTTATTTGTGATTAAATCCATTTCGTTGCTTCGAAGACGATTTTCGGTAACTATAGTGTTGATTTCACTGATGTTGTTTGCTTGTGGTAAATCAACCTCTGAATACCAACAGAGCCTATATATCTTCGGTACTGTGGTGGATATTAAGCTGCGTAGCACGAGTGAAGCGCAGGCAGATGAGGCGGTGCGGGTGGTTGATAAGGCATTTCAGCGCATGCATAAAGACTGGCATGCTTGGAAACCTGGAGAGCTAAGCAATCTCAACCATAGTTTTGTGTCTGACCAACCGCGCCCTGTAACATCGTTTTTATTGCCGATAATCCTGCAATCCCAAGAGCTATACAAACAGAGTGAAGGGCTATTTAACCCGGCTATTGGCAAGTTGATTGCGCTGTGGGGGTTTCATAGTGATGATCTACCGTCTGGTCCACCACCAGTTTCTAACGCCATTGCTGAGCTGGTTAAGCAAGCGCCAGGAATGGACGACCTTGAGGT
>Ga0316190_10001987_pt1 | contig 14869 bp, 16 predicted proteins | sample Eddworburrow2_MG_FD_204929 | JGI IMG/M metagenome (GOLD analysis project Ga0316190, IMG submission 204929) | Coastal sediment microbial communities from Maine, United States - Eddy worm burrow 2 | ecosystem: Environmental > Aquatic > Marine > Coastal > Sediment | place: USA: Maine | collected... | reverse complement strand
TTCACCCCACCTCACGCAACACGGCGAGTAGTTTCTCCGTTGCGGTGGCGAAGTGGTGGTTGGCTGGGCGGCTCACGTTGATCACCAGGCCTGGCCGATGGTGGCCAACGAGATGCAGGCCGGCAGAGCCTGGCGCCACGTCGAGCCACGGAACCCCCCGAAGCTGCTCAAGCATCACCGAGCGACGCTGACGGTAGATCCGACGTTGCAGGCGCACCTGGCGGTCATAGGCACCCCGGCCGATGAAATCTGCGAGGGCAAGTTGATCGATGGTCGACACACCCCCCCGCAGGTGGGTGACGGCATCAAGGTCACGACGCAGTTCGAGCGGGACGACGAACCAGGACAGGTGCAATCCCGGGCCCATCGATTTGCTTGCGGTGCCGGCGTAGAGCGCGCGGTCCGCGTCGAGCCCCTGCAACGCACCAACGGGGCGGCGGTCACAGCGGAACTCGCCGTCATAGCCATCTTCAACAATCCAGCCATCGTTGACCGCGGCCCAGGTGATCAGCGCGTTGCGGCGGGCTGACGACATGGTGACACCCAGCGGTTGCTGGTTTCCGGGCGTTACCAGCACTGCCCTGACCCCTGAAGCTCCAAGATCGTCGACGCGCAAGCCATGCTCGTCAACCGGGACCGGGACCGTTTCGAGTCCGGCCAGCTCGAGGATCTGACGGTGGAAGAACAGCATCGGCGCTTCGACGGCGATCAGGTCGATACCCCGCCGCCGGAACATCTCAGCCACAAAACCCAGTGACGATGCGAACCCTCCATGGACACGCACGGCTGAGGAGTCGACGTGGACCATGCGAGACCGGGCCAGATAGTCCGCCAACGCGTCACGCAGTTCCCGGCGGCCCCGAGGATCCCCGTAGCCGAACGCATCGTCAGCCGACTCAAGTAGCACGGTCCGCACCGACCGCAACCACTCACGCCTTGGAAAGGAACCCAGTGCGGGCTCACCTGGCCGGAAGTCGTGTGTCGGCTGGTCGCCCATTGGGTTTCGGTCCACGATGGCTTGGGCCGGAATGGCGATCTGGGCCACAACCGTCGAACCACCTTGGCGGGCAACGAGATAACCCTCGACCGCCAACTGTTCATAGGCGCCGACAACCGTCGAGCGGGCGATCCCGAGGTCGTGGGCCAATGCCCGGGTCGGATCGCCGAGCGAAGCTCTCGTTCAAGCCCGAGACGAGGCCCGACGCCAGGCGGCAGCGACACCAACAGGTCTCTCATGAACCTACCGCAGGGCAGGTGGTCTGCCCAGATAGATCTGCGGGTGGCCCTCGGCTACCTCTCGTTGGTCACGGCCCAGATCGGGTTCTGGGCGCTGCTGGCACCACGGTCGTGCTACGACGGTTTCCCGGGCCCGGGACGGGCTTGGGTAGCGGCGGACGGACCCCACAACGAACACCTCATCCGCGACGTCGGGGCACTCAACCTCGCGCTGCTTGTCGTGCTGGTGGCGGCAGCGGTCAAGTTGACCCGCCAGTTGCTCATGATCGCGGCGGTGGCCACCGCCGCCTGGGGCGTTCCCCACCTGCTCTACCACCTGTTCAACACCGACAACCTGGCCACCGACGATCTGCTGTTGAGTATTGGTGGGCTGGTCGCGTTCGTTGGATTCTCCGTTGTATTGGCCATCTCCGCTCGCAATCCCAATCTCGCCAGAACCTGATCCGCGCTCCAATAGTGGGTGATGCCGTGTTCGGCGCCTCGATTTGCTATTCGTGAGCGTTGAGGTTGTTGATCGAACGTCTGTTCGGTAGAGTGTTGTTGCTTTCCTTTGCAGCCGGTGCGCTGCCTTTGTCGTAGGACTGGCCCTGATGTGGCCGACGGTGAGGTGGGAGGTGCCCGGGATCATGGAACCGGTTGAGGCGACTCTGTTGCAGCTGGACGAGGCGTTGGACGCAGCAGGTGCGATACCGGTGTCGTGTCTCGGTGGACCCGATTCGTTGGCGTTCGTGTGCGGTTTGCAGGTGGCCCAGAACCGCCTGGACGCCATCCGCTGCCGGGCTTTGGCCGAGACCGGGCCCGACGCGTTGACCGCTCATGGGGAGACGGGGCACCGTTCGGTGGCAGGAGTGGTGGCCGCCCGGACGGGGCTCGCCCCAAGCCGGCCCCGGGCTGATGCCCAGTTGGGTGCCTGGCTGGTCGATTTCCCGATCCTGGCCGACGCTTTTGGTGACGGTGTGATCTCAGTTCAGCATGTGCGGGCCATCCGCGCCCGGGACAACACCCGCACCCGCCCCTACCTACCCGAGGCCCAGCAGTACCTGATCGACGCCACCCAGCACTGCACCTGGGCTGAGTTCACCGCCCTGATGCGCTGCTGGGAAATAGCTGCTGACCCCGACGGCGAAGAACCCATGGAGCAGGTCGAGAACCGGCGCTGCAACTACACCAAACGCTCTGATGGGTCTGTTACCGGATCGTTCACCCTCGACCCCTTGGCCGGCGACACGTTCGTCACCGCTATGGACCGCTACGTGCAGAACCTGTTCCGCCAAGACACCGAAACCGGTAGCAACCGCAAAGCAACGCATCGCCGAGCCGACGCCCTCGTCGACCTCACCACCCAAGGCGCCAACAACCCCAACGTCACGTCGCCACCGCTGATCCACATCATCCTCGGCGAAGAAGTCGCCACCGACGGCTTCACCCGCACCACCAACAACGGCGACGGATGCGACCGCGGCGACGACTGCGACGGCATCGGCGACGATGACAGTGGCAGGAGCGGAGGTACCTGCACCTGTGGTGACACCGGTCCTGTCGATTTGACGAGGCTGCCCGTCGACTACAACGACCCCCTCAGGCGTTGCGAACTGATCGATGGCACCCCGCTCCACCCGCAATTCGCCCTCGCTGCCCTGGCCAGTGCCACGCTCCGACGGCTCATCCTCGGCGCCGATTCCGAAGTGCTCGATCTGGGACGAACGGTACGCACCTTCCCTGCCCGATTGAAACAGATCCTCATGATCCAAGCCCGGGGACGATGCCAACAACCAGGCTGCGACAACCCCCATGCGTGGTTACAGGCCGACCATCTGATCCCCTGGAGCCGAGGCGGACCGACAAACCTCACCAACGGCCAGATCCTGTGCGACCCACACAACAAGGCCAAACGCGACAAACCACCGCCACCGTCGCCATCAATACTGCCGGAGCCGGACCCCAAGCCCGGCGCGGGCCCGCAGTCAGACCAGCAGCCGAAACCGGAGGTGTAGTCTTGTGTCCATGCCGTCAGTCGATCTTTATGACGACTCGTTCGTCGATCCAGACGAGCTGAAGATGCCCGAGAGCCCGCAGCATCGCGACGCCGCCAATCTCATCGAGCAAATGGCAGGCCACCCCCGTCCCCCTGGCGGCAGTTGGGAGTTCATCGCCCGCACCGACACCGACAAGGAGATCTTCCGGCTCTGCATGCAGGACGAGGCCCGCCACGTGTCCTACGGAACCCTGGAACTCAAGAACTACCTCGACGTTCAGGACGATCCCACCGAAGCCCTGGAGCAACTGCACCGCTTCGCCGATCTGGGGGAGCAGATCATTCTCACCGCCCTCAGCTCCCCTGCCCTGCTGGAACCGATCGCCATCTTGATGGGTGGCGATCTCAAGCACATCGATCACGGGCTCGACGGGGTTGAGATCCTCTGGGCCGTGATCATGGACGAGTACCTGCAACGCTGCGAGCGGGCAGGTTTTGATCGTCGGTCCCGCTGCACCCTCCCCCTCGAACTGGCGACGGCATGATTTTCCCGTCGATTGAATGGTTCGAGGCCCTGGGGGCCGAGATGGTGGCCGACGTCGACACCCACCGTCGCATCGGGGAGATCGAAACGAGCTGTGTGTTCTCGGTGCTCGACGCCCCGGGCGGCGACTTCAACGTGCGCCTCAACTTCGAGGAGTTGGCCCTGACCGGGATCGAGCAGATGGCAGAGGATTTCGACCCCGAATCAGTCGACTTCGTCCTTGAGGCCGACTTCATCGACTGGCAGGAGATGATCGACCACATCGCGGAGAACGGGCGTCCTGATCGTGAACACTCACTCAACTACCTGTCGCTGCCCGGTACGCCCTTTCGCTGCTGGTCGCCCGACCCACTGGGGCGGGACATGTTCTTCCGCTTCAACCAGTCGTTGCAGGTGTTCGTCGACGCCTCGGCCCGACTCGAAACCACCTATCCGGTAAGTGTGTGAGAGCCCCGGTCTGATGGCAAGCCGTCGACGGGGGAACTACGTCATCGAGCAGACCTGCATTGGTTGCGGGGCGTGCGAGTACGCCTGTCCGGGCAAGGTCGACGCCATCTACAAGGTCGACGGCGACTTCCTGGGGCGCTTCGCCATCACCCTCGAGAATTGCATCGACTGCGGATTCTGCGTCCCCATGTGCCCCATCGACTGCATCGTCGACGCCCGAGAATGGCCCGAGGATGAACGCCCGGACGTCCTGAAGCGGGGCTCGTGGGCCGACGCCGGTGCCGAGACCGATGTCTCCGGCTCAAACCTGTCAGGCCGATCAGCCCTTGCCGCGGCCCTCAACCAGCGCCGCCAGAGCTGACCCCGCAGTCGAATGTTTTTGGGGCCAGGGAATGCTACGGGCCACGAAATGTTATTGCGAGTGTGAGTACGAACGTGAACAGCCCGACCTCGACTGCGGTGGCCACCGGCCAAAATTTCGACGGTCACCTTGAACGAAGCTTCGCCGAGCAGCTGCCCGAACTGGTACTTCAATGGCAGGCTGCCACCGCCCCCGACCCCAAATTGGTCCTCTTCAATGAGTCCCTGGCCGGTGATCTCGGCCTTGATGCCGATGCCCTGCGATCACCCGACGGGGTCGCCACCCTCGCCGGAAATCGGGTGCCCGAGGGGGCCAAACCGGTAGCCATGGGCTACGCCGGACACCAGTTTGGCAACTTCTCCCCCCGCCTGGGCGACGGTCGAGCCCTCCTACTGGGCGAGCTGGTAACCGCCGACGGCCAACACCACGACATCCACCTCAAGGGCTCCGGACGCACCCCGTTCGCCCGAGGTGGCGACGGCAAAGCCGAACTCGGTCCGATGTTGCGTGAATACCTGATTGCCGAAGCCATGCACGCCCTTGGGATTCCAACCGGTAGGGCTCTGGCCGTGGTCACTACGGGCGAACAGGTCCTCCGCCAGATGGGCGGCGCCCCCGGTGGCATCCTTACCCGGGTGGCTGACAGCCATATCCGGGTCGGCACCTTCGAGTACGCCATCCGGCTGGAAGACGGGCCCGATGTGGTTCGAAGGCTGGCCGATCACGCCATGGCCCGCCACTACCCAGACCTCGACGCCGGCGACTACCTCGGTTTCCTGGCCGCCGTCGTCGATACCCAGGCGGCTCTGATTGCCCGCTGGATGATGGTGGGTTTCATCCACGGTGTGATGAACACCGACAACATGACCATCTCGGGTGAGACGATCGACTACGGCCCGTGCGCCTTCATGGACAACTTCAACCGGGCGGCCGTGTTCAGCAGTATCGACGTGCAGGGCCGGTACTCCTTCGGCAACCAGCCAGGCATCGCCCAGTGGGACCTGACCCGTTTGGCCGAAACCCTTCTCCCGTTGTTGATCCCAAACTACGGCAGTCAGGATGAGGCCATCGCCGCCGTCACCGCCGTGCTCGAGGCCTACTCGGAGCAGTTCAGTCAGTATTGGAAGGCGGGCATGCGAGCCAAGCTTGGCCTCGTCGAGGATGTCGACACCGACCAGGCCCTTTTCGATGACCTGCTGGAGGCCACGGAAACCAACAACGCCGACTACACCGTCACCTTCCGCCTGCTGAGCGATCGGCTGCGGGGTGAACTGGTGGAACCCTGGCTCCTGGAGTGGGTGGAACGCTGGCTCGCCCGCCTCGATACCGAAGCCCGCCCCCGTACCGCGGTGGCCGACGAGATGGATGCGGTCAACCCCGTCTACATTCCCCGCAACCATCTGGTCGACGAGGCCCTGAACCAGGCCACCGAGGGCGATCTCTCCGCGGTGGAAGAGTTGCTCGCCCATGTCCTCGACCCCTACACACCCCGGGAAGGTTCCGAGCGCTACGCCCAGGGAGCTTCGGACGAGTTCAACCGCGCCTTCCAAACCTACTGCGGGACCTGAGCCTCGCTGACGTCAGAGCCGGTTCAGCGCCTCGTCGAGGGCGGCGTGGGCCGTGGCCGGATCGAGACCGAGTTGGCGTATCACCAGGGCGAGGGTGTCGGCGGCGGCAAGGTCCTGACCGGCGACAAGCCGACCCCGACCACCGTGATGGCAACGAGCACCCGGGCCAACACGACCTGCCTCGGCACGCTATGAGGTTGGCGCGGTTCCAGCGATGCCGCCACGACCAGAGCAGAAGGCGACAACCGATAGGTCTCGGCCGACAGCGCCCCGACAAGAACACCGGCCAGGGAGCAGAACAGCACATCGGCCAAGGGGCCGTTTTCACCGATTCCGAGGCCGACCGACCCGTACCACCTGACGCCGATCACGATGGCGAACAGCGCACCGAACAGTCCACCGACCCGGCGATGCAGGCGGTGTCGCCCTAACCGGCGGCCACCGGGCCGTACTGACAACGGCGGAGATGGAGGTCGACGGCTGGGCCGATGTCGAGGTCCGACGGATACACCCGCTCCCCGGGGTCGAGGTCTGGATCGCGCCCCCGCCGGACCAGGATCCCAACGTCGAAGAACTGGACCCGGAGGATTTCGCATCACCAACGGACTACGTGCAGGCTCTGGCCCCTGGCACCTCCTCGGCCACCGCCCTACCCCGGCCGCTGAGCCCCGGTGAACCAATGCTGATGTGGACACTCTGGGCCATCACCGACTGCGACGCCCTGGTCGAGAGCCAGGCCCCCGTCGTTGAGTTCACGACAATGCTCAGAACCACCCGCCATCACCAGATGGACGACTTCTACTCACCGGCGTTCAATATCGAAACCCTCATCAGAGTGGGAACCGGTCCGGCCCAATAGCGTCAAGCGCGGCGATTCAGTGACGCTGGCGACCCACGCGCTGCCGGGCAGCAGAAGGCGACTCGGCCTCGTCAGCCTTGGCGAGGGCATCGGCCCTCACCAACTTCACCGGGACGCCGACCGAATCGCCGGGAGGAAGCAGATCCGGGGTGTACAAGGCGACCTTCTGCTTGGTACTCCGTCGTTTGCCCTTGACCGGATCCTTGGCCGAACCACCCCGCTTCCAGGGCCGGGGCCACGACCGCTCCGGCAGATTCAAGTTACGGGCATTGGTACCCTTGCTCGGCTCCACCGTCTCGCCCTGCACCCATTCCAGGTCCCACCACCATTTCTTCACCGTGTTGATCGACCCATTCCGGGCCACGTCATCGAGGCGGGCGATCCACTTTCGGGTGAAGGGCAGCTTGATGGCGGCCCACAGAAACGCCCGCTCGGTCAACACCCCTTCGGTGTTGTAGGGGCAGGTCTTCATGCAACGCCCACACGCCGCCCCCCGCTGGTTGCCCAGCCGGTACTTGGTGCACTTCTCGACGTCGGGCTTCCACGTCTCATAGCCGTTGAACATGATCTTGTCCCCGAAGGGGATGGCCGCGCAGGGACACTCCCGGGCACACTTGGTGCACTTGGTGCAGAAGTCCTGGAGTCCAAAGTCGATCTGACGATCAGGGGTGAGGGGCATGTCGGTGGTCATCACCACCGATTTGAACCGGGGGCCGACAAAGGGGTTCAGCACCAGCTCCCCGATCCGGCTCATCTCCCCCAGCCCAGCCTGCAGCACCAGGGGAATGTGCAACACATCGGAATCACGGTTGGTCTGGCTCCGGGCCCCGTAGCCCAATGAACGCACGTGTTCAGCCATGATCCCGGCAATCTGGGCCCCTCGCATGTAGGCCCGCATCGACTGGGCCCCGCTCACCCAGTCATCACCACTGGCCCCTTCCATCGTCTCATAACCCTGGTCGAGCAGGATGACCACGGCGTTCTGGTGGTACGGCTCGATCGGGGTGCCATTGCCCTTGTGGCTGTACCAGGCGTAGGTCGGCACCCGACAAACCCCGACCATGTCACCCCCGAGGTGATGGGCCAGTGCCTTCAGCGCGGCGGCGTTGGCATCGGGATCACTGGTGTCGGGCGCCGTTTCGGGGGCAATGTCGCCGTCTTGATAGGGCGTCATGGCCCCGATCTGTCCAACGTAGGTCTGAGCCTGGGGGGTCTTGAAGGCAAACACCTTGACGTCGGCCTGGAACTTGGGTCCCATGTCGCCGTTGGCGGCCCGGGGGAACCCACCGGCTCGCACCGGCACCCGCTGCACCTCGTCGTCGATGATCAACGTGGTCGGCTCGTCGACCCGACGGATCCGCTCCATCGGGTAGCGCCCCATGTGCAACGGCCGGTGATCACCGTTCAGGCGCCCCCACCCGGCCCTTGTCCCACCTCGGCCCAGCAGCCAACCGGGGCCCGCGGTACTGGCCAGGCGAGACCGGAGGCCCCGACGGGCGAGAGGAGAATCGGGCGCCAGCTCCATATCGGTGCTCACCACTGACAGGGCGAACCCACCGGCCAGAAAGGGCGCCCGCAGCCGACGTCCGGCGATCTCGACCAACCCGGCCTGGAGGGCGACCCGATCGATGTCGAGGTCGGTGGCGCTCGGGGTGTGGGCCACGGCGTCGAAGCCGAGGTTGCGGATGTAGGCCGCGGTGATCGAGGCCAGCTCCGCCGCCCGCAGATCGGCGTTGGTCTGGCGGGTGCCGTCGATCCAGTCATCGCCCGGCTGGGGGCGGCGGTGCTGCCGGGAGAACGCAACCAGGGTGACGATCGCATAGCGGTGGCGCGACCCGGCCTCAGCGTCGTCGTCGACTTCGGATCCGATCCACGCCTGCTCGGGGATGACGGCAGTACCGACCATGTCGGCATCGAGAAAGTACAGACCGGCCTTGAGGTTGGCTGCCCGCTCAGCCGGACTGTCGGGGATCGGGGCCAGGGGTGCCACCGGGCCACGCCGCCGCTCGTCGTACATGTTGAGGTACAGATCGTAGGCCGGACCGGCTGCTCGAGGCCCAGCTCTGCGACCCTCGTCGGGACGGGGTAGCAGCGGGCGGTTGGCCCCAAACGGAACCGCCGTGGGGCCATCCAGCCGGGCCAGCCGCTCGAGCGGGTAGGGCCCGAGATGAACCGGACGCTTGGCGTGCGAGAACAGTTTCATGGTGGCCTCCCGCCGCCCCGGTCAGGCCCTCGGACTGAATACCGACAACCGGGCGACCCCCCAACGATGGAGACCGAAGGCCCAGCCGTCAAGCCAATCGCTCAGCCGATCAGAGCCACGTCGCCCGAAGCCCCCGCCGGCTCGGCCAGGGCCTTGGACCGCATCCACAGCTGGGTGAGCGCGAAGTCGGCAACGGCCAGGCCGAGCACCACGGCCACGACGACACCGGCCACCGTCAGGATCTGGGCCACCAACACCACCACCGTGGCCACAACCCACAGCGCATCGGCGGCCGACACGAGCCGGGTCTCGGACAACAACTTGGGTTCGGGACGCGACGCCACAAAGGCCACGTCGGCGGCAAAAACCACCAGGCCGATGCCGATGATCCGGGTCAGCAACACCTGATCGACGCCCAGGGTGTCCGACACCCATCCGGCGGCGACGGCGGCGATCAGACCCCCGCTCACAGAAAGCGCAGCGTTGAGGCGCAGCACGGTACGAAGACGATTGCTCCACATGACAATTCCTTTCGTTTGGTGGTTCGAGCGTTGCACCCCAACGTCATGACGGCGATTACCTGACACGTAGTCGAGCCCGATCGGGGCCCGTCGTAAGCTGATCCCGATGGCAACCAAAACCGTGACGTTCGGCGATGAGTTACGCCGCTGGCGGTCGCAGCGGCGCATGAGCCAGCTTGATCTGGCCGTCGCTGCCGAGGTGTCGCAACGCCACCTGAGCTTCCTGGAAACTGGTCGCTCCAAGCCAAGCCCAGAGATGGTGATCCACCTCGGTCGGGCCCTCGACCTGGCGCTGCGAGACCAGAACCTCCTGCTCGGCGCCGCCGGTTTTGCCCCGGCCTACCCCGAGCGGGGCCTCGACGACCCCGAACTCGATCAGGTGATCGAGGTGCTCCAGAATCTCGTCGACGCCCACGGCCACTTCCCGGCCTACGTACTCGACCGCGGCTGGAACGTCGTCCTGGCCAACCAGGCCGCCTTCACCGTCATCGACCTCATCACCCCCGCTCCCCCGCCCGAGGTGGCGGCCAACATCCTCCGCCTCACCCTCCATCCCCTCGGCCTCCGGTCACTCATCAGCAACTGGGAGGAGGTGGCGCTCACCCTGTTGCACCGGGTCGAGCGCGAAGTCGCCCACAGCCCGCACGACGATGAGTTGCGAGCGTTGCTCGAAGAGGTGCTGGCCTACCCTGGGGTGGCCGACCTCACCAAGGGCCGATCGCCGTTCCCCGACGGCGCCGATCTTGTCGTCCCCCTTCGAGTCAGCCGGGACGGCACCGACATGGCGTTCTTCACCACCATCGCCACCATCGGTGCCCCGTTCGACATCACCCTCGCCGAACTCCGGCTCGAGACCCTGCTCCCGGCCGACGCCACCACCGGCACCTTCCTCCGCACCCTCAGCGGCTGAGCCTCAGGGGGCGGAGGGAATCTGGCCCGGTCCGCTGGCGTAGTCCTGCTGGTTGCGGAGAATGTAGGCCGGTCCGTGAGGGTCGTTGAGTACGGCGTTTTCGCCGTAGAGGTGTTCCTTGGTCCAGGCCGTGATCTCCCGATTGCCCGCCACCCGCAACAGATCCTCGGCCGTGGCCATGGCCGCAGGCAGCAGTCGGTCCTGAGCCTCGACCTGTTGCACCACCCCCGCCGCCAACGCTTCGGGACCATTCCACCGTTTGGCCAGCACTACGGTCTGGTGGAACGCCGGAGGGGGCAGCTTGTGATGGAACAGACTCAGTTCCGGCTCGGGAATGGCGAAGCCGAGCTCCAGTTCGTTGGCGCACAGAAAGCCACGATCCTCCCGCATCAACCGCACATCGTGGCACAGGGCGATCATGAACCCGGCGCCAAAACAGTGACCGTTGACGGCGCTCACGGTTGGCAGGGGAAAGGTGATGAGCCGGGCGAACAGGGCCATGACCTCGGCATTGAAGACCTTGCGGTCGCCACCGGGATGCTCCCCCCGACTCGTTACCCACTTCAGGTCGAGGCCGTTAGAGAAGAACTTCTCATTGGCCGACGTCGTCACCAGTGTGGCCGGGCCCGCGGTGGCCTCGACCTCGTCGAGGGCGGCGTCGAAGGCCCGGGTGAAGGTGGTGTTCCACCGATTCTCACCATCGGCCATGGTCAGCACAACCACGGTGCCCCGCTCCCGCTCATGACGCTCGATGGTGATGGTCTGCTCAGCGCTGGTCGCCTGTTCCACGATGATGTCTCCTGGCCGAAGGGGTTAACATCTTCTCGCGCAGGAGCCACGATGACCATTCTCGCCGAGTTGGCTGACTGGCTCGGTTACCGGCTGGTGGCCTGGGACGACCGCAGCGGGATGACCGACTCGGGACCAAGGTCCATGTTGCCTAGACTCGTCAACATCCATGCTCACGGTGAGCGATTGTGAATTGATTCACTATCGTTCTCACCGGATACGCATACGCTCGCTGCATCCCGCCGAAGCGTCGTACATGGAGTTGACCAATGACCGATACTGCACATTCAAACACCGGGCTGCAGGAGCTGCCCGCATCCGGGCAGCCGCCAGGGACAAACGGGCACGAGCCTCAGGATGACGCCTGGGGTGGAGCCTGGTTCCTATGGCTGATCCTCGGTGGCATCGCCATTGTCGCCGTTGCCTTTTTCGGCTTCATCGCCTTCGCTCTCACCCTCGGCGACGACGGGGGCTCCGGGACCGCCGAGGCCTCCACCCTGGAAGTCGCCGTTCGCGAGTTCGTCATTGACGGCCAACTCACGGCGCCGGCCGGTGACGTGACCCTCAACATCACCAACAACGGCGCCGCCGAGCACAACATCGTCACCTCCGAACTCGGGCTACGCAGCCCCGACGTCGGCTCGGGCGGTGTCACCCAACTGGGCCTGGGAACACTCACCCCCGGCACCTACGAGCTGTTCTGCGACATCGCCGGCCACCGCGAGGCGGGCATGGAGACCACCCTCACCGTGACCGGAACGCCAGGTGAGGCTGCCGCCGCCGGCGGCCACGGCGGCGAGATGACCGCAGCCGACTACGAAGCCATGGACATAGCCATGGCCGAGTCGATCATGGCCTTCCCGGCCGAGACCGAGGGCACGGGCAACCCGGTGCTGGAGCCGACCGAGGTCCTGGCCGATGGCACCAAGGTCTTCGACCTGACCGCCTCCATCGTCGATTGGGAGGTCGAGCCAGGACGCTTCGTCGAGGCCTGGACCTACAACGGTGTCGTCCCTGCTCCCCAGCTTCTGCTCGACCGGGGCGACAAGATCCAGGTTCGGGTTGTCAACAACCTGCCCATGGGAACCGACATCCACTGGCACGGCGTGCACACTCCGAACGACCAGGATGGTGTGGCCCCCATCACCCAGGACCTGATCGAGCCCAACGGCGGCAAGTTCACCTACGAGTTCACCGTCGATGAAGATGCCATTGGCATGTACCACGCCCACAACCACGCCCAGGTTCAGGTGATCAACGGCATGTTCGGCGTGATGCGCATCGGTGACAACCCGGTACCTCGGGGCGTCACCGTCAGCGGGGTAGAGATCCCCGCCGATCTCGAACTGGCCGTCGACATGCCGATGATCCTCAACGACGCCGGGGAGATTGGCTACAGCCTCAACGGCAAGAGCTTCCCCGCCACCGCTCCGGTGGCCGTCAACCAGGGTGACTGGGTCAGTGTGACCTACTACAACGAGGGTCTACAGATTCACCCCATGCACCTGCACCAGTTCCCTCAGTTGGTCTACGCCAAGGATGGTGTCCCCCTCGACGAGCCCTACTGGGCCGACACCGTCAACGTCGCCCCCGGTGAGCGCTACACCGTCATGTACCGGGCCGACGATCCCGGCGTCTGGGTCTGGCACTGCCACATCCTCAACCACGTCGAGCGCGCAGACGGCATGTTCGGCATGGTCACCGCTATCGTGGTTACCGAGACCCCGGGCTTCGACCCCGACGCCAACCCGGTGAAGCCTGCCAACTTCCGCCTCACCCCCGAGACCGCTGACGCCCACGCCGAACACGGCCACGACGGCGACGACAACGCCGCCGCCAGCGAAGACGAAGGCTGACAACCAACCGGGCCCCATTCTCCCTGGTTCAGCCTGGTTTGCCGGCTCCCTCGACCTTCACCGGTCGGGGGAGCCGTTTCATTTTTGGGACGAAAGTCCCTGGCGTTGAAGCGCCACGCGTTCACATCATCCGACCAGGGACCACACGGAGCGACTCCATGACCGATACCGCGTCGAGCACAGAAGCCGACACCGACACCGATGGACTTAACCTGATTCGCCCCATCGTGCCCAGCAGCTATGCCGACGACGTCGACAGCTGGGGCGGGGCCTTGTTCCTCAGTTTCATGCTCGGTTCCGTGGTCATCATCACCGCAGGCTTCTTCGGTCTGCTCGCCCTGCTGGCGGCGTTCGGGGATTCAGAGTCAGGGTCTGGCGGCCAGTCGGCTGGCAACACCTTGGAGATCTCGGTCCGGGAGTTCGTCATCGACGGTGACCTGACGGCCGCTGCGGGTGAGGTCAACCTGAACATCACCAACATCGGGGCGTCCGTACACAACATCGTGGCCCGCGAACTCGGACTGAGAAGCCCCGATGTGGGTCTCGGCGGCCAAACGGAGCTGAGTCTGGGAGAGCTGACCCCGGGGTCCTATGAGCTGATCTGCGACATCCCCGGCCACCTCGAAGCGGGGATGACGGCCACCCTGGAGGTAACCCCGTAACATCGGTTGCGTTGAGGCCCCCAACCGACCATGCTCGCCTCCATGAGCGATCGAGCAGACAGGTTGGGGGTCCGCTGGGGCTATGCCGGGGGGACCACCCTGGCCTCGGTGGACGAGGTGGCCGAGGCCGCCCGGTTCGCCGTCGAGGCCGGGTTCGACAGTTTGTGGATCTCCCACGCCAAGGCCGTCGACCCCATCGTCGCCCTGGCCGCCACGGCCACCCACACCGAAGGCCTCAGTGAGGTCGGCACCTCGGTGGTGCCGCTCTACGGACGGCACCCGATCGGGCTGGCACAGCTGGCCATGACGGCCCAGAGTGCCCTCGGTGGGCGGTTCACCCTCGGCATCGGGGCGGCATCACGGCGCCCGGTGGAGGATGACCTCGGCCTCAACTGGGATCATCCCTACACCTTCACCCGCGACTTCATCGACGGGCTGCAGCCCCTGCTGGCCGGCGAGCAGGCCGATGTCGACGGGGCCCAGGTCACCACCCACGCCCAGCTCCAGATCACCGCCCCCGACACACCGATCCTGTTGGCCGCCCTCGGCCCCCGGATGCTGGGGTTGGCCGGTCGACGGGTCGCTGGCACCTCGGTTGGGCAGTGCGGCCCCCGGACCATCACCAACTACGTCGCCCCCGCCATCAATGCCGCAGCCGGCGCCGCCGGGCGACCAAACCCCCGGATCATGGCCCTGGTCCGGATCTGCGTGACCGACGATCACGCAGGCGCCTACGCCCTGGCCACCGAAATCGCCGCCTTCTACGAAGCGGTTCCCTCCTACGCCGCGGTGCTGGCCAAGGAAGGTTTGAGGGCGGCGGCAGAGCTGCACCTCATTGGTTCCTGGGAGCAGATCCTCGATGGCCTCGCGGCCTACGCCACCGCCGGGACCACCGATCTGCGGGTCCAGATCGCTGCCCACACGCCGAAGGCATGGGC
>Ga0316190_10001986_pt1 | contig 14869 bp, 8 predicted proteins | sample Eddworburrow2_MG_FD_204929 | JGI IMG/M metagenome (GOLD analysis project Ga0316190, IMG submission 204929) | Coastal sediment microbial communities from Maine, United States - Eddy worm burrow 2 | ecosystem: Environmental > Aquatic > Marine > Coastal > Sediment | place: USA: Maine | collected... | reverse complement strand
ACTTTCGCCTTCTGAGCCGCCGCGCCGTTGATGCTTTGAAGGCCATGCCGGAACGAAACCGCTACATGAAGGGTTTGTTTGCATGGGTCGGCTTCAAGACAATCGAAATTGAATACAAGCGTGATCCACGGTTCGTTGGCGGTTCGAAGTGGCCGCTTTTCAAGCTCATCGGGCTGGCACTCGACGGAATCACCTCTTTCAGTATCGCACCACTACGGATCGCCAGCCTGGCCGGCGCGCTGGTTGCAGTGTGCGCGCTGATTTACGGCACTTTCTTCCTCGCCAAGACACTACTAATTGGCGACTCGGTCGCAGGTTTTCCTACCTTGATTGTCATGATCACATTTCTTGGCGGTGCCCAACTCATGGCAATCGGCTTGCTTGGTGAGTACGTTGGCCGCCTGTTGATCGAGAGCAAACAGCGACCTCTCTATTTCGTTGACACGCTGGCGCTGTCGAAACAGCAACAATCCAACGCAGAAGTCCATCTACAGAGCAGCGCGGCCGGATGACGTCCCGAAGAACCTGGATCGCCGTCCTCGTGACGGCATCGCTTGTGCGCCTGCTGACCTTGTCTGCGTATCCTTTGCACGACACCACCGAGGCGCGCTATGCCGAGATCGCCAGGCTCATGGTTGTCAGCGGTGACTGGATAACACCGCAGATAGAGTTAGGCGTGCCGTTCTGGGCGAAGCCGCCGTTGTCGACCTGGCTTACTGCCGGCTCCTTCGAGCTGTTCGGTTTCAGTGAGTTTGCCGCAAGGCTGCCTGCTTTCCTCTTGACGGTGCTCACCGCGCTGATCGTTTTCAGAATTGGCAAGACGTGTTATTCAGAGAAGACAGCAATCATCGCCTGCGCGATTATCTTCACTAGCGTGCTCGGCTTCGTCGCCTCAGGTGCGGTTATGACCGATGCAGCTCTGATGTTGGCCACGAGCCTGTCGCTCGCTTCGTTCAGTATGACCATTCGCGATCCGAGGCCGTTCGGGCGCTATGGCTTGTTTGTTGGCATGGGGCTCGGCCTGCTCGCCAAAGGCCCTATTGCCCTCGTGCTCATCGGAACGCCAATTCTCGTTTGGTCGCTTTGGCACAAAAATCTCTTGTGGTTATGGCGGACGATTCCGTGGGCAACAGGGAGTATTGTGATGCTCGCAATCGCCAGCCCATGGTATTTGCTGGCAGAGATCAACTCGCCGGGATTTCTTGAGTACTTCCTGATTGGCGAACACTGGTTGAGATTTGTTGAGAGCGGCTGGCAAGGCGACTTGTACGGCCACGCCCACGCGCAGCCACGCGGCACAATCTGGTTGCTTGGTTTGGCAGCAGCACTGCCCTGGTCGGTTTTCGCGTTGTACGCTGCTGCCCGGGCCCTGAGGGAAAAATCACCCCTGCGCTCGATGGCACCCCAGCAAGCTTTCTTGCTCTTGTGGGCTCTAACGCCGCTCGTGTTCTTTACATTCGCCGGCAACATACTGCCGGCCTACGTTCTACCGGGCCTGCCCGCATTCGCACTCTTGCTGGGCGACTGGCTCTCGAAGCGTGGTCATCTGGCCGCTCTATCCGGCTTTATTGTTCCGGCCGTGTTTGCTGCAGCAGCGGTATTTGGCCTGTTCGGCTCCATTGCTTCTCGATCACAGCAAGACCTTGTTGATTATCATTACGAGAATTCACCAGCGGTGGATCTGTACTATTTTCCCGAGGTGCCTCACTCAGCAAGCTTCTATTCCAACGGCCGGGTTCAAGCGATCAGTTCCGAGTCCGGGTTGGCACGCTTTGTCGCGGCCGCAAGTGACGAATATGTTGCGATACGCGAGAAGTACTATTCAAGGTTGCCCGACAGGCTTCAGAACTGCCTGCAGATGGAAACCCGGATACATAATTTCCTGTTGTTGCGCCCATTAGATCGCTGTCCGTAGCACACCCGAGAGTACGCCCCTGTTCTCGCGACCGACTTTTCTTCGGCTCGCCGTCTAAGTTCATACCACGTCGCCAGAGACGATGAGTCGAGCAAGGGGAACACAATGTCAATTAAGCATCTTGTCCTGCTAGCCGCATTGGCAGCAGTATTTTCATCACCAGCCGCACTCGCATGGGGTAATCACCATGATGACTCGAATTGCGAGAAATCAGCCAAATCAATGTTGAAGGCGTGCTACTTCGACGTCCGTGATGACCTCAACGAAACCATTGCGAGCTGCCAGCACATCTCTGACAGAGGTGATCGCTGGGCCTGCTACACCAGTGCCTACACTGCGAAAGGCGAGGATTCCGAGGAATGCGGTGCTGTACATGAGGCGCGCGTAGAGGCCTGTGAGGTTCTCGAAGAGGATCGGTATGACCCGGACCCATTACTTGATCCTGCCAATTTCTTCGTTGATCCGGGCACGCCAGTTCTTACCAACCCTTATATTTCGGTCGAGGAAGGTCATACCTACGTGCTGCGTGTGGGCGAGATTGGCGAGGACCCGGAAGAACTCGTCATTGTTCACGTAACCGGCGAGACGCGGGACGTTCTTGATGTGCCATGCCGCATAGTGGTCGATATCGTATTCGAGGTTGAAGAGGAAGACGGCGACGTCGAATACACCGTTGTCGAGGCGACCGACGACTTGTTCGCGCTGAACACGGCCGGCGACGTTTTTTATTGCGGTGAGGTTTCACGTAATTATGAAGACGGCGTGCTTCGCGACCTGGACGGCTCCTTTGAGGCAGGCATTGATTGGGCAAAGGCTGGCACACTTATGTTCCAGGTACCCATCCCCGGGCTCGCGCATCGGACGGAGTTTGCTCCAGGCGAAGCCGAAGACATCATCCAGTACGTCACTACAGAGGGCGGCCCGACGGAAGACCAGGGCGGTGAAGTCGACGGATTCGAATGCGACAGCGCTTGCCTGCAGACCTTTGATTTCGCGCCACTCGATCCCGAGTCCACAGAGTTCAAGTTCTACCTGCCCGATGTCGGGTTCGTGCTGGCCGTTGGCATGGAAGACGGAGACGTCGTTGAACGGGAAGAGCTCGCGTGCGTAGGTAACTCGCTCGACACCCTGTATGACGCGGAGTGCGGCATCGGTGACGCAGAGCAGGTTGATGCGTTGCTCGAAGAGCTATGCAAAGTGTCGCCGGAGGCTTTCTGCGCCGACGACTAGTTAGCCCCCCCAAACTACCTGTTGCACATCGGGTAGTTCAGGAAAGCCCCTCATTGAGGGGCTTTTTTGTTGGCGGTCGCCTGATCGTCCACTACCGCGATCCTGGAACGGACTACGCTCGCGTAATCAGCTCAATTGCTCGATGAATCTCAGGTAAAGCGCTATTGACGCGGTCTTCACCTTCTTTTATGGCATCCCCTGCCCGCTGGAATTCAAGAATCCCCATATCACCCAGCCTCGGTGAGATGACGATATCTGCCGGATCACCTGCGAGACGGCTTCGGGTAATCCTGTCCTGAAAGATATTGATGGAACCCGAAACAGCATCGAGTAACCCGGGTGGTACCGCCTTGTCGTCGCCGTGCGGAAACAGGTTGCTCGAATAGTCTCGCGCCTGCTGTTTCAAACTCGCGAGCATTCCACTATCTGGCTGCTCAGTCGCGGCTGGCTTCCTGTCTGCTCTTCTCATGATATCGGAGTTGAGGTTGACCGCAATTACGACCTCTGCCCCCAATGCGCGGCAAGCATTCACGGGGACCGGGTTTACCAATCCACCGTCCACAAGCCATCGCTGCTGATCGCGAACGGCAGGGTATAAGCCCGGCATCGCCATTGATGCCCTGACGGCCTCCGCAAGCAGCCCTTCGCGAAACCAGACCTCGCGACCGGTATCAAAATCGGTCGCGACTGCTACATACTTCTTGGCCAGATCTTCAATTCGTACGTCTTCTGCCGCGACGTAGGTATGCAGAAAGCGCGTCCACCGCTCAACGTTGACCAACCCGGTCTGGGAGAGCTTAATATCGAAGAACCGCAGGACATCACTGCGGGTTGATTTCAGCACCCAGTCTTTCAGCTCGTCGAGGCGACCCGTAGCGTACGCGGCACCCACCATCGCGCCCACCGATGTGCCGCAGACTACATCTGGCTCGATCCCGGCCTCGCTTAGTGCCTTGATGATACCGACGTGCGACCAGCCACGTGACGCTCCCGAGCCCAGCGCCAGGCCGATGCTCGGTTTTTGAGGCAAATTATTCAATCGCTTAGAGAGCCCGGAAGCAGACGATGGGAAGTTCAGGGCCATCGTCTGCTGATTTGTTGACCTTACGGCGTGTACCAGATCGGCGACGTGTAAGCCCGCTCGGTCGTGATCATCGGGATTTCATCCTTCATTGTGATCCCGAAACGCACAGCTTCGTACGCAGTCCAGCGGGGTGTCGGAATTTCCATGACACGCGCGTAGTAGGCGGCACTTACTTCCGGATCGAACTCGGGGTCGGTCCAGACGGTGATGAGTTCGGGTGCGCCGATCGTGTTTGTCCAGGTCGCTGTAGCGATGTCTACGGTGTTCCCAACCAAGGGCAGTTTTCCGTCGGCCCCGGGTTCCCGATCCCCTGACCACACTGCGTCAAATACTTTCTCCTGACGATTGCCCTTCCCGTCAACCCAAACCTTGACGATCTGGATGCGGTCGAGGTTGCCGGACATCGGATCCCGAAGCGCGGCGACCAGGAAGCTTGGTGCCTTGCCGGCCGGGGCACTGTTGAGATCGCCGCCCATCGGCACGCCTTTGCGATAGCCAACGTCGGCAGGCAAGCGAGTTTGTGCGTCCGCGGCGGTGAAGTCCCAGCCACCGAAGAAACGCACCAGCATGCGCGAACCCGTCGTTCCGAAAGTCTCCTTGTTCATCATCGCGTCGAACAAAGCCTCGCGGGTGTTCTCGCGAGCCCACACGGCGGCGAGGCCCGAGGCGACCATGCCCCAGCCTGTGTACTCAGCATCGCCTACCTTGGCCATCGGGTGCTCGACACGCTTGGCGTTCGGTTCTGCGCCGGAATGCTTGCCGAAGAAGTTATCTTCCTGTGCGGTCGCGAGCCCGGTATGGCTGTCAGTCGAACCGATGAAGCCTACCTTGTACGGGTTTTCTCCAAGCTTCTGCTCGAGTTGCAGGCCGACTCCCAACGCCGAACGGCCGTATTCGTACTGCAGCATGTCATCCGTCTTGAATTCGGTGAGGTCGAGGTTGCCCTGGTCCCACGTTTCGTAGTCGGCAAACTCGTCATTCGGAGACAGCAACGGGTGGGTCTCGCCGTCTCCCTTGATTTGGGTGATCTCGTAGAGCGGTTCCCACCGGATGCGCGTCTCCGCCCAGGCGCGATCGTATCGCTTGCCCGTGAATGTATCCGCCATCGGGAACATCGTGCCGTTACTCATGTTGCCATTGTGCGCGATCGCCAGCATGCGCCCGCCGGTCTTGTCCTCGTAGGACTGCATCCACTTCCACAGGTCGCGCTCGTCCGGGCTACCGTACGGAGGCAGCGTGGTGTACGGCTCCATCATGCTCGCCTTGCCTGCCCCGTCACGGTATATGACAACGCGGTGCCTGTTGATGCCCCTCTCGGTCGAAGTCCACTCGTAGCCGTGAAGCGCAGTGTAGCGACCCGGCTCGTTGTACTTCTCTGCTGCCGCAATAGTGGCCTCCCAGGTCGAGCGGTAGGCATCGGTTCCGGGGGCGAGGTAGAGAGCATCCGGGAAGGAGTTGCCAGTCAGTGACTGGATGATCTCGATGGCAGCCGCAACAGCGTCCTGGCCGCCGGCCTGAATCATGTCGTACCACTTCCTGCCAGTCGGGTCAGCGAGCATCTTCGGGTCGCCGGAATTCAGGAGCGGGAAGAACCCCATGTTGTCCGAGTGATCGGCAACAACAAGAAAATCGAGCGGACGAGACAGCCTGACTCGCTGGCCGGTCGAGGACGTCAGCTCTTCGCCACGCGCAAATCGATGCGCATCTTCAGGCAACAGCCTGGCGCCAAATGCGCCGGCATCCATCGAATTGCCGGTATGCAAATGTGTGTCGCCCCAGAACACCTGGGTTGGGAAGTTGCGTCCCGCGTAAGGAGAGTAGTGCTTCTGCGCGGGAAAAGAGTCCTTCACGTCTTCGGTCGGCGGTGGTAACTGTGCGTTCGCCGCAGAACCTGTCAGAACAGCAAAAGCGACGATTATTGAGAACAAGACGCGTTTCATGATTTTCCCCTCGGTTGTTTTTCTGGCTGATATTGGTCTGTCTGCCTTTTGTGTATGCTAGTCCAAATTCAATGACGACGCACTCGCGACAAGGCTGAACCATCCCGTGATTAAGAGGCTTTCAAAAGAACCCCTGCTCCATTTTCTGTTGATCGGAGCATCCCTATTCTTCATTTTTGGGCTGGCGCAGGACGGCATGCCTGGTCGCACTGATGATCAGGTGATAGTGAGTGCCGGCCGTATCGAGCAGCTGAATAATATTTTTACCAAGACCTGGCAGCGACCGCCGAGCCCGGCAGAACTGAAGGGCATGATCGATGACTTCGTTCTCGAGGAAATTTACTACCGGCAGGCGGTGGAAATGGGTATCGATCGCGACGACACCGTCATCCGCCGCCGCTTACGGCAGAAATTTGAGTTCCTGACCGACGACATGGCAGCGGCAAGCGTGCCCACCGACGAGCAACTGGCTGCTTACCTGGCGGCAAACGCTGATGCGTTCGCCAAGGACACGACGTATACGTTTGAACAGGTCTACATCAATCCAGAACGCGCCGGCGTCGACCTGGAGCGGCGGGTCGCAGAGGAACTCGCCGCGCTGAAAGCTGGAAATGAGGCTGGGGGGACAGGCGGAATGTTACCGTCCTATTTCGACAATGCACCTGCGCGTGCTGTCGACAACTCCTTTGGACGTGGTTTTGCCAGGAGCCTCGACACCCTGCCCCTGAATGACTGGCAGGGACCTGTCGAGTCTGGTCTTGGCCTGCATCTCGTCAAGATCGCTGAACGCGTCGAAGGCTACCTGCCAGATCTCGCCGATATCCGGCCCATTGTCGAACGCGAGTGGGTGAATGAAAACCGGCTCGAAACACGGCGCCTGATCAACGATCAGCTATTGAGCAACTACGATGTCGTCATCGAGTGGCCGACCGAATGAAGCGAGTCCGGGTCATACTCTGTTTGTTTGTGCTCGGCTTGCTGCCGGCGCTCTCCAACGCACACGAGATGCGTCCGGGTTACCTGGAGATCCGCGAGACGGCCACCGACACCTATGACGTGCTGTGGAAGGTGCCCGCCCTCGGCGACGACATGCGCCTCGGTCTTTATTTGCGGTTTGAGGACGACGTGCGAAACGTGACGGAACCAGTCTCCGGGTTCATCGGCTCGGCGCATACTCAGCGCATGCGCATTCAGCGCGAGAACGGACTGATCGGCACAACCATTACTATCGACGGGTTGGATGCGACCTACACCGATGTCCTGTTGCGACTCGAGCGCGCCAACGGCGTCGAGATAACACATCGGCTGACACCGACATCGCCCAGCTACGTCGTGCAAGCCGAACCCGGCCACGGCCAGATTGCATTGACCTACATAATGCTCGGCGTCGAACATATCTTGCTGGGTATCGATCACCTCTTGTTTGTGCTCGCGCTGCTCATGATTGTGGCCAACTTCAAAAAACTTGTTGCAACCATTACCGCCTTCACGATCGCACACAGCATCACACTGGCCTTGGCGGCGCTTGGTTTCGTAAGTATGCCGGGGCCGCCGGTTGAGGCAATAATCGCACTCAGCATCGTATTCGTGGCAGCCGAGATCGTCCGCGGCCGGCAAGGAATCGCGGTACTCACCGCGCGCGTGCCGTGGATCGTTGCGTTTACCTTCGGATTACTGCATGGCTTTGGCTTTGCCGGTGCATTGAGTGAGATCGGTTTACCGCAATCGGCCATTCCTCTGGCGTTGTTCTCATTTAACGTCGGCGTCGAAATTGGACAGTTGCTTTTTGTCAGCGGCGTCGTTGTGCTGTATTCAATCGCCAAACGAATTCAACCCGTACCGCCGGCATGGGCATGGCGAATACCCACCTATACCATTGGTGGTGTGGCAGCATTTTGGACGATCGACCGGATCGCGGGATTTTGGGTTTGATGAATACTCAGCATGAGTTTTCAAGTGCACCCGGTCTTCATGGATTGCGAAGGGTGGATGGACGGGAAATAGACAGGTTTCCTGCGGGCAACCAGTGGAATGGCACTTAAACGAGGCGCCCTATTGAAAACAGCTCACGTCCTCCTCGCATTAATGCTCTTTGCGATGCCAGGCGCTGTAGCGGCAGATCTTGCCTATATCATCCACGGCGTTGAAGATCCGCTCAAATCCAATATCCTGAATCATGTCGATACCCTCCAACTTGGCCCACAAGCGCGCCTGGCGGACAAAGACTTCGATCGAATCCTCGCGGAAGCCATAGGCAAGGCGAAGGTCGCGCTGCGACCGTACGGCTTTTACGCGGCCGAGGTCAGCGGTCGTATCAATCGCGATTCCGAGGGTAATCCAGTCCTGGTGCTAAGGGTCAATCCAGGGCCACCGATTGTCATTGAACACCTGCAGCTGGAGATCGTCGGCGGCGGATCCAAGTCGCGTACCCTGAAGAGCTGGCAAAGCAACTGGCCGCTCACCGAAGGCAGCATTCTCAACCAGGTGGAATGGGAGCAGCAGAAGCAGCGTGCGATCGAGCTGAGCGACTCAATTGGCTACCTGGGTGCGGAGTTCACAAAGCGAGCCCTCGAGATTGACCTCGAACGAAACCGCGCCAGCATAATACTGACGCTGGACACCGGGCCACGCTTCGTCATGGGCGATATCGATTTCGGTGAACATATGTTGAAGCCCGGTATTCTCGAGCTCGTACCGAGATTCGATAAGGGAGATCCATATACGACCAATCTTATGGACAAGTTTCGCTCGGATCTCTGGCAAACCGGCTACTTCACGGATATTGACGTCGTCCAGATAGAGGTGCCAGACAGCGAGCCACCAAGAGTAGACCTGCGGGTGCGCACCCTTACGGAATTCCGCAACCGCTACACCGGCGCTCTCGGATTCGGCAGCGATACCGGATTGCGATTGCAGGCGAACTGGAGCCGGCACCCGATGTCGGCGAGCGGTGATCGAATCGATCTCGGTATCGGCTGGCAGGAACTGGACGACCAATTAGCAGTACGCGCAACGTATCGCCGACCACGAGAAGCGCGAAATCGCGAGTACTGGACGGTTGACACAGTTCTGAAATTCGAAAATATGGATCTCGAATTCAAGCTCGATCCGGAGGACGAGAATTTTATTGAATTCGCCAACGGAGATATCAACGAACGTCATGTGAGGCTCGGGCGCCTGAAGATTCGTAATCTTGGCGGCGGTGAAACCCAATTGTTTGAGACACCATTCGTTCAATACATAAACTCGGAACGACGATTCGACCCAATTCTGCAACCGACGGTTGTCAATATGGGCGACGAAATCGACCAACTGCTACGCGGCGTCGACGATGCGTTTTCCTTCGGCATAGAGTACGGCCTTGTGGGAGTACTCGGCAGAGGCTTTGCCACTAACGGTCACCGCGAACGCGCCTGGCTATTTCACGCCAACGAGGCATTCGGCTCCGAAATCAACTTTACGCAACTTTACCTGTCCGCAAACAGAAGCCACCTGTGGGGCGATCGCTGGAAATTCATCCTGCGTGCGGAAGCCGGTTATACCGAAGCCAAAGTTGACGAGCTCACTATCGACATTGGGGGTGGTCAGCTCGACATATCCAGAACCCGCATGCCGAGTTTTTATCGCTTCAAGGCCGGTGGCAGTCACAGCGTCCGTGGTTACGGCTTCGAAACTCTGAGCAACAACGACATCGGCTCCAACCACATCATCACAGCCAGTGCGGAAGTTGAATTGAAGGTCCTCGATAACTGGTCGGCCGCTGCGTTCGTCGACATCGGCAACGCGTTCAATGACTGGAGTGATCCTCAACTAAAAACGGGCATCGGTGTGGGCATACGCTGGTACTCAATTGCCGGTCCGATTCGTATCGACGTCGCACAGGCCCAGGATTTTACAGGCAAGCCCTGGCGCATTCACTTCACGATCGGTGTGCCACTACTGTGATTCGGCAACGTCTGCTACTACTTGTCCCAATCCTGCTGGTCGCCCTTGTCTCGTGCGCCTGGTACTGGTTGCTGCACACGGAGTCCGGCGCCCGCTGGATATTCGCGCGCGCACAAACGGCAAGCAACGGCGCCCTGCAAGCAGAGCGTCTGAACGGCGACCTCAAGTCCGGGCTAACGATCCGGCGGCTTACGTTCTCGACGGACTCCATGACACTCGAAACAGTAGAGACGCGGCTCGTCGCCGACCTGGACTTGCTACCGCTGCAGGTGCAGATTAGCGACGCAAGTATTGAGAACACGACCATCCAGGTCGGTGCATCGGATGAGGTTTCTCAAGACAAAAATCTGCGCGCCATAATCGAAGGCCTGTCGTTACCATTGACCGTCGTTTTCGTCGACGTCAGCGCTGACCAAATTACGGTGTCGGGCCTCATGCCCGAGAACGATGTTGTGCTAACGCAAGCTACTCTGGCGGGCCGCTGGCGCGATGAAATCATCATCGAGCATCTGGCAGTTAGCACGCTTGAGGGCCTTGTAGAGTTGCAAGCATCGCTCGGGCTTCGTTCGCCGTTCAAGGCAACAGTGAGCGCTCAACTCGAAAATATGCCTGTGTTCGCCGGATACCTCGAGCCCATGGATATACAGTTGTATGGCGATGGCAACCTCGAAGAGTTATCGATCAATGCATCGGCAACTCCGACCCAAATGTCGTTAGAGGGCTCGATCACGAACATACTGGACTCGTTGTCCTGGAACCTGCACGCAGAGCTGGTCGAGTTGACGCTTAAGGTTGGCGAGAATGACACCGAGGTGCACATCGCCGAAGGGGGTGTCACCGGCAAAGGCACAATGAGCGGTTTCGAGTTTTCCGAGCTGATCCTTCGCAACACCGGTACCGATTTGACGGGTGCTGGCCGAATCGGCTGGGGCGAAGACTGGTCGATCGAGGCCGGACTGAATGTTGCGAAGTTCGATCTGAATTCGTTCTTCTCGGATTGGCCCGCGGATCAGCCGCTGCAGGGCGAACTGTCATTGCAGCTGGACAAGGAATACCTGGCTGTCAGTGACTCATATATTGTTGCTGGCGACACCGACATGTCGGTGCGTGTCGACGCCGAGATCGATCTGGCTGCATCCGCGGTAGCCGGCGCCCTGCGCTGGGAAGACGCCTTCTGGCCTGTTGGCCCGGGTGAAGCGCGCGTGTCGAGCAAGTCAGGAAATGTTGCTGTCGTTGGCTCGCTCGACGACTGGCGTATTGATGGCAGCGTCGACATTGGCGCGCCGTCGGTTCCGTCCGGACACTTCCTGATCGATGGTCGCGGTGACAGCGACCACGTCGACGTCAAAATTATTGAAAGCGAAGTTCTGGGTGGCAAGATGTTCGGTCATGCGGCTTTCAATTGGCGTGGCCGGCAGGAGTGGTCGGCGGGCCTGGACATGTCGAACGTCGATATCGGGTCCCTCATCGACGGTTGGCCAGGCTATGTTTCCGGCAGAGTCGATGCCAGCGGACAGATGTTGCCCTTTGAGCTCGACCTTGGATTGTCGAGTATCAATGGTGAGTTACGCGACAAGCCCCTGTCCGCGAATGGCCGAATCATGTTCGCAGAGCATCGCTTTGCAGCGACCGAACTGGCGATATTGCACGACGATACGCGTGTCGCACTCAATGGGGACCTTTTTGCCAGGTCCGGTCTCACCTTCGATGTTTCTGTAGATGACATAACCATGTATGTCGGGGAAGCAGACGGGGCATTCACTGCTGCTGGAGTAGTATCGCTACACGCCGAGCACCCGTCACTGCGCATGAAGGGCAATAGCGCTGTACTGGGTCTCGGCGAAATACAAGCCGCAGGAATCGAGATCGTCAACGGTTCTGGCGATAACCGTGTCATCGATGCCGAGATCAGGATCGAACAACTCGATGTTCACGGCAACATCATCGAGAATGTAGATGTTGGTCTTGTCGTCGACGATGTCGCGCAAAGCCTGCAGTTCGACGGATCACATCGAAATGCCAAAGTTCATTTCCTGGTTGCCGGTGAGCTCGATGACGTCAGGAACCCCAACAACTGGAAGGGCCAGTTACAAGAACTGGATCTCGAGCTGGAAGGGGGATTGGCGGCCACAATATCTGCACCAACCGCACTGTTGTTGTCCAAAAATACGATAACGATCGATCGAGGCTGCGTCGCTACAGACGCTGGCATGCGTCTTTGCGCACAGGCTGACTGGTCGTCCGATGGTTATCTGCAGATTGGCGCGGATCTGTCCAACGTACCCGTCAACCTTGTCAACGAATTCATCGATACAGAACTCAGGTTCGATCAGCTTGTGAGTGGTGATTTCGAGTGGTTGCAAAGCAAAGACTCTGGAACGAAAGGTAATGCCGACATAATTATTTCAGCCGGCACGATTGTCAGCGTCGTCGACCCGGACGTGACGATCGGGACGGAAACCGGTCTCCTGACGTTCGATATCGTCAATGGACAGCTGCTCTCCGGACATGCAACGTTGCCAATGCCAAGGCTTGGTTACATTGAGGCGCAGTTCTCGGTGCCTGACATTGCACAGGGCAAAAACAGCGCTGTCGCCGGGCTGCTTGATATTGACCTGTCAGATGTGGCGCTTCTGGCCGCGCTTTCGCCATTGATCGATGAGGCGCACGGCGTATTGCGCGCCGACCTGGCGCTCTCTGGAACGCTGTCGGAGCCCCGGCTCGCTGGTGACTTGTCACTGGGCAACGGCAGCTTGACCTATCTGCCGCTTGGTCTGCGTCTTGACCAAATTAACATGACGAGCCTGCTCCACGACAGCGGCCAGATCGAGCTCAGCGGTAAATTCCAGGCGGGCGACGGACACGGCGAAATCCTGACACGCCCGGGCTACACCACAACAGTGACAAAGGGATTCGAACTGGAACTCCGGGGCACTAACATGACCCTGATCGACGTGCCGGATGTCCAGATGCGTGCCGACCTCGACATCCGCGTTGGCTACGATTACAAGACCCTGACACTGGATGGCCGGGTCCTTATTCCCCACGCGCGCGTCACACCGTCGAACCTCACCATCACGCGCGACTCGGAGAGCGAGGACGTTGTCATTGTTGCCGGCGAATTACCCGACGATCAACTGCGTCCGTCGCGTGAGCGTGACATGCAGATTGCCGGCTCGCTCGAGGTGGCGTTCGGTGATGACGTCCTGGTCGACCTCGGACTAGCGACTACCAATGTGACCGGTAGCACGGTCTTCTCCTGGGTGGATGGCTTGATTCCGATGGCGGACGGCCGTTACAACCTGGCCGGCAGTGTGCGAGCTTTTGGCCAGGTACTTGAAATCACCGAGGGTGGCTTGCGCTTCCCGAAAGTCCCTGCAAACAATCCCTTTATCCGCATTCGTGCTGAGCGTGAGATCTATGGAAATTCACGGGTCAAGAGTGCGGGCGTGCTCATCAGTGGCACGATAAAGCAGCCGAGCGTCGAGGCGTACACGAATCCGCGCACAACAGAGGAACGCGCCCTTGCACTGCTTGTCACCGGCAGCGAATTCGACTTTGAGCAGGGTGTCGGCGCTATCGACTTCGGCACCTACATCGCGCCCCGCGTATTCGTTAGTTACGGCCTTGGGCTGTTCGAAACTGAGAACGTGATCCGGGTGCGCTACGACCTCAAGCGCGGCTTTGGCATCACGGCCACGTCGGGTGAAAAAGAAACCGGCGTCGACTTAAGTTACAGGATTGAGAGATAGTAAGGGCACAGCGTGACCACGCTTTGGCGCTGATGCTGAGCCGTTAAAACGTCCTTTTATTTATTCGGCTTTTTTCGTTTCTTTTTCCGCGCCCCTGGGCTTGCCTTACCTTTTGCCCTGGGCTTTCCCTTGTGCACTCCCTGGGGATTCGGCTTACCTTTTCGTTTCCGCGGACCCCTGGCCTCGCCCTCGCGTGAAATATTCATCGGCTGGCCGCAGACCCGGACTTTCTTCAGGTCCATAAAAACGTCTTTCGGCATTCCAGCAGGCAGATCGACGAGGCTGAATTCGGCCTCTATTTCAATTTGGCCGATATGCTCCCCATCCAAACCCGCTTCGTTGGCAATAGCACCGACAATATTGCCCGGCTTGACGCCATGCACATGACCGACCTCGATCCGATATCGTTCTGCGCCAGCCTCAACGTCCCGAAGAGGGTTCGCCCTGCTTTTGCGGTTGCCTCTGTCCTTGTCCGGGCTGAGCAACATTGACTTGTCACCAATAGAAATCTTCGCCAGGGCGGCGGCAATTTCGACCGCGGGCACATCGTGTTCCTGGCGGTACTGCTCAACCAGGCCCTGCATAAATCCGAGCTCGCCGACAGCCAGCGTATCCGTAATTTTCTGTTTGAAATCTGCAATGCGTTTGTTGTTGACGGTTTCAGTGCTCGGCAACACCATCTGTTCGATTTTCTGCCGGGTGGCTTTTTCGATCGCCGCCAACATGCGTCGTTCGCGCGGCGCTACAAACAAGATCGCTTCGCCAGACCGTCCTGCCCGTCCCGTCCGACCGATGCGATGGATGTACGCCTCGGTGTCATAGGGAACATCGTAATTAATGACGTGGCTGATCCTGTCCACGTCGAGACCTCGTGCTGCAACATCGGTCGCAACCAGGATATCGAGCGACCCTCTCTTCAACCGCTCAACAGTCTGTTCGCGTTGGTTCTGTGCCATGTCGCCGTTCATTGCGGCGGCGGCATAGCCGCGCGCCTCGAGTTTTT
>Ga0316190_10001982_pt1 | contig 14886 bp, 17 predicted proteins | sample Eddworburrow2_MG_FD_204929 | JGI IMG/M metagenome (GOLD analysis project Ga0316190, IMG submission 204929) | Coastal sediment microbial communities from Maine, United States - Eddy worm burrow 2 | ecosystem: Environmental > Aquatic > Marine > Coastal > Sediment | place: USA: Maine | collected... | reverse complement strand
GGTCGGTAAGCGTTATGATGGCGGGCGCGAAGGCCTGAGTCAGATTGATCTTCATGTCAACCATGCAGAAATGGTATTTTTGACAGGACATTCAGGGGCGGGTAAGAGCACCTTATTAAAGTTGATTGCGCTGATTGAGCGGGCTACCTATGGTCAGATCGTGGTCAACAATAAAAACTTTTCCCGTATTACTCGGCGCCAGATACCGTATGTGAGGCGCAATATAGGGATTATTTTTCAAAATCATAAGTTGTTGAATGATCGTAGTATATTTGACAATGTGGCGCTACCGTTGGTCATTGCAGGTTATGGGCATGTAGAGATACAGCGCCGTGTACGGGCGGCGCTCGATAAAGTTGGGCTGCTGGATAAAGAAAAACGCTTTCCCATCATGTTGTCAGGTGGTGAACAGCAACGTGTCGGCATCGCTCGGGCTGTTGTCAATAAACCACCACTGTTATTGGCGGATGAACCTACCGGTAATCTGGATCCACAGTTGTCTGCTGAAATCATGAATTTATTTGAGCAGTTTAATCAAGTGGGTGTCACTGTCGTGATTGCTTCGCATGATATCGATTTGATATCGCGTATGGGTTATCGGATTTTAAGCTTGTCAGGTGGACGCCTTGTCGGTGATCAACCAGCACAAAAATATGCTGATGACATTGCGTCGTAAGTCAGCGAACAGTCCGCGGGCAGATGCTGTGCATGCGCCTGGTAAGCGTGGTGCATCGGCTTCACAGCAACGATTGACTGTACGACTTCATGTTTACTGGCAAGCACACTTACAGGCGTTGGTCTTTAGTCTTGGCCGCATTAGCCATAATCCATTATCCAGTTTTATGACGATCGCTGTCATAGCGATTGCGTTGGCTATGCCAAGTGGTCTCCACGTATTGTTGAAGAACTTTCAGGGTGTCAGTGCTGATTGGGATAGTGCAGCGCAGATATCATTATTCCTCAAGCAAGAAAGTGATGTAGGTACGGCAAAAGAACTCTATGATCATTTGATGAAAATGGCGGAAATTGATCGTGTGACAATTATATCCAAGGAGCAGGCGCTGGCTGAATTCAAGCGTTTATCTGATTTTGGAAACGCACTGAAGGCCTTGGATGACAATCCATTTCCTACCGTATTGCTGGTTGAGCCTACATCACAATATAGTGCGCCGGCTGCCGTTGAATCCTTGTTGATCAGGCTGCGTAATCTACCTGATATTGAAGTGGCACAACTTGATATGGAGTGGGTCGAACGTTGGTATGCGTTGATGGAAATCGGCAAGCGAGCAGTTGTAATCCTGGCAATCTTGCTGTCACTCGCAGTTTTACTGATTATCGGTAATACCATACGTTTAGCCATTCAAAGTCGTCGCGATGAAATTGAGGTTCAGAAATTGATTGGAGCGTCCGATGCATTTATTCGTCGGCCGTTTTTATATAGTGGTTTTTGGCATGGATTATTAGGCGCACTGTTGGCGTGGATATTGGTCAATTTATCCTTAATTTTGCTTGATGGACCGGTTCAGCGCTTATCCGTACTGTACGATGGTAATCTTAAATTACAGTCGTTAAATGCCATGGCCTCATTTATGTTGATCGGGGCTGGTATGGTGCTGGGATATTGCGGCGCCCGTATTGCAGTGGGACGCCACTTACGTGATATTGAGCCGAGTTGATGGCTGTAAGGCGCCGGTCGCATGCTTATAATATGTTGTTTTTAATGGTAAAATAATTGAATCGGTGTTTCGCAGAAGGGGAACTTTCCCGGCGCATGGTGTTCTAATAGATATTAATGGTAAAATTTGCAGTTATATGTTCTATAGAAACATTTTCTGGGGAGATATCACACAATGAATAAGCCAGGTATGGATACAGCTTTGATGTTGTCATCAGGTAGCCCTGAGTCATTTATTCAATCGGTCAGTGGCATTCCTGTATTGAGCGCTGAGGAAGAACGGGCGCTTGCTACAGAATATCGCATGCACGGTGATCTGGAAGCAGCCCGCCGACTGATTTTGTCTAATCTTCGCTTTGTTGTTCATATTGCACGTGGGTACAGTGGTTATGGTCTGGCACAGGCTGACCTGATTCAGGAAGGTAATATAGGATTGATGAAGGCGGTGAAGCGCTTTGATCCTGCAATGAATGTGCGCCTTGTCTCCTACGCCGTGCATTGGATTCGCGCAGAAATCCATGAGTTTATCTTGCGCAACTGGCGTATTGTCAAAGTGGCGACAACGAAGGCACAGCGCAAACTTTTTTTCAATTTACGTAGCGCCAAGAAGCGGCTGGGTTGGTTGAATCAGGATGAAGTCAATAATGTTGCCGCTGAACTGGGTGTGGCTGCACGTGATGTAGTGGAAATGGAATCCCGTTTAGGTGCCTATGATGTATCGTTTGATCCAGCGCCGGAATATGGCGAAGATGATTCTATTGTTCAAGCACCTGCTGGGTATTTGACAGATCAGTCAGCAATGGCACAGCCAGCGGCTTTGCTTGAGCAGAACGATATGGATAGCCATAACGGGACTCGTCTAAGCAATGCCTTGGAGTCTTTGGATGAGCGTAGTCGCGATATTGTACAGCGACGTTGGCTTGAAGATGATAAAACGACATTGCAGGATCTTGCCGACAAATATCAGGTGTCTGCTGAACGTATCCGGCAGCTGGAAGGTAATGCCATCAAAAAATTACGAAACGCAATGATGTGACATTTGCGGGTTAATCTCGCAGTATTATATTACGTCGATAAGCCCGAGGTGTAACCAATCACCCCGGGCTTTTGTATTTTTGAGATGAGGAATGGTACCCAGCAGTGGTGCCTTGATATAAGCTTGTAAGGATTCTATAACTTCATCAGTGGCAGCAGTTTCTGGGTCAATGATATTAGCAACCCAGCCCGCTATGGGTGGGTTCTCACGGTCCTGTTGAATGGCCTTGATTGTTAATAATGCATGGTTGATACAGCCGAGGCGAATGCCAACGACGACAATCACGGGTAACTTGAGTCTACGTGCAAGGTCGGCTGTTGTTTGAGTCTCATTCAGCGGTACAAACCAGCCACCGACTCCCTCCACAATGACCAGCTGACTAGTGTCATAAATGTGTCTGAAATTTTCCAGTATTGCCTCAATACTGATCGCCATATTGCATTGGTGAGCCGCTAAGTGTGGGGCAATAGCAGCGGGCAGTGCGTAGGGATTTACTTGTTCGTAGCTGAGATCAATACTTGCCGCTTGTTGTAATTGTTCTGCATCATCGTTACGCCAGCCCAAGGATGAATTCCGGCAGCCACTTGCCACAGGTTTCATAGCGGCAGTGTGTAGACCTTGGGCATTGAAAAACTCAAGCAGTAAACAACTGACCAGTGTTTTACCTACGCCAGTATCGGTGCCAGTGATAAAAAAACCTCGTGTCATCTTGTTGCGATGCTTTTCATTTGGATGGGTGCCTGGATCGGGTTAATGTGTCTAATGGAATCGAGATTTCTCCATTATCATGTTGCTGGTTACCATGATGCGGTGTCGCAGCTAATTTCCATGCATGGCCGTAGATGACTTCATAGCTTGCGGGCAATCGATTGTCGTGTTCACAGCGGTAGGTCTCATAGGCATTGGTGAGCTGTTTGAGGCTATGTCGTCCCGTTAGTCCACGAGGCCGTCCATGTGTGACATTGTGGGCGCCGATTGTCTTTAGTTCTGCCATCAGTGTACGCAGGTCTGTATATGTTAATGTCATCATCTCCATATCCATGACAGGATCAGACAGTCCAGCACGTAATAGGGCATCACCGAGGTCATGCATGTCAATGAATACATTGACGTGATTGCGGGAGTCAATAGTTTGCCAGCTTCGACGCAGTTCAAACAATGTGTCAGGGCCAAAGGTCGAAAATAACAATAAACCCCCGGGCCGAAGCACACGATTAAATTCACTGAATGCCACTTCAGGATTATCACACCATTGCAGGGCTACATTGGAAAACAACAGATCAACGCTTTGATCGGCCAACGGTAGTTGCTCAGCATCGGCGCAAATAAATTGCTGCCGTCCTTGCCAATGTTGCCACCACGTTAGTTGGTCTCGTGCTTGTTGTAGCATTCCGGTTGCCAGGTCGAGAGCGATAGTGACGGACTTTGAGAATTGCCTGGCTAACGAGCGCGTATGTAGGCCTGTTCCAGCCCCAATATCAATAATCGTATGCGGTTGTATCTTGATCAGCGATAAACGTTCAATCAGACGTTCACCGATTTCCTGTTGTAACACGGCGGCTTTTTCATACTTAGGCGCGGCCTTATCAAAGCTTTGACGGAGCCATTGCTTGTCAATTTTAAATACTTCACTCATTAATAAATTCCAGAATACTATTTAGCGTTTGTTCAGGGTGAGATAAAAATGGGGCGTGACTGGCATTCGCTATGACAGTGCTGGTGGCCCGAGGGAGGCAAGCAGTCATGGCGACACCGGCTGCAGAGCGTACTATGCGATCATTTTCACCCAGTATAATACGGCATGGTTGCAAGATAGTTGTTAGCTCTGGACGTAAATCGCTATTTTGTAAAATAGATAATGCTGAGCACAAGGCTTGAGGCCGAGCGTTTGGTCGTTCACGCAAGGCCTGTTTTAGCTGGCGTAATTGTTGCCGTTCATTCTCGCTGCCGCGTACCTGCAAGGCAAGGAAGCGCTGTACAGTAAGTTCCGGTTTATCGATTAATGCATTGGCGAAATTGTCGAGCGTTGACTTGGGTAGACCGGATGCCCATCCGTCGGCATGTGTAAAACGGGCGGTGCTGGCTAACAGTACCAGGCGAGTTATCTGGCCAGGATAGTTATGGGCTAATTGAAGCGCTAACAGCCCGCCTAATGACCAACCGATTAGAATTGTTTTTGCTGGTAGTAGTGCAGCAATAGCACGAACAATTTCAGGTAAATCAAAAGACACGTAGTTGCCTTCACTCAATCCATGACCGGGTAAATCAATCATGGTGACACGATAATGCTGGCTTAATTGTACAGCCAGACTGTCTGTCGTGGCCGTCCAGATAGCGCTGTGAAGCCCCCAGCCATGCAAGAGAACTACGTCTGGTCCGTGACCAATTGTTTGCGTAAACAATTTCACGTTGTGATCCGTTTCAATGGACTGGAATTGAGTGAGCTGACAATGGCGTGTATGAGTTGATCTATTTGTTCTTCTTGATGGGCGGCTGACAGGGTAATACGTAGCCGAGCCTGACCTTGAGGTACAGTGGGTGGTCGGATAGCACTGACAAGAAACCCTTTATCGATAAGTTGCTCGCTTAAATTCAAGGCGCACTCACTGCTGCCAAGTAATAGTGGTTGAATTGCCGTTTCAGAATCCATTAGGGGCAAGGATGCCTGTTGTGCCTGGTGCCGAAAGTACTGGATTAGATTTGTTAGATGGATGCGGCGCCAGTCTTCGTTTTCGATCAGTCGTAGACTGGCCAGTGTTGCATGGGCAATAGCGGGCGGTGGTGCAGTCGTATAGATGTAGGTGCGTGACAGTTGGATCAGTGTTTCTATCAAGTCGGCGCTGCCAGCAACAAAGGCGCCGCTGGTGCCAAATGCCTTTCCTAATGTGCCGACAGTGATCAGGCGATCTATTTTGTCGGGTAGGCCAAAATACTCTCGGCAGCCTCTGCCGTGTATGCCGAGTGTGCCAAGTGCATGGGCCTCATCAATAACAAGCCAGCTATCAGATGTATTAGCCAACTGAAGTAGTTGCGGTAGGGGGGCAATATCGCCGTCCATGCTGAAGACGCCATCGGTTGCGATAATTGAATCATGATATTTTGATACATCTAATTGTTGCTTAAGCGCATCAGTATTGAGATGGGGGAAGCGTCGTAATGTACCACCGCTTAGCTGGGCAGCATCGATTAATGAGGCATGATTAAGCTTATCCTGAAAAATCCCATCATGGCGATCGGCGAGAGCTGTTATGACACCGAGATTAGCCATGTACCCATTTGAAAATAATAACGCACGTGGTTGCCCGCAAAAATCAGCAAGCGCCTGCTCAAGATCGTGATGGGCCTTGCTATGCCCGCAAACAAGATGAGAGGCACCACTTCCGACGCCATACAGACTGACACCTTGTTGCATCGCTTCTATCAAGCGGGGATGACTGGCTAGCCCGAGGTAATCATTACTGCAAAAGGATAACAGTGCTTGTCCATTACTTTGCAGGTGCGGTCCCTGTGGTCCGTCGATAGTACGGCGATGTCTATATAAATGTTGTTTCCGGCGCTGGGCCAAGGCCCCCGCAAGGTCTCTCATATGGCGACAATGGTTTCTTTCTTGGCCATCTGGGCGCGGCGTTGTTGGGTATCACCTCGAGTTGGCATGCCTAAGTCTTTTAACATGCGAATGTCATCTTCGACTTGACGTCCAACTGTTGTCAGGTAATCACCAATCATTACACCTGATGCGCCGGCCATGAAAATCATCGATTGCATATCACCTAAAAATTGGCGGCCTCCAGCAATACGAATTTCAGCCTGCGGTAACATATAACGGAATACCGCAATGTTATTCAGTATTTCAAGCGGTTGCATCGGTGTCAGCGTGGCAAAGGGGGTGCCTGCTTGAGGATTAAGAAAATTTAACGGTACAGACTGAACGCCGATTTCACGCAGGGTAGCGGCCAGTTCGATGCGCTGGTCGAGGTTCTCGCCCATGCCCAAAATGCCGCCGGCGCAGACCCGTAACCCAGCATCCTGGGCATTACGAATAGTGTCTATATTTTCCTGATAGGTGTGAGTGGTACAAATTTTATCAAAGTAACTCTCGGCACATTCGAGGTTATGATGGTAGTTTTCCATGCCCAAAGATTTGAGTTGTTTGGCAGTATCTTTGTCCAGGGCACCCAGGCTGGCGCAACGGCCGATATCACTGCCATCACTGAGGGTATCTACATATTGTGCTAATTTGTTCATTTCGGTGTTTGAGCGCACGCCCCAACCCTTTGAAACCACGCCAAAATCACTCGCCCCCCATGAGCGGGCCCGACGGGCTTGCTCTAATAGCTGTTCCTCCGGGATGTAGTTATAGCTAGGGGCGGAGCTGTTATGGTGGGCGCTTTGCGCACAAAAATTACAGTTCTCCGAACAGTTTCCCGAGCGGACATTAGATATAGCGCAGGTCTCAATTTCATTGCCACGGAATGTCTTGCGGATTCGGTCAGCGCCAGCCATCAACCAGGGTAGGTAGTCTTTGTCCAGGCGTATCATCCATTGGCCCTCGTTAATGTCCATCTGGCCATTATTGAGGATACGCCTGGTTATCTGGTCAATCTTGTCATATATATCGTTATTCAGTGTCATGTTGTCTTCAACCGAAAGTGTGTAGACTAGAGAGTAGTCCATAGTGTCAGGGAGGATGCGAATATGGCTGTTGTAGGTTTTGCTGTCAACCCTGGTTAGCTGTCATGGGTGACAACTGGCTGGATATTGCACAGAATTTTCTTTTCCCTCCTGTATGCCTGCTATGTGATGGACACGGTGGGGATAGGGCTAGCCAATCAGGGTTAGACCTGTGTACATCATGTTTGAATGAGCTGCCTTATCTGAACGGTGCGGTTTGTACAGGCTGCGCCAAGCCAATTACGGCTGACCGATCTCAGTCACAGCGCCTGTTTTGTGGTCAATGCTTGCAACATCGCTATGAATTTGATGCAGTGATGGCAGTGTTCCAATATCAAACACCATTGGATTACCTCATCCAGGGTCTAAAATATAATGACCGTTTGGTTAATGCACGGCTGCTGGGATGTTTGATGGGTCGGTACTTGCTGGCAAACGTGACCAGTCGTCCTGATGGCTTGATTCCCGTACCTTTACATAAAAATCGACTGCGAGAACGTGGCTATAATCAATCGTTAGAAATCGCTCGCTATATAGCGCAGGAACTGGCACTACCGATATTATCGAATGCCTGTGTCCGTCAACGTCAGACGACATCACAGACTGGATTATCGATTAAAGAACGGCGAAAAAATGTGCAGAAAGCTTTTGTTTGTAAAGGTAGTATGAGCGGTTGCTACATTGTAATCATTGATGATGTTATGACGACGGGTAGCACTGTAAATGAGTTGGCCAGGGAGTTGAAGCGAGCAGGTGCACGCAAGGTCGATGTTTGGGTCTGCGCTCGCGCACTCATTTTATGAGGATGGGCTTGATAGGCCTGTCTTCGTCATATACAGCCGTGTACAATTGCCGCTGAATTAATCGAACATCGTTCGGTTTCGTGATGATATGAATATTGAGAGGATATTATCTTGTTTAGATATTTCATGGTTGTAATGGGGTTGATTAGCGCTGCGAGTATTGCTTCTACTGCTACTGCGCAGGAGATTGATTTAACACTGAGTGATAACAGTGCAATGTTTCGTTATATTCATCACACCAATAGTTCATATGGGCATTCTGAGATAGATGCGGGCTTTTTATATACGGACAGTAATGATTTTCTCATGATGCTGGGTGTGCTGGCCGAAGGTGAGGCAGGCGCTGGTTCTCCAGGGTTAAACGCGGGCATTGGCGTTAAAGGATTTTCTGCTAATACAAATTCATATGATTTGATCGCCATCGCCATCGGCGGTGAGCTGAAATACTCCCCCCCGTCTTTAAGTCGACTCGGTATACGTGGACAAATATACCACGCACCAGGCATAGTCAGCTTCGTTGATGCTGATGATTTTACCTACAGTGCTATCAGTGTTGAATATGAAATATTACAGCAAGCGACAGTCTATCTCGGTTACCGTAGTGTGAAATCTGGTCTGCAAGGTCAAGGAAATACGACAATTGATGACGACAGCCATGTCGGATTGCGTTTAGTCTTTTGATAAACACCAGCAGAGTAGATAGCTAATATTCTATAAGTGTAGTCTCGGACAGATGTCTAAAACAGAACCGGTTCATGTCGTTGTCGGAGTGATCTATAACAAGCAAGGCCAGGTATTACTGACACAACGACCACGACATGTCCATCAAGGCGGGAAGTGGGAATTTCCTGGGGGCAAAGTCGAGTCCAATGAGGACGTTGTAACCGCTTTGACCCGCGAACTGGATGAAGAGCTTGGTATCAAACCGCTCCAGCGGCGGCCATTAATTCGAATTCATCATCGATATGAGGAAAAGGATGTCTTGCTCGATGTTTGGGCTATCGATGATTATGCCGGGTCAGATTATTCCCGTGTTAGCAAGGGACGTGAGGGTCAACCCGTTCGTTGGAGTATGGTTAATACATTGAATCCGGCAGAGTTTCCGGCAGCAAATCGTGCAATCATTTCTGCGGTACAACTACCCAGTCGTTATTTGATCACTCCTGAGCCGGGTGAAGACCTTGTGTTATTTCTCAGTCAGTTGCAAAGTGCGCTCGACGCGGGAGTGAGGCTGGTAAGATTGCGGGCATGGTCATTGTCCTCACCTCAGTATATGGCTTTGGTTCGACAAGTCGTTGAGCTATGTCGTGTTTATCAGGCACGCGTCATGCTCAGTGGTGACGTGTCTGTCATTAGCAGAGCCTTGCACGATGGTGTAGGTGATGGCATACACTTGAGCCGCCGACAATTATTAGCATTAGTTATGCGTAGTGACATGCCCTCTGGCTGGTTGGCTGCATCTTGTCACAATGCCGCTGAAATGGCTAAGGCGCAGGCCCTGGGTGTGGATTTTGTCGTGCTGTCTCCAGTGCTTCCAACGCTGACTCATCCGGACACTCAAGCCCTGGGTTGGTCACATTTTCAGGAAATCGTTGATCAGGCAAATTTGCCTGTCTTCGCGCTAGGCGGATTATCTGCTGCTGATCTTTCATCGGCATGGCAAGCAGGTGGTCAAGGGGTGGCAGCTATTCGTGGTCTATGGGGGCAGCGATAATAGTTTGACTACTGCTCAGGATAATCAAGGCCTTCGTCAAATATAGACGGTTTACCAGGTATATGATGAGATTCGTCCGCCCAGGCGCCTAGATCGATCATTTTGCAGCGTTCTGAACAAAATGGGCGCCATCTGTTTTTGTTGCTCCATACGACTGAAGTGGCGCAGGTAGGACATTTAACGTCTGTGATCTTAGATGACACAGTTTTGCAATATAAATTCAACGTCCTGTTCGGTTTGTGTGGGTCGTCCATCGGTGGACATCTCCATAAAGCGAATTGTAATGCGATGCTTGCCACCACTTATTTCAGCAAAATACTTGGCGTTATTGTCTAGCATTACACGAATCATTTGGTACGGTGCGCTGGCATCTAGCGGCTGTTGATAAAATCCTGAACTGGCGATTAGGCATTTGGAACGTGCAGATTCACGGATTAATTTCAGGATGAGGGCGACAGCATTCCTTAGCTGATCCAGCTCTTTTAGCCATAGCTGTAAAATTGCCTTACGATCAGTAGACTCCAGCTGTAACCAGCAGTGAAATGAGGGTAAGTCAAACTCACTGGTTCCACCCGGGACAGAGTAACGTTGTTTGATGCTATTAATAAATTCATTGTCACGTAATGATTGGGCGATAAGCCCCTGTAACCCATGCCAGTCTTGTTCTGCCTGTTGCAAGTCGTTTAGAACGTTGGTCAGCATTAACTGATCGACATCTGGACTGTTAGTTAACGGATTCAAATTCGAGGACAGTCGATCTAATTCCTTGATGATTTCAGTTTTAAGGTCGGCGCGATTGGTGATTTGCAGGATATCAACAATGCCAGTCAGGATGTTTCGTGTATCCCATGTGGTCGTGCTTGCAAGATGATTGTCAACTTGACTAAACAAATATTCAAGTCGCATCAAGGTGCGAATACGCTCGTTCAGCGGTTGCTCATAGGTGACTTCTTTCATAGGGTTAGCCAATATGGCCTTTTATTTGAAGCTGCGACAGGCATATATTGTCGCTTACCTGGATGATGTTGGCAAATGGATTGATGGGTCAAACATGCGGCTGTTGGCTGAGTTGGACATATTGTTGATGGAGCAGAAATAATTGCTTCTCAAGGTCGGATTTATCACCATTATTGTTGACGATGTCGTTGGCATGCGTGAGTCGTTGTTTGCGTGTGGCCTGTGCCTGAATAATTGCCTCTATGGTCGTATCATTCAAGTTTGGTTCTCGTTGACGGATACGGTGAAGCTGTATTTCTTCATCTATATCAACTACCAGTATTCGATCAACGAGTATAGTCTGGCCTGCTTCGATCAATAATGGGATTGCCACAATGCAATAAGGCGCATCGAGTGTGCCTAAGCGACGTCTTATTTCTGCCTCAATGAGCGGGTGCATGATATGTTCAAGTTTTTGTCGTGCGTGCGTGTCCTTAAAGATAATATCTCTTAGTTGTGAACGATCAAGCCGTCCCGCTTGTGTCAGGATACCTGTGCCGAAGTTGCTGGTGATGGAGTCCAATGCGGGTTGACCCGGTTCAACCAATTGTCTTGCGATCACGTCGGCATCAATGACTGGAATGCCGAGTGATTCAAAATAGCGTGTGGCTGTGGACTTGCCGCTACCAATGCCACCTGTTAGGCCAACAACTAACAATGATGATGGCCATGGGTAGCTTGGTAACAATAATTCATGGTGTTAATTGTAAACCCAGGTTTCAGGGTATTGCTACAAGTTTTGATTGCCAGATCAATCCCGAATCGCCTAGACCAAACCCGATTAAGTAATATTTTTTCACTTACATACCATTTCAGATCATTAATTGATTCCCATCCATACCAGATAAAACTGCATCAGATCATCTTTCCATAATAATGCAATCCATCCGGCGATGGCGAGATAGGGGCCAAAGGGAATCGGGATGCTGCGATTATGACCACGAAAGACAATCATGCCAATTCCAATGATGGCGCCAACCATTGATGACAATAATATTATAGTCAGTAAATGTTGCCAGCCTAACCAGGCGCCAAGTAATGCCAATAATTTAAAATCACCATACCCCATTCCTTCCTTGCCAGTCAGCAGTTTAAATAGGTGAAAGATTGACCAAAGGCTCAAGTAGCCGATTAGCGCGCCTATGATGGCTGAGTGACTGTCAGTAAAAACACCAAACAAACTCAAGCTTAGGCCAATCCAAAGGAATGGTAAGGTGATATTGTCAGGCAGAATTTGATGGTCGATATCGATAATGCTGAGCGTTATTAACGCCCAGGTTAACAATAGCGCGGCAACCATTGCCCAGCCGGGGTCAAAATGCCAGGCAACCATGAACGATAATGCGCCTGACAAAAACTCAGTAACTGGGTAACGTTTGGGAATTTGAGTAGTGCACCCGGCACATCGACCCCGTAGTAACAAATAACTCAGGATTGGAATGTTTTCCCAGGCCCTGATTTTATGATGGCATTTGGGGCAGTGCGAACTTGGCGTAAGCAGGTTGAATGTTTCACCATCGGTTGGTATTGTCGCATCATTCATAAAAGCGGAGCATTCTGACCGCCATTGTCGCTCCAGCATTATTGGTAGCCGGAGAATAACAACATTCAAAAAACTTCCAACCAATAGGCCCAGCGTTGTCACATAAATAAGATAAATGACAGGGTGCAGATCGAGGTAGGTAAATATATCCATAATCGCCTAGAGTAAATTGAATGCCTTTGAAATACAAAGGCGATTTTGGCCCCGGTTTTTTTGCTGTACAGGAATGCCTTGGATCTAATGTGACTGTTAAACCACTTGTCCCATTTTGAAAATGGGCAGATACATAGCGATAACAAGACCACCGATAACGACGCCGAGAAATGCCATAATAATTGGTTCAAGCAATGTGCTGAGACCATCAACTGCATCATCAACTTCGGCCTCATAAAAATCAGCAACTTTTGCGAGCATGGCATCTACAGATCCGGCCTCTTCGCCGATAGCGACCATCTGGACAACCATATTAGGAAATAGCTTTGTGGCTTGCATGGACTGGTTTAATGTAGTGCCGGTAGAGACCTCGATCTTCATCCGTTTAATGCCTTTAGAATAAACGCTATTGCCCGCGGCTCCTGCGACTGTGTCCATGGCGTCAACCAGCGGCATGCCCGCAGCAAACATTGTGGACAGCGTTCGGGCAAACCGGGCGATTGTTGCCTTGGTCAGTATGTCACCAATAATAGGGAGTTTAAGCACCAATTTGTCGAGCAGATCTCTGAATTTTTCCGAGCTACGTTTGAGCCTGACAAAGGTAAACCCGCTAGCGAAAATCGCACCAAACAGAATGTACCAATAAGACTGTAGCCAGATAGACATGTTGATGACAAGCTGAGTCAAGGCGGGCAGGTCGCCACCAAAGCTGTTAAACATCTCCTGGAACTGGGGTATCACGAATAATAATAGAATTGTAGTAACAATGAATGAGACCACAACAATGGCGATCGGGTAAAACATGGCCTTTTTAATCTTGCTTTTGATGATCTCGGTCTTTTCCTGGTAAGTGGCAATCTTATCCAGTAGTGTTTCGAGAATACCCGCTTGCTCACCGGCATTGACCAGATTGCAATAGAGCGAGTCAAACTGTAGCGGATACAAGGCGAGTGCATCTGACAATGTATTGCCCGCCTCAACATGCGCCTTGACAGCCATAATCAATTCTTGCATGGCAGGTTTTTCATGACCTTTTCCGATGATGTCAAACGACTGCATCAAGGGTACGCCTGATGCCATCATGGTAGACATCTGGCGGCTAAAAATTGCGATATCTTTTGGGGTGCATTTCCCTTTTTTCTTGCCGCCGCTACCAAACAGGGGTTTGGGTTTCTTTCTGACCTTGATTGGTTTAATACCTTTGCGGCGTAAATCGGCTCTAACCAATGCAAGGCTAGCTCCATTGGTTTCGCCAGATATTTTGCCGCCTTGCTTATTCAGACCTTCCCATAGGAAGGTGATAAGTTTGGCTGGTTTTACGCTAGTTGTTTGTTTTGCAGTTGCCATATCTATCCAGTGACCACGCGGTTAAGTTCTTCGAGGCTAAGTAGACCTTGACGTACTTTTAATAATCCTGATTGATGCAAATCACTAATGCCTTCTCGCTGTGCCTGTTCGGCAATATCAATGGAATTACCACCGTTCATAATAATCTTTCCCATTTCTTCGGAGAGTGGCATAACCTGATAGATACCAACACGGCCTTTATAGCCACCATTGCATTGATCACAACCGACGGGGGCGTAGACAATGAGGTCATCTAGCTCATCTTCCTTGAAACCTTCTTCAATCAAGGCCTTTTTGGGCAGTTCGGCCGGTCTTTTACAATGATTACACAGGCGTCGACCTAAGCGTTGGGCAATGATAAGGCTGACGGCAGAAGCGATATTGAAGGGTGCAATGCCCATATTAACCAGGCGGGTCAATGTCTTGGGCGCGTCATTTGTGTGGAGGGTAGAGAGTACCATGTGGCCAGTTTGAGCAGCCTTGATGGCAATTTCACCTGTTTCTATATCACGAATCTCACCGACCATGATGATGTCAGGATCCTGGCGAAGGAAAGATTTCAAGGCGCTTGAAAATGTCAGTCCTGCTTTCGGGTTTACATTGACCTGATTGATGCCAGGTAGATTGATTTCCGCTGGGTCCTCGGCTGTGGAGATATTACGGTCTTCTGTGTTTAGTATGTTCAAGCCGGTATAAAGCGATACTGTTTTACCACTACCAGTGGGGCCAGTTACCAATACCATGCCGTATGGGCGATGGATCGCCTCCATAAATAGTTTTTTTTGGTCAGGTTCATAACCCAGGGCATCGATACCGAGTTGCGCACTGGTCGGGTCCAGAATACGCATAACGATCTTTTCGCCGAATAATGTAGGACAGGTACTGACACGAAAATCGATGGCACGATTCTTCGATAGTTTCATTTTCATGCGTCCATCCTGGGGTACA
>Ga0316190_10001981_pt1 | contig 14888 bp, 24 predicted proteins | sample Eddworburrow2_MG_FD_204929 | JGI IMG/M metagenome (GOLD analysis project Ga0316190, IMG submission 204929) | Coastal sediment microbial communities from Maine, United States - Eddy worm burrow 2 | ecosystem: Environmental > Aquatic > Marine > Coastal > Sediment | place: USA: Maine | collected... | reverse complement strand
CCAAACAACCGCTTGACAACTCGGTTGCACGTTTGCTACTCTGAGGGCAAGCCACCAGCCACCAAGGAGAATCATGAGCAACTCATCCGCACTCAAGCCAGGCCTGCCCACGTGGACGTCACCCGCACACCGTGAGCGTGTGCTCAACATCCGGCCGATCGCACCGCCGCCGCCGCCCGCGCCCGCCAAGGCCTGAACCCACCCGGACCGCCCACACGTCCAAGGTGCGGGCGGTCCCACGTCAGCCACAAGGAGAAGCCATGACCAGCCACGACCCGGGGATGACCATCCCCGGCATCCCCTACACCCAGGCCGTCAAGATGCACGCTATGTGGGATTCCCTCCTGGCCGGCGAAGACCCCGCCGGCTTCGACCTCGTGTGGTCTGGCGGGCCAGACGATGAGCCCGTGCCTGTGCACCTCGCCACCGAGGTCGCTGAGAGCTTCGCACCGCCCCCACCGCCGAAGGTGCTGGGGCGGGGCCGCCAGAGCTTCCCAATCGCATGCCGCCCGCCATTCCGCGTGCTCGTCGTTGGCGAGTACGCGGCCGTCTACAAGGAGAAGAGCACATGGAAGAGCACATGAGAGCAATCGCATCCGGCGCCCGCTCCGCCATCATCGTCGGACTGGCAGTCGTGGCCATCCTGGCAGGTGTCTCGGTCATGTCCTTCATGGCGTTCGACCGCCCGCCGCTGGCTGAGGTCGAGCTCATCGAACCCGCCAGCGTCGTCCGCTTGGAACCACTTTTCGCTGACGATTGCGCCGAGGCTTCCCATGAGGCGTGGGTCCTGGGTTCCGAGCACATCGGCTCGGTCCCACTGGGCCTGTGGACCATCGGGTGTTCCTCGGCCGAAACCTTCGCAACCGAGCGCCAGCCCGATGGCACCTGGGTCGCCGAGATCCCCAGCTCGACGGACACCCTCGCCGGCGCCACAGCATGGGTCCGCATTGCCAGGATCGCTGAGGAAGCATCGTGAACACGATCGATGTCAGGTCCCGCCTCTGCCCACACGACACCGCGGTCGTCCAGGCCTGGCCGTCGTCGGTCCCTGGCTTGGTCGTCCACCATTCGGGCCCCGCATATGAGGCCATGTTCTGCCATTGCTACATTCCCAGCGATGGCTGGGCGATTGCCCATGCTGGTTCCGGGGCCATGGTCGGCATAGCCGGCGACCCAGAGACCGCCATGGCTGGAATCGACATGGTCATAGCTCCGCTCGGCATCGACTGGACGCAGACGCTGGGCGCACTGGCATCCGAGTTAGGCCCGGAGCAGTTGGAGGCGCTCCGCCCGGTCAGAGGCGCATCCACCTCGGTCAGTGCCTCGACCATGCGGCGCACGATCGAGGAGGAGTAGGCATGACCAACAGACAACGAACCAACAGACAACGAACCAAAGAGGAGAGCCCAATGAGTGGACAGAACGAGGAGACCATCCAGGCGCTGCTAGACGGACTTGGCGCCATGCTGGGGGAGCGGAGGCGAGGCGAGTCCGAGGGCCGGAAGGCTGTCATCGAGAACCAGGGGCGCATCATCGAAAGCCTCCGTGCCGATCTGGCTTTCGAGCGAGATCACACGAGCGAGTCCGAGGCGGCCGCGCTACGCAAGCAGGTCGACAACTATCGTGCCGCCATCGCGACCATCCGTGCCGCCATAGCGGACATCCACGCCTCCGAGGATGCGTCATGACCTTCGCAGACCAAGTCGCCGACCACTTGCCCGACACACCCCCAATGTCCCACGAGATCGCGCTGGTGATCGCCAGGGAGTTCGACGCATCCGAGGGATGCGCACTCCCCCTCTCGTCTACCGGGCTCGCCGACGCGTCATCCGTAAGCGAGGCAAGCGCCTGGCTGGTCCTGAAGCGTCTGGTCCGCATCGGCTGGATGGAGATCCTGTGCTATGCCGCCGGCGCAGATCCAGACATCTACCTCTGGCTCGGCCCCGACGGTGCGGAAGGCAGTGCCACAACACCCGCAGAGGGAGGATAGACCAGCGCCCCGACTAGCAGAGAAAGACCCCCGGTGGATCGCCGGGGGTCTTCATGCCCGTGAGCCAGGTCAGAACGACGGGCCGACGTCCTCGACCATGAGCCACGACTTGTAGGTGGATGTGTTCACGGAATGCCAGGTCCCACTGTTCGGGGCTAGCCGCAGCTTGAACGACGACGACGCCCCTGTGGCGCTGAAGACCGTCGCTAGGTGTGCGCCGGAGAGGGGAGCGCTAAGCCCGGTCCCCCCGATGATCCAGCGCTGGAGAGTCACGTTCGACGCGTTGGTGATCAGTACGTCGCAGAATGCACCCGCCGATCCGGCCGTCTGTTGCACCCACGGGCAATAGGCGGACACTCGGTAGATTCGGTTGTTGGCCGTGGTCACGGTCAGCGACCCAATGATGTCGGTAGCCACGGTCACGGACCCGAGGGTCGTCGCCCGGCTCGCGTAGCCGATGAGCCCGCCGGGCAGCTTGTCGATGTCTGCCGAGAGGAGCACATCGCCGTCGGTGGTCGTGCCTGGGAATCCTGTTCTTGCGGGCATCTCATTCGCTCCAATTGGCCTGAAGGCCGAAGGTCGTCGTCCACGTCTGCGACCGGTGCGACCACGTGTGGGTGATCCTTCGGACGATGCACTCCCGGTCCGCCACCGTGGCATCGGCCCTGGTCATCTTGATTCGGATAGCGTCTCCGAGCCGAGTCGTGAAGCACGCGTCCTGGGCGGCTTGAGAGTAGCGAGCGTCGACGACGAGGTCGTCAAAACTCCAGACTGGCCGGGAGCGTTCCTCAGTCCAGGATGTCGCCCAGTTGGCCGCCTCCTGGTCGTCGTCCACCGGGAGTGATGTCCGCGAGATCAACCGCTCGCCGTATTGAGCTACCGCCTTGTTCTGCACCGAGCGGGTCGTGACCCCGCCTGGTCTTGCCGCCTCCACGGCGCTGACCCACGATTTATCATCTGCGATGATCCGGACGCTCGTGTATGGGATGTTGACGCCGTCGTCACTGAAAGTTCGGTCAGGCAAGGCCCTGCTGGAGTCGATGGAGGTCGGAGACCTGAAGGTGAGTACCCCCTCCTGATCCATGGAGACCTCACCAAACCAGTCGCCAGGTCCGTAGTCCGCGTTCGCCGCCGCTACGATCTCATCCCAGGGGCTCCCGCCCAGCGTGGTTGCATCCATGTCTGCGCCTCCGGCGGACGGAGTCCATGCGATGTCCCCGTCCCAGTCGACGGATTGCATCACGCGTAGGAAGCGGTCGGATGCGCTTTCTCCGGACCCAACGGCGCTTTCAGCCAGCCGGCTCTTCGCCGCCAGGTCGGCCACGAGATCTTCACCGGTGATGGCCACCACGGCGGCCCGGTCGCCAGGCAACACAGTGGGCGTGAACTGGCGCGTCTTGCCAGTGAAGATCCGCTCAGATACCGAGTCAATGGTCGGCCCGGTCACGAACAAGGCCTGTCGGGGCGAGACATAGGTCCGCACGGGCGTCGTGTATGGGCCCGCATCGTTGCTGGGGTCGAAGTCGTGGTCATTGTCATTGATGGTGAGAGAGCACGTCCCGACTGACTGCGCCCATAGCGGCGCCGACGCACCTCCGATGGTGGTCGATCCGCTAACGACCTGGTCGGTGATATCGACGAGCGAACCGACGCCGTCAAACCCATTCGAGGCGAGCTTCCCCGTGCCGAGCTTCCCGTCCGTGGCGTCGCCGATAATGAAGGCGTCAGCCTGGGAAGGCGGCATGTTGATTTCTGCCGTGTAGGTCGGCATCGCGATGGTCACGCCAGTGCCCCGATCCTCGCAGGGCCCCGGTCGCGAACAAAGTCTTCCAGCGCCTGCACGACCACCTCGCCGGCCGTTGTCGGGTCGAGTGCGTTGACGGTCAGGTTGATCGTCATGGCCTCACCGCCGCCGCCAGCTCTGACCGAGCCCGCTGGCGTGATCCGCTCCCCAGCGTGGGCCATGATCGGGACCTCGGCGCCTGCCGGCCCGGGCACGATCCCGCCAGCGGCGAAGCGCCGGAGGTTCGGAGTGTTGATCTGTGGCGTGCTCAATCCGAAGCCAAGATTGAAACTCGGGATTCTGAAGGCATTCCACTTGTCGATGACCCAGTTCATCGCATTCCGGAACGGAGCCTTGATGGTCTCGGCCAACGAGCCAAGTCCCTGAGCGATGCGGAGCGGGAGCCGCACGTAGAGGTCGACCCACTTATCGACGGCGCCCCGGAGGAAGCCTACGATGCCGCTGATGGCGCCGGTGATGGCACCCTTGATGGCATCCCATGCACCCTTGGCGATGCCAAGTAACCGTTCGCCGGCTCCCTTGATGACCGCCACGATGGTGTCCCAGTTCTGGACGATGATGACGACGAGGCCGACGACGGCCGCAATCACGATGGCGATGGGGCCCATCGAGATGAGCCACGCCGCAGCCACCTTGGCCGCTTGCAAGAGGCTCTGCGCTCCGAGCAGCACCCATGCGGCCACCTGACGCAATGCCGCCGCCGCAGCTTGGGCGCCAGCCTTGATGGCCGCCAGGCCGGTCATCACCCAAGAGGCGACAACCTTAGCTGCATTGGCGACGGCCGCCGCAGCTTGTTGGACCCAAGCCGCCACCTTCATCGCCGATGCCTGGACCGTCTGACCCGCCGAAATCAGCGAGGCCTTGCCAGAAGCCAGCGTGGCCTTGATGCCATTCTGGAGCGCCGGAATAGCGAAGTTGACGATGCCGCTGGAGAGGTCAGCCCAACCCTGGAGGTAGCTGGCGATCCCTTGCTCCCCGGGACCCTGCATGATGGTGGCCACGCCATCGATCGTGTCTTTAGCGCCGAGGATTCGCTGCTCGCCAGTATCGACCGAGTCGCCGATCGAAGAAAAACCATCGTCGATCTTCGCGCTCGAAGAGCGGATGTCGATGGCCGCCTCATCGACGGCATCGCCGACATCGCGCATGGCCCGCTCGGCCCGCTCGGCGGCCCGCTCAAGATCCTTAGCGTCCCCAGCGAAGGTGAGAGTTACTTCCGGCTTAGCCATGCCACCAGCCTAGACGTTGAGCGGTCGGGCGATCACTCAGAGAGTCCATGCTTCCGAGCGAGGCCGATGAGCGCCTCTTCGAGGTCAGCCAGAGTCTCCGCTCGGTTGGCCTCGAACGCGGGATAAATGTAGCGCCCGCCTGGGATCACATTTCTGGAGATCGAGCGCCCGATGCCGACCCGGCCGCCGAAATCCAACCAGCCGTAATAGGGGACCCGCTTGCCGCCGCCGACGACTCGTGCTCGTGTCTGCGTGCTCTTCGCGCGGATCGACTTCTTGGCCGCTCCTGACTTCCTCGTGCCCTTGCCGACCGGCGCCCGCCGCCTGGCGTCGGTGACCACCCGCTCGGCGGCATCATTGAATACGACGCGCAGTTCCTTGTGCGCGCCGATGGCGAGTTCCTTGAGATCCTCCCGCAGATCCCGGAGCCCGTCGACGCTCACCGCGACTGTGTCGTTAGCCATGGCATTAACCTCGTTCGGCGGCGAATTGTTCGTGGTGGCGCTTGACAATCAACCACGCCACCCACCATTCGTATTCTTCGGGATGCATGGCGCCGACTTCGGCCAGCGTCATACCTAAATGTTCGGCCAACACGAAGTCGGTGCAGTCCATCTCCTCGCGGTGGATGGCCCGCACCTTCTCATCGAGGGGAGCGCTTACCCTTCTTGCCGGGCTTGCCTTCAGGAGGCTTGAAGCCCGATATCTCGCCGATCTTGTCGACGAGCGCCACTATGAACACGGCAGGCTGAACATCCCACCACTCGCCGATGGCCACGAGCGCCTCGTCGAGCTTGGCCTCGGTCGAAATGTCCAGACCGTGCTCAGGTTCCAGCCCGTACGCCAACGTTCTGCACTCCATCTCTCGGAGCCTCGACATCTTGCCCTTGTCGATCGCCTGGGCCGCAGCCATAAACTTCGGGTGATCCAGCTCGGCTCGGGTCAGCGCCCTGACGGTGACGACGCCGTCGCCGTTAGGGACCGTGGCCGTCGTGACGATCCTTGCTCTAGGGAGTGTCATGGCGTTCAGACGTTGGCGTCGAAGGTGATGGCGCCGGTGAACGTGCCGGCGCCGGTGAAGTCGACAGTGCCAGCGAGCGGGGACGAGACCGCGTACTGCGTGACGATCATACTCCCGCTCACACGACGTTGGCCCGAGCCATCGCCGCCGAAACTGATCTCAACATCGGAAGCGGCACCGCCTGTGACGAGCGTCCGCAGTATGTCATCGGGGCCAGTCGTGGCCGTGTCATCCCAGCGGCCAGTGAACGACGCCGTGGCGCCATGGTGGCCCACCGTGTATTCCTTGGCCGCCGAGCCCTTCGCGGTTGCCTCGGCCACATCCTGACCGAGGTCGAGTGACACGTCGCTCACGAAATTGCTCAAGTCTTGCAAGGTGGAACCAGAATCGTCGATCTTGAAGACCGACACCTTCCCATGATATTTCGCCATCGTGATTGCTCCTAGCTTGTGCGGATATCGAGGTTGATGGTGACGACGCTGAGCGTCGAACCCTGGGCGCTTAAGGCGTTCGTCGGTTCGACCCCGAGCACTGAGAGGGTGTCGACCACCCCGCCGAGCGTGGGGTCAGCCTCAAGAAGGTCCACAACACTACCCGTAAGGCCACGAGATGCCGTGCGATCCCACATCTCTGAGGTTTCTTTCGATGTCGGATCACCTGGGAGCACTGCGTGGACCTCGACCTCGATCTGATGCTCTCCGCATCCGACCGAATCGTAGGTGATCGTAGGGAGGCCCACCACAATCGAAGGTGGATTCAGCAGCGCAGCCGACCATGCTGCGGACCGCCAGCGGACCGAGGCCGGCCACGGGGCGCCGAGCCACTGACCATCGACGGCCACGCCGATGGCGGCCCTGACCGCCGCCACGTCGAGTCCCGCTTGGCTCATGCGATCCTCGTCGGGCGTCGAATGTAAGGCCGGATCACGGTCATCACGTCGGGGTCGAGGCGAGCTAGAAGCCGCAGCTCCGAGCCAGTGTCAGGCGAGCCAGCGATGCCGAAGGGCGCTTGCGGGCGGCTCAACAGCCTCGAGGTTTGGAGGATCGTCGCCTGAGTGATTGCGTCCGGCACCGAAGACCAGCCCCATTGTGCCGTGATGCGCACTCCACCGGAGTGGCTTGATGGCAGATCGCCGGCGCCGGTCCGCCACCGGACCTCCCGCCATGGCTCACACTCGGCCACGGCGTTGTGTGGCCAGAGTTGCAGGTCAGAGGTTGCGACGGACTCGTAGGTTCCATCGCCGTTGGTGTCGAGTTCTAGTGTCCACCCGGCCGTCGTCATGAGATCATCGATGGTGGCGAACCAGCCGACGTCACGATCACGCCAAGCCGAGAAGTCGCGGGCCTCGACGGCATCGACGAGACCGAACTGCCGGCCGCACCGTTGGTCGATGGCCCTGGAAGCCGCCTCGATGGCCAACGAGAACCTGACGTCGTCGGCAGAGTCAGTGACTCCACGCCACGACTTCAGCTCGTCGACCGTCGCGTATGGCGGCTTCCAGGGCATCTCGTCAGCTCCTGGTCTTGCGGGCCCGAGGTGCCTTGACCGCCTCGGGCGCCTCGGGCGTCTCGTCGGTCACCTCGGTAGCCAGGCCACGGTCGCAGAATCGACGACCCTCGTCGTCTGACATTTCGACGACGTCGCCAAAGCTGGCGTTGATGCTGCCGCCGACCGATGTGTTCATCTTGACGCGCATCACGCCTGAATCCCGACCACTACGGCCGATTCATCCCGAATGTCCGAGTCGACCCGGTGGACACCCTTCCACGCCATCTCATCATCGCCAAATCTGTAACTATCAGAGGTCTCGATGCGGATGCTGCCAGCCGTCCGATAGGCAAGCTGACGACCGAAATCGCCGTACATAATGCTCTTGAGTCCGGTCGTAGCCGCAGGCATCGCGGCATCGGTGTAAACCGGTGCGCCGAGCATGGTGCTAGCGAATCCGAGCCGGAGATCGCCGTCATTTTGGAACAAGTAGCGGCCGTCGCCATCCTTCAGCTTGCGCAAGAGAGTCTTCGTTGCACGAGCCACGATCCAAGCCGAATCCTGCAGGTAGCCCTCGGCCAGATCGCCCTGCATCTCCACGATTTCATCGGCCGTGATGGCGGCCGCCCCAGCGAAGGTCTTCGTGGTCGTCGAGTTGATCGCGCCGTTCGGCTTGCCTGTGTCATCGCCAGCAACAAGGGCGGCGCCGATAAGACGGCCGATGGAATCGGCGATGCTATTAATCATGTATTGGCCGATGGCGGGGGCGCTATCGGCGATGCTTTCCATCGAGGCATAGTGCATGGTCTTCGCACCCCATGCACCCAACGTCACGTCGTTGACCGTCGGCGTCCCGTCCGCGATAGCGGCCGCCTCGGCAGTCCACGAGGCGGTCCCGAATGCATTGGTCTTGGGGAAGGTGATATTGCGGCCATCGGGGGTGCTGATCACGTCGGTCAGCATCCGCAGGATGGTCGCCGAGTCCCGCATGCGGGAGTAGATCGTGTCGACAACCTCGGTCGGGACCAGCGAGCTGGAACCCACAAGAGTGGCACGACGCTCGGGGAACTCCCAGAGCTGCGGGATCCCGATATCCACCGAACGAGTCTCGGCCTTGACCAACTGGACGAAGGGCTCCATGCCCTTCAGCCGAGCCGCCCGACGAGCGGCGGGGCCACCATGCTGGCCGCCATCAAGGCGGAGAAGCTCAGAGGTGCGGGATTCGGTCCGAGTGCCCTTGAGCCGGTCGGCTAGCTCGGTGAGTTCGCCTGCTTCGACCTCGCTACGAGCCTCGCGCAGACCTGCCTCGACAAGAGCATCGATCTCGTTGGCACGCGCGTGCATCCGGTCGAGCTTGACCTCGACCTCGGCCGAGCGCTGCTCGCCTGCGTCATCCTGAATCGTGCGCGCTTCCTGGCGAAGGTTGCGACGCTCAGTGTGGAGCTTGAGGAGGGTGTCGAGCGCGCTGCTCACGTCCTCTGGGTTGGTGGGTTCATCGGCCATGACGATGGCCTCCTGGGTCTAGTCGTGCGTTAGGAGGCGGTCGAGTGGGTTCAGCCCGAGCCGAGCGCTGGGGCCAGCCTACACCGGTCCGGATCAGATGAAGATCCTGCGTACCCTGTTCGGCCTCGGTGCCACGATGTCGCCGACCGAGCGAGCCTCTATGGCGGCCAGGATCTCGGCCACGTCGAAACCCGACCGGGCCGCCAGGTCAGACAGGCTTCGGGTCGCCAGCTCCGAGGTCGTCGCCGTGTTGGCCGGCGAGGTCACAGGGCCCGCCTCGTGCAGCGCCACCTCTATTAACTCCCGATGCAGCACCTGACCATCGTCGATGGCCGTGAACTCCTGTTCGACGGCGCCGAACGTCATCGACGAACCTCGGATGATGCCGGCGGCGACCAACTCGGTGACATCGCGGCCGGCCGTCGTGTTCGGAGGGGCCACGCGATAGGCCAAACCACGCTCGTCTTCGACGAACTCGGCGGTCCCACTCGCCCGGCTCCCGAGCACCTGGCTCGGGTTGTGGTTGAACATGGCCAAGATGTCTCGGTCCTGGCCGAGCGTCCGAGTGAAGGCGCCTGCCTTCACCGACTCGACCACATCGAACCCAGTCTGGTAGCGCGAGTCGAACAACACGGCGTGGCCGGCGATCACCTGCCTAGCCTCGGCGCCTTCGCCTTCGGACCGCATCTCACAGCCGGCCCGGAACATGAAGCGGGTTTCCCTATCCTGTGCGCTCACTCTATTTCCTCCACGTTGATGCCCGTCGCAGGCAGGTCGATGCGATCCCGGGCTTCATCCTTCGCCATGATTGGCCCGCCGACCGCCTCGACCAGCGCCGAGATCGTCGACGCCAGATCTCCCCTGGTCACCTCATCGACAGCCAGCCGAACCCTCGGCGAGCTAGTGGCGAGCCGATTCTCGGATCGTGCGAGCTGCGTGAATGGCGCCTCGATGCGGCGAATCCAGGGCCGGAGGGAATGGATCACGTAGGCGACATTCTGCTCGGCGAGGCCGGACCCCCACGATGTCGAGCCAGTCGAGTCACCGAGGAGGTGCGGCGGTGTGCCGAAGAATCGGCCAATATCTGCCACCTGAAAGCCGCGAGTCTCGAGGAATTGCGCCTGCTCAGCGGTGACGCTGAGCTGGGTGATGGACTCGGCGCCGCCAACGACCAGGGCGCCACCGGAGCGATGGCGCCCCGCGTGGAGCCGGCGAAGATTGCGCCCGAGTTCCTCCGTGTCATCGTCCTCGGGGTTATCGTCCTTGAGGAGAATCGCCAGGCTCGGCTGGAGACCCTCCTCGAAATAGGTCGAGCCGAAGTCCTGGGCCGCCTTGGCCACCCCGATCGATTTCAGGGCATAGCCCATAGGGGACTGACCGAGAATGCGGCCAGGAAGCGAGCGTGCCCTGATGTGGATGATCTCATCTGGCCGCATCACTCGACCGTTGACGATCCAGGTGGCAGGATCTGGCCCGATGCGATCGATCGGGTGAGTGACCATGCCCGGCTCCAGAGGCGTCAACTTTGTGACTCGGCCTCGGCCATCACGATCGACCAACACCCAAGAATTGCCATCACCCTCGGTGGTCAGCAGGCCCATCATGATCTGCTCGATAAAGTCGGCCCACGAGAGATCCGGATGCGGCCGAGTCATCCACCCGGGCCGATCGAGCTGCTCGGCTGCGCCATCATCGCCTTCGACCAGCTCAGGCCGTAGGAATGCGACACCCTCGCTAAGGAGGCGGACCGCGGCGAAAACCGGCGCCAGCGCCAGCGCCTCAGTCGTCGAGACCGAGGTCCCGCCAATGACGTCGTTGCCCCAGTCCTCGCTGGAGATGGCAGAACGAACCTCGGTCCGCTCCGGACTCGTGGGCGGCTCGACCTCGACGAAGGCGGCCGAGAAGGGGACCTCTCGGCTCCAGCGATCGAAGAATCCCATGGTCAGCCTCAGCCCAGGTCAGGTGTCGATAACATACGTCCGTAGCTTACTCGGCCTCTTCTCACTCTTGGTGGCTGGACTCGTAGCATGCCAATGGGCCATAGCGCAAGCTATCAGAGCATCGATCTTGCCGACCGAGGACTTCTTGCTCAGCACTTTGAGTTCTCCGGAGTGACGCCATTGGGCGGCCCCGACGTGATCGCTCAACCGTTGGTCGCCGGCGTGGACCACCGAGCCACCCACGATCGAGGATCTGGCCCACTCGTCGATCTTCGCTCGCCTGGTCACGGACTGGGGGACCTCGATGCAATTCACTCCAAGATCGTCTTCGAGTTGGGCCACGAATTGAGTGAGCAAAGTGGGATCGTAAGCGATGCCGAGAACGGCGTAGGTCCCGACGAGATGAACGATGTGTTCACGGACCGCCTTCCAGTTGATCGCTCGTCGGCCGCCCTCGTCGGCGTCGAAGACCCTGGCACCCCAGAGCCACTGGCCTTCGCCGTACTGGCCGGCCGTGCTCACCGCCATCGTGTCGCCAGAGATGGCGCCATCGAGGCCGATCCAGATCGCCTGACCATCGACCAGCTTGGCGCCAGGGACCAGCGCCGAGGTCCAGGCGCCCGGTGACTTCGCCAGCCAGCCAGTCGCCGATCGCGCCTGCCACTTGTTCCAGTAGGCGCGGATGTTGGCGTCGGACTTGTCGGCATCATCGAGGAAGTCGGCCACCCGGTCCTCGACGTCGAAGGCGATATCGGCGGCGCCGCTCGCCTCTCGTATGCCCTGAGCCACGTCGATAGGGTCCGTCGGGTCGAGATCGTCAGATGCTTGGCGCCAATCGAAGAAGAACCGAGACTTGTAATCTGAGTCCTGGCGCTGGCGGAGCCCCTGGAGATAGAGCCTCCATGCAAGGCCGTCGGCATCTGAGGCAGGATCGGAACCAGCAGCGGCGCCCGCCGTCGTGATCCCGAGGAAGCGGGCCCGAGGCCGCTTCTTGAGCAAGCCCTTGCGCAACACAGTGATCGCATCGCCCTTACGACCCACAACCTCGTGGAGCTCGTCGACCACCAAGAGCGAGGGGCGGCCACCATGGCTGGAGCCGGCCTCGCTCGCCACCTTCACGATCTTGTGAGTGGGGTGCTCCTTGCTCAGGATCTCGCCTTCATGGACATGGAAGCGCCCCTGGAGTGGGCAAGAATCGCCGACCTCCCCCCGCCCACCCGCCATCGCCACGCACACAGAATAGAGTTGATCGGCGTTGTCTCGGCTAACGGCCGCCACTGGAATGTCCGGCGCCTTAGCCCGGACCCCAGGGGGACCGTCGAGTTCGGCCATGGCCACGGCCGCCGCCAGCTCGGTCTTGACGCCGCCTCGCGCTTCGCCCTTCAGTGCCTCGTCGAAGCGCCAGCGACCGGTCAGTGGGTTAAACTCATACCACTTCGCCAGCCATTCCTTCTGGTCTGCACGGAACGTGAGCGGCTCGCCAAGGAGATCCCCAGGCCCGTGGATGAGCATCGACGTCATCCATGGAATAGCCACAACACCACGGGTGGGCCAGACATCGACCTTCGGATCCCAGCCACTCCAGTCCCCCGAGCGGACGAACTTCACGTAGCGGTCGAGGGTGGCGGTCATCCGTGCAAGCCAGGCGTGGACAGGCGCTCCACGCGCTGGGTGCCACCCAAGTCCGAGGATCGCAACGTGGACGTCCGACGCCTAGATGCCAACTCCGTCCAGCCAGTCGGAACGTCGTAGCCGGAGACGACTACGAGCGCTCCCGACCCGAACGCCGACTCACACCAACGTACGAACGAAGGCTGGTCCCAACTCGGAGACCCGTAGCCCCTGGTGCCGGCATAGGGCGGATCGCAATACACCACCGAATCCTCGTCGATGTCGACGGACGCATAGCCCGACTCGACGATCCTCACATCTCGCAGGGAGCGAAGTCGTTCCGACTTAGCGAGAAAGGCCCTAATCGCCTCGGACACATGATCTCTACTCGACGTGGACCCGGCGTACCCCCCCCACCGGATGCCGCCGAAAGAGCATCCGTGAGCGGCGAATCCGACCAGGCGAGCCTCGTGCTCATCCGGAGCCGCATTGATCCCGTAGTACATATCCCTCGTGACGTAGGGCGGGACCCAACACCCCTGGGCGCTGGACCACAATGCTGCGATCGGACCCCAGGAGTCGCTCAGGCAGTAGGAGTCAAACCTGTCGTGACCCGCCGTGACCAAGTTACATCCGCCGAGGAACGGCTCGACGAACGTAGCCCTGTCCCCACGGTGCTCATCAATCGTGGCCCAGATCCAGCCGGCGAGCCGCCCTTTGCCGCCCTGATACATCATGTCCCGAACCGAGGATCGTCGGCCAACGGGTCGACGATCGAGAGGACAGTCCCCTCGGACTCGCTGGCCTCTTCGACTGGGTCAACGAAGGTGACCTTGAGGGCGTCGAGGGAGCGAGGCGACATGGCGAAACGATCCTCAATCTGGCGGACCTCGGCGGCCATCTTCGACAGGGCGGCCAGCGACGAGGTGGACTGGCCCGCCGACCACTCGGATGCGGCCGCCGCCAACGTCGACGCCGTCTCGACGTCGCCGGCCAGGGTGAACAGCGCCGCGGCCTCGATCATCGCCGAGAGTTCGGCCTCGGCGCCCGCCCTGACCCGCTCCGTGGCCGTCTCGATGATGTCGAGAAGGTCGAAGCGGCGGCGGAGCATCGGGAGGTCGGCAGGTGCCGCCAGGTAGCTTGGGTCACTCGACCACCAGACGTCCCAATCGGCACGGACAGTGGCCGACCAACGTTCCGAAGGCTCAGGGGCCGCCCAGCCTTCGGGACGTTGACGCTCGACCTCGCGTCGATAGCCCCGACTCTTCTCTGAGCGCTGGGCCGCTGGCAATCGTCTAGCAGGCATGGTCCGAGGCTACTTCCCGCCGCGCTCGGCTTGCTCACGCCGCAACTTCTCCAGGGCCGAGGCGGCTCGCTCCCTCTCCTGGCGGAGGTAGTCCTCTCGGATCTGGCGGGCCTCGTCGTCCTCTTTAGTCATGGTCCGAGCCTACACCCGCCGCCCAGTCGCTGGCCTGCCGGCAGACATCGAGGTGCGCGCCGCACCACCAGGCTTGCCGGCCTTTCCCCCCGCCGAGCACCGGCTCGGGGAGGGACGCAGGGTCCCGTTGGGCGGCCTTCCTGACCGCCTCGACTCCGACACCGCGGGCGGCCGCCAGGGCCTCGATGGGCACGAGCGGTGCACCACACAGGCACACCGCCCGGTGACGAGTGGTCATGCTCGGATCTCGATCGCCTCGGTGTTGGCCCATCAAACGTCGAACATCCTCGTCTGGGGATCTGGTGAGCCCACGCTTGCGCACACACTCGGGTTAGCCAGCCAGCCGGTAAGTGTCCGCCAGTAGAAGGCCATCCCCCAACACGCCCGGACCTCGACGCTCGACGGGATCTCGGACGGGCGTTCGTACCGGCACGCCAAATCCCCCGCCATACTGTCGGACTGGATTTCCCTACCTGAGCCGATTATGTCTGCCAGGGATGGCAGGATGTCCGACTTGGCGCCGAACAGGTGGAACGCTACTGAGCTGGGGACGACTTGGTCGAGTGCTTCGATCACAGCTCTCGCCGAGGCTGCGTCGCGTCGGCACATAGAGCCGACGCCTATCATCCCTGGCCATTCGCCGCAAAGGGCGTCCGCCGTGCGGTCGACGGACTCACGGTAATCGCGCACCAACCAACCCTGGACCACCGGCATCGGCGGCTTGATCCCTGCTCCAGCCGCCGCCCCCGTGAGGTGAAGCAGCATCTCGGCTGTTCGGGCCACGCGGTTGCGGACTTCTGCCCGGTCGGATGAGATCTCCGGTTCACAGCAGAAATCCATCGACGCCCACCACGACCAGGGGAA
>Ga0316190_10001979_pt1 | contig 14893 bp, 13 predicted proteins | sample Eddworburrow2_MG_FD_204929 | JGI IMG/M metagenome (GOLD analysis project Ga0316190, IMG submission 204929) | Coastal sediment microbial communities from Maine, United States - Eddy worm burrow 2 | ecosystem: Environmental > Aquatic > Marine > Coastal > Sediment | place: USA: Maine | collected... | reverse complement strand
TTTTTGTTTTTAAGAAAACCTGCGGACGCGACAGAAAACGTTCCCACTCCCGGCTGATCTTTCCGCTTTAGATTTCTTCCGCGCTGGAATGCGCGCGCTTCGAAATGACATTATCAGAGATTTTTTTATTTCGCTTGGCGGTTGTTGAACTGTTAAAAAAACAGTTCTCGACTCAACATCAAAAGCCTGTCATTCCGAACGCCCGATTGTCGTTTGTCGGGAAGTGAGGAATCTGACGACGGTACATTCCTGCTTTACAGGTTCAAGCTTGAAAAAACGGTATTTTTTGTTTTTAAGAAAACCTGCGGACGCGATAAAAAAGTTCCCATTCCCGGCTGCTGTTTCCGCTTTAGATTTCTCCCGCGCTGGAATGCGCGCGCTTCGAAATGACATTATCAGAGATTTTTTTATTTCGCTTGGCGGTTGTTGAACTGTTAAAAAAACAGTTCTCGACTCAACATCAAAAATCTGCCATTCCGAACACCCGATTGCTGTTTATTGGGAGGTGAGGAATCTGACGACGGCACATTACTGCTTTACAGATTCAAGCTTGAACACTCGTCTGTAACAAAACATTTGTATTTCTCGCCTAAATCCCTCATTTTCAAAACATTGATTGCTCGTCTCGACGCCTCCCCCAAAAAATCACAACAAAGGAATTGTTATGTTTGAAAAAATAGCTCCCCAATTTATCATCTATCTTGCGCTCGCGCGTGTTTCGCTTTTTCTCATCGCCGGACTTTGTATCTGGCTGGGTTATTGACTTTTCCAACAGGGCGTTTTCCCGGTTGGCGGGGGAACGGATATTGAGATTAAGCACAAGGAAAATAGCTTTACCGCCAGGAACGCCGCTCCCGAGACACTTTTTGCCTTCGCCGGCATTGTGCTCCTCTGTTTTACGTTTTGGCAAAGCAGCCCTGAATTCACCATGGAAACCCTGCAAGATCTCGCCAGAGCTAACTCAACGCCTCTAAGAACAAAAATACAGATGCGCAGCGAAAACCAGCAATTCAGCCAAATGTCGAATACGAACCTGCAATATGAGATAAACGATGCGGCCAGCCTGGAAAAAGAAAATCCTCAGCGCGCGCTGCAAATTTATGACGCCCTTTTCAAACGACTGGATGGCGCCTATAACGGCACGGCCTGGCTGCTGCACCAGAAGGGCGACAATAAACAGGCGTTACCCTACGCCCAACTGGCGGCGGCGCTGTTCCCGGAAAATGCAAATTATCACGATACTCTGGCGCGCATTGCGGCAGAGCTGCAAAAGTTCCAGTTGGCGATGGAACATGCGCAACTCGCGGCGCAATACGACGCCGACTATTCACAGTTACCCGCAGTCATACAGGAAAAGAAGGAGAAATTCAGTGCAAAGTAAAAAAACAGGCGTTCGGGCGGCTACAGCCTTGCTTTTTTTGTGCGCGTTGGGCGCGTCTTTGCAGGCGCAGATTTATGCCAAAAAATATGCGGTAGTGATAGGTATTGATCAGTATGACGCCGGGTGCTGGCCGAATCTTTCCTATGCCTACAAAGATGCAAAAGCTGTCGCCACACTCATGCGGCAACTTCAGTTCACAGTGTATGAGCTTTATAATGAAAAGGCCACCAAGGCGGCAATTCTCAGCACGTTACTTGATAAACTGGCGCCCAAGCTCACTGCAAATGACGCCGTGTTTGTCTTTTTTGCCGGACATGGCCACACAAGCTTGCTGAACGGACAAAACTGGGGATTTATTGTGCCCTCAGACGGCTGGCAGCGGCAACAGTTCACTTATTTCCATGGTAGAGTTGAAAACCCACTCACGACAAATGAGGGCGGCTCGCCATCAAGCTTTTATAATGGATTGTTGTTATGGCGGGCTGCTGGGCAGAGCCGGTTCAACCGTACCGCAAAATATACCCAACTACATTGGCGTGGTGGGCAAACGACCTGCTCAACAGATACTTACTGCCGAGGGCAAAAATGAAACGGTTGTCGATGGCGGGCCGGGAGGCCATAGTGTGTTTACCGGATATTTACTTAAAGGACTGCGCGATGGATTTGCAGATACCAATATGGACGGCTGGGTGACATTTATAGAGCTGGTCAACTACATTGAGCCTGCTGCAACAACCAGTAGCCAAACCCCCGGTTACGATACTTTGCCGGGTCATGAACAAGGTGATTTTATTTGGAAACCGTTAAAAACGCTTGAACCAATAATCGTAAAAAAGGCCTCAAAGCCCCCTGAACCGATAACAAGTCGTGGCGTCACACCAACACTCGGAGTGGATAGAACCCAAAATACATTTCTCACCAAACTGGGCATTCAACTCGTCTCCATCAAAGGTGGCACCTTTGAAATGGGAGACCAATTCGGAGATGGAGAAGCTGACGAAAAGCCGGTGCATACTGTTACCCTCTCAGATTATCATTTGAGCGAAACTGAAGTTACAGTGGGGCAATTCAGGCGTTTTGTTGATAATATGGGTTATAGAACCACGGCTGAAAAAGACAGTGGCGCTTATGTTTGGGCAGGAAAAAAGTGGGAGAAAAAGAAGGACGCCAACTGGAAAAACCCCTATTTTGAACAGAGCGACAACCACCCTGTGACCTGTGTTAGTTGGGTTGATGCGGTTGAATTTTGCAAATGGTTGAGTCATAAATCAGGCCGTAAAGTTCGCCTGCCTACTGAAGCAGAATGGGAATATGCCGCCCGCAATGGTGGGAAAAAGGTAAAATTTCCCTGGGGGAACACATTTGATGCGTCTAAATTGAACTATGCCGACGTCAACACATCATTAAGCTGGTCGGATGCTTCCGGCAATGATGGTTACAAAAATACTGCGCCTGTAGGTAGTTTTGCCCCCAATGAACTGGGGTTGTACGATATGGCCGGCAATGTCTGGGAGTGGTGTGCGGATTGGTATGGGAAGGACTATTATAGGACAAGCCCTGAGCAAAACCCGAAGGGGCCTGATTCCGGCTCATTTCGTCTTTTGCGTGGCGGCGGTTGGTACATCAATACTACGGACTGCCGTGCTTCGTATCGCAACAGGTACAATCCACAGATTACGGTCAACAGCAATGGTTTTCGTGTCTGTGTTTCTCCCCGGTAAAGTTTTCTGGTTTCTGTTTTTCTGGTTTCTGTTTTTATTTTTTTACTCCGCCGGAGGCGGTAATTTTTTTTTTATGAAAGAGTCGCCTATTTTTATAACCTGAATAATTCTCACGCCGAGACGCCGCATTGACGGAGAAAGCGTTCAACCTCTTATAAATTTAAGGCTGCGTTCTCTGCAGCTTTGCGAGATGTTTTCTTTTTAAAACTCCCAACCCTCTTTTCCCATGAAGCCTTCAAGGTTCAAATAGGGGACATTGAATGCTTTACAGATGTTGGGGATTTTAGCGGCATTTTTCCTGAAAATCTCTTGCGTAACAACAAAACCACCTTCGGCAGTTTTAGCCTTTGCAATAACAAATGGATCAGCAACAGCCTTACCCTGTAGACGTTCTTTTTTTCGAATATTCGCTTGAAAATGTTTTTTCCTGAAGATATCCGTTACAATTCTCAATTCATCGACAGATGGAATTGAAAATATGGCCTTGTTGCGTTTTGTCCAGTCCGAAAGGCGATCATCTCTTTGCATTATTTCATTCGAAACCTCACGAACAGAGACGATGTGCTCAGTGCGAACAAGGGCATTGAACTTTTCCCACAAACTGAGAAAACGAGATGGATAGTAGTGTTTAAACAGGTCAATCAGGGAGTTACTATCGAAAACATAAATCATGCATAAGTCCCTTTTGACATCATAATATTTTCCATACCGGGTAAACTCTTCGCTTTAACACCAAGGTACTCTGCAAGCTGAGAATCAGTAATACGGTTCTGGTAAAAATGTCCAAAGGCAAGATCCATATATTTTTGGCTCAAATTTCCTCCCATATTCCTGTAATAATCACCGCCCTTCCCTTTCCTTGGCTCTGTCAGCATCCATTCATTCTTTTTTTCAGAATAAAATTCATGACTTATCATACCCTTATCAAAAAATTTCCTAAGGATGACTTCCCGACTCACTTTATAGCGATCCGCCAAATCTTGCAATATTCCATCGTTTGCTGTCACACCTTCACTCTGATTTTTGAAATCCGAATCCGGAACCAAAAAAACGCCTGTAAAACGATTGCATATTACTTCAATTTTGCGGTTTTCGCCTTCTAAATGGTTTAAATAATCATTCCGCAGGGTATCGATCCCCCCGGTTTTAAAAAGAAGGTGGGCAAGCTCATGAAACAGTGTAAAAATCTGACGTGTATCGGCCATGCTATTGTTAATATAGATCAGCGGGAACGCATCATCGTACAAACAGAACCCCGAAAAATCATCCTCTTTAAATGCATCTTTAAATACAAAAATTCCATTCTCTTCGAACCGCTCTCTCCACCCTTTAAAGGCTTCATCTGTGTTTTTCCACTCTATTTGCTGATCCAGACTTATGCCGAGGAATGCTCGAATTCGCATGGCGATTTCATTCATTGATTGATTCACATCAAACTTTAATTCTCTGGAAATCTGTTTTTCAGCAGGATTGATTCCTTCATTTAGCTCTACCAAATTGGCCTGCATGACACGCGCTTTACGGATAAGTATTCTTACCCGTGAAGGAATCATTTCAATCTCTTGTTCGGGCAGAGTTCGGAATGATTGTTTGGGAGTCTCTTCCTGCGGTGGTTCAGGAAAGAAAAATAAAGCCAATGGACGTTTGTATATGTTATAGGCCAGTTTTTCGAGCTGTAGATAGGTTGGAGCGCCGACTCCTTTTTCCCACAAGTCAATTACTTCAACAGTTTTATTTAGCCTTTTGGCTGTTTCCCCAAGCGATAGGCCGGCGGTTTTTCGCGCCCAAACAAGCATTTCAGGATTTACAGGTATCTGTTCTTTCATATCAAGACTTCAAAAGTTTCATGAAATTATCACTCAAACCCTTCGGCTCCAGCCAGGAATCGTCGGAACCACTCACTCGAAGCACACTTTCTCAAAAATGATTTTAACGAAAATTCCTTTTCCTTAGAGACACTATAACAAAAACAAGGAAAATATATAACCGTTTTCTTTCCTTAAATACCTCAAGAGGCCTGTATGAGCATTGCTATTCGCCACGGATGGACATGGATTTTCTTCTTTTTGCTTAAAACCGGTGTTTGCTCTCTAAGAATCAGCAAGAAAATTGTTTTTGTCTTTTTCATACACGGGCGAAAAGTCGAAACGAATGGATAGCTTTCATCCAATTGCAAAACAGGTCGAAATGGAATACATCTTTATTATTTTATGATTTATAAATTATGAATTTACGGCAATATTTATCTGTACAGTTTTGTAAGAAAAACAATACTTTTGCCAAGCGCCAAATTTGAGTAAAAAAAGCCCCTGAACTCCTGGCAGAAGTGTGTTCGTTAAACCTGTCTGAACGAATTATAAGCCTTCATTGGCCAGCACATACATATAAACCGCCATGCAAGCGGCTCCAAGCGTCAACTCTCTTTCATTCACCTTATCAAAGGTGTCGCTATCCGCATGATGGTAGTCGAAATAGCGATTGGAATCTACCATCAAGCTCATGGTTACCACGCCTTGCTCGACAAGCGGATTAATGTCGGCGCCGCCATAGCCGGGCATGACTCTGTCCGCATATAAACTTTGCAACAAGACACCCCAGCTCACCATTTTTTTGAATCTTGGATCAGACGGTTCAAGTTTAACGCCAATCCCAAGTGGGCGAAAACCGCCGCTATCGCTCTCCAGAGCGGCCAGGTGTTTCGGGCCATTTTCAGCCGCCATTCGGGCGTAGGTTTTACCGCCGACCAAGCCATTTTCCTCATTCATAAACATGACTGCGCGGATGGTTCGTTTGGGTTGCAGACCAAGTTTCTTAATCAGACGCAGCGCCTCAATTGATTGCACACAACCTGCGCCGTCATCATGCGCGCCGTGACCCTTGTCCCAACTATCGAGATGGCCGCCGACCAACACCACTTCGTCGGGAATTTCAGATCCGGTGATTTCTCCGATGACATTTGCCGACTCCACATCGGGAAGCTGCTGGCAGCTCAATTGTATATTAACCTGAACATCATCCTCACGCTTTAGCAATTGACTCAAATAATCCGCGTCCAATGTGCTAATTGCGGCAGCGGGAATTTTTTTCACTTCACTGTCATAGCTCATCATTCCGGTGTGCGGCACATCGTCAATTCGACCGGTCATCGATCTTACCAGGACAGCGGCGGCGCCTACTTTTGCCGCTTCAATTGCGCCGCGACTGCGTTGATTTACGGCTCGACCATAAGCTGAAAATGTTCGTCTGTGCTTTTTTTCAAAGGCTCGATTATAAAAAATAATTGCGTTTCTGGCCTTTTCTCCCAAGTTGGCAACTTCTTCAAAATTATGCACTTCAATAACTTTACCAGTCACACCGGGCGCGCCGGAGCCAATGCTCATGCCAAGAGCGCACACGGTCAGTTCATAATCGCCTACAATTTTGGAGTTGATAATACGCGCTTCCTCGATGTCGCCGCGAACCCAATGCGGCGTCATTAGCGGCTGCAAATGAACATTTTGCAAACCAGAGGCAATCATTTTTTGGCGGCTCCATTCAACCGCAGCGGCCGCTTGTGGAGAGCCGCTCAACCGCGGGCCAACCGAATAGCAAAGTTCGCGCAACATTTCATAAGCCTGGCCATTTTGCAATGCCTCGTCAATGATCTTTTCGGCAATTTCAAGATATTGCTCCTTAACCCGATCTTCCTGTGCAAAAAGTGAAACGGACAGCAGAATGAAGCAAACAGTAATCAGTGTCTTGCGCAGTATCATATCTATTCCTATGAGAAATTTCTAAGTAAGAAGAAAATAACAACGCCGGTTATTGAAACATACAGCCAAACTGGCAAAGTAAATTTGGCTATTTTTTTATGGCGGGTAAGCTGACCTGTAATTCCCAAAAACAGGGATGACAGAATCATCGGCAACATGACCATCGATAGTAAAATATGGCTGATTAAAATTACAAAGTACGCAGGCCGGATCCAATCTTCACCCAAGAATTTTGTGTCGCCTTGAACGCTATGATAATAAACATAGCTAATTAAGAATAAGGCGGAAACGCAAAAAGCAGCTAACATTAATATTTCATGCAATTTATTTTTCCTGTTTCTAATAGCAATATATCCGGCAATGAGCAACGCCGCACATAAACTATTAAGAATTGCATTGATGGTCGGCAGCATTAAGGTTGCCCGGCTTGACGCGCTCCCGCCTTCCCGGAAATAAATCAACCAAAAAAGAAATACCAGAATTAGTATAGAAGAAACCGCATTAATTAAATAAAAACTGCTATTTTTAGTCATTTTCATAGCAACGCCTCGTTAGGGTAAACCTGGTTTAAAAGAAATAAATGCTGTTTCGTAATAAGGATGAATCAAACAGGAAAAGTAGGACGAAAGCAACGCCTCCGGATTTCTGCGCTGTCGCCAATAAGATATGGTGTAAACGCCTTCTAAATGCTTAAAACGCCGTATGTAAACGCAAATATTGCGTAAAGCCTTCACGGGAGCGTCCGATGTCGAAGCGCAGGGCAAGGTTGTCGTTCCAATTTAGCCAGGCGCCAGCGCCGAAAGAATGATGGAAGCCTCTGAAAACAACATCAGAGAGGCGCGGCCAAACCCGGCCGTTATCAAAGAAACCGGTAAAAATCAGCCGAAAACGTTGTGAAACAAACTCAAACTCACGATAGGTGTAACGCAATTCACTAAACGTCATCATGCGAACTTTATCATGGAAGCGACCGTTTTCAAAACCTCGCATGGATGAGTCGCCCCCAAGGCTTCCGGTGCGTCTAAAATCAGAAATTTCTCGAAAAGCGTAATAAGGCGGGTTGCCGACGATTGTTTCAAATGCAAGCCGGTTGGCAAAAATAATCCCGGTTCTACCGATCTCGACGTAATGTTCGTCGGAAAGGGTGAAGCGATGAAAGGTGACGCCGCGAACCACATATTGCAGGTCGCTGATTTGCTGATGATTTACCCGCGCCCAGTTGGGTTCAAAAGAGAGTTCGGTAAAAAAGCCCTTGTCTGGAAAAAAATCATCGTTTCGGTTGTCAAACAGAAGCTTGAAGCTCAAATGCGCGCCCCATCCGCCGCGATAGCCAAATGGCTTGTCAACGGTTAGGAATGATTGAGTTGGATCTGCTCCACGTAACGGCGTGGTGCTTTCAAGCCCGATTCCTGCCCAAAAATACAAATCATTCAAAATGAAACGTGTCGCGTGAATATGAAGTTGTGGATTTTTTAACTTATAGACATAGAAGTCTTCGCTAATAAAATTTTCACTCTTTTCATCCGTGACCGATTTTTCCTTCTGACTTTCATTGCCAAGGCCAAAATATTTCGCCCGCAAATCGCGACGCCATTGCGCCCTGACCCGCAAGCCGAAATGCTTATATATATCAGGATAGTCAAACTCGACCAAATGGCTGTGATTTCCACGAAATGAACTCAAAATTTGACCGGAAAGTCGATACTTGTATGGGCTATATTCGCTAGATTGCAATACAAATCGCGCGCCGAGGCTAACACCTCTGTTTACATCAAAGAAAGCCAGGGGCAAAATGTTTATGGTGTGCGGTCTGTTCAAGAGTTGCACAGGATGGTGTTTGAGCGCCATTCTCGCCGCCTTTAAGACCGCGCCATCTTTTGAAACAGGCATTTCATCGGAAAATGGAAAATCAAACTCCGTGTCATCTTGCGCCCAAGAAGCAGCGCTGACCGAAATGAAGAGGGCAATAAATATCGTAAAAAAGAAAGTTTTGCCTGGAAAATTCACTTATCTATCCTTTGATTAAGGTTCCCTATCTTGGAGAACGTAACTTAAGTTTTCTGCGACTGCGACTTTAAATATATGTCATTGCCAAAAGGCAAGCTGCCAAATTTAGATGCAAATTGTTCCAACTGTCTGCGAAACCGCGACTCGAAATCCACCGCTTCCATCCAGCGCGCAAGCAACGTTTCCTGAACATCGAGGACGGGCAGGACATTTTGTTTAAATAGCCGCAGGCCGAAGTTGAGGTTGTTGGCATATCCGTAATAGAACATTGCTGTTTTACCGGTTGGATAGGTCAGCAGACCCTCTTTATTTTTGACTTGAAACAGCCCGGAAGATTGCGGCGCGGAAATGTCTATTTCATCGAGACTGCGCCAGGCTTCATATCGCATGTGTTTTCAGGTTTCATATTGTTGAACAGAAGCTGAAATAATACGTTCAAGCAACAAAAAAAGCAAGGATTACCGGTTTTACAGGATAGATTTATGTTCGATGGCAAATTGCAAAAGCTTATTGTGTCCACTCATTTCCAATTTGACACAAATATTGCTTCGATGGTTTTGAACGGTTCGGTAACATTCCTGAATAATTTTGTAAACGTTAATTTCCTGCTCTCTGGTAAATTTTCCATCCAACTCAACAACCTATGCCTCTATTTTCAGGCTTGACTCTGTCTATCAGTAATGTACCATTGTCAGATTTCTCACATCCCGATAAACAACAATCGGGCGTTCGGAATGACAGGTTTTTGGTGTTGAGTCGAGAACTGTTTTTTAAAATGACTCAGCAACTGACAAGTGAAATGAAAAAATCTCCGACATTGTCATTTCGAATCGCGCGTTCTCCAACGCTTACTCCTTTGGGAAACGAAAGTCGTGCCTGGTTGAAGAAAAGGAACAATGCGTCCGATGTTAAATGAATAACCAATTGCTTCTTATTCATAAAACAGAGTACGCTGCCGTGGACGAAATCTTTGTAAAAATCGACGAAAACACTGTCGGGCCGCTTTCACCTAATAAGATTCGAAATATGGTTGAACAGGGGATCTTTGAAGAAAGGCATCTTGTTTGGAGCAAAGTTGACGGTGAATGGACGCCCGCTGGATCAGTGGAAGCGTTGAATCCGTATTTCCACCCTTCTCAAAAAAAAAAATCTGATTGCCCCCAATCGAATAAAATTATAGCAATTGCCAGTGGAAAGTCCGGCGTTGGCAAATCCTTCTTTGCTGGTTTATTGGGCGTTGAGCTTGCAAAAACCGGTTACAGGACAACGCTCGTAAGTCTTGATTTTTCAATGGAAAATCAGCGTGACCTAAAAAAATCATCGACTGACAAATCCCGGCTTTTACGCGACTTTGTTGTTGAAACTTCACAAGAAGGGTTAGGATTAATACGCTATAGCGTTTCGGGTGTGACAGACGGTCAACCTGAACCTGATAGGCAAGATCAGTTTCTCAACGAATTAAGAAAAATTGACACGGAGTTCGTAATTGTCGATCCCGGTGACGTGGCTTCCCGTAGTTTCGCCGAGATATTTCTGCAGGCCGATGAACCAATCCTTTTGAGCAGCCCAGAACTGCCAGTGATCTTGGAATCTTTTGCTTTTTTGCGCAGCGCGTTGTTACGTAGAGTACAGCAACTTTTTCCGGATGAACCGCAACTTGCGGCGCTTTTAGTTGATTCTGTCGACCGGTCATCCGGCGCCATGGTTAAAACCATTGCGCAAATTCATGCTGAAGTCGCAGCGAATGACATGCAACTGGCCGACCGTTTACAAGCCGCTCTCAATTCGACCAAGGCGCAGCTCATTCTCAACCAGAAAAATGAAAGTCGCTGTGAAGAAGAAGTTCAAGCGATTATTTACGCTGCGCGCGATTTACTTTCAATTCGGGTTCGCTATGGCGGCGCCATTTCCTTTGATGAGAAAATACAATCAACTTGCAATCAAGTGCAGCCAATCGTTCTCAATGCTGATGAATGTCAAGCTTCGCAAGGAGTGAAACAGATTTTTCAATCGTTTTTTGAGGAGGAAAAACCGAATGAGTCCACCCAAAGCAAGGCAATCGTTGCGGAGCAGATAGAAACAGTTGAAAGTCGTTTATTGGAAGTTGATTTGCCTGAAAAAATCGCTGTTGTCGATCTTGTTAAGTCGCAATCGAGCAAGAAAAAGTTGTCTAATCTACCAAGCTAAGGCTCTTTGCCGGGCATTATTTTAATTGGCGAACAACTACCAGGCTGATCTACAATGTGTGCCACAAAGGATTTCCCCGACTTCCTTAACCTCTGCCTGATTTGCCATGAAGTACTTCTCCCTAAAGCTGTTCCGAGCCTTTTAACCTTGTATGGAACCCGTATATTTTTAACTTATCTGTAACTTTTCTGTAAAGGTTCGCAATGAAATTAAGATTTGGTCTAATTGGATATGGACGCATGGGGCGGCAAGTGGAAAATGTCGCTTTGCAACGCGGTCATGTTGTCAGTCGAAAATATGACCTTGATTCACCTTTTTTGCCAGACGCTAAACCCGACGATGTTGATGTTCTAATTGAATTCAGCCATCCTGATTCGGTTCTAAATAGCATTGAGCTTGCCTTAAAGTATAGCATTCCAATTGTGGTCGGCGCAACCGGCTGGCGCCACAAAATCAAAGAAGTTGAAAGAAATGTGCATGAGGCTGAGGGCAGCTTATTTTACGCCGAAAATTTTTCTGTCGGGATGAATATATTTTATCGTATCATTAACGCGGCCGCTACGTTGTGCAATCGTTTCGAGGAATATGATCCGTTTGTCCACGAACTCCATCATCGCGAAAAAATCGATAGTCCAAGCGGTACAGCTTTGTCGTTGGCTGACATCATTCTAAAGGAAATTGAGCGAAAGACTGAAGTTTTGCCTCATTCTGCTTCCGGTAAAATCAAAGCGGAGCAGTTGCATGTTACTTCAACGCGCGGCGGTTCGACGCCCGGCTCTCATATTGTCAGTTTTGACTCAGAGGCTGACACGATTGAGTTAAAGCACGCCGCCCGCAATCGATCCGGATTTGCATTGGGAGCCGTTTATGCGGCGGAGTGGCTCATTGGCAAAAAGGGTGTTTTTTGCATGGATGACCTTTTAAGCTGAACAGCTCACTGTTTATTGCGATATCCAAATGATTAGCGCGCGATTCTTCGATAACGATTTCGGGCGCCGCCAATTTGAGTCCAGCCTAATTATTTAACCTAAGTTTCGCACAACAGTTTTGTGTTCAAGGATATCAAGGGGAAACATTTTTCAAATAGACAATCATTTGTTTTTATTTTACTTATGACAATAATTACAAAAGCATTCAAAACGGGAAAGTATTCGCAAAGAATTCTGTAAGAGCATCGCTATTAGCCACGGATTTTTCTCCTATTGCTTAAAAAACTGTGTTTTCAACCTGAGAATCAGTTCCTGAGAGTCAGACAGAGAAGTGCTTTTGTTTTTTTATACACGGACTAAAAGTTCGAAACGAATGGATATCTTTAATCCAATTGCAAGACAGGTCGAAATGGAACATATCTTTATCGTTTTCTTATTTATAAATTTACGACAATATTTATCGTGGACGACTTTGTAAGAAAAACAATACTTTAGCTAAGTGCAAAATTTGAGTTATCTAACCATTAGCGGTTGAACGAGTCTGCTCAAAGAAGCAAACAAGCAATGAACGCCGCCATAACCCTTTAACTGTCTATTCTATCAAAATGAGTTTACAAAACGACATCGAAAACGCATATAACCTCACTGATTTGTCAGGTGAAACAAGGGCGCTTTTTCAAACTTTTAAGGATGAATTAAATTCCGGCGCAATACGAGCTGCTGAAAAACATCATGATGTATGGAAAGTGAACAAGTGGGTAAAAAAAGGCATCCTTTTGGGGTTTAGGCTTGGCGTTCTGAGCGATTATTCCCTCAACGATGAATTTCGTTTTTTTGACAAAGACACTTTTCCGTTGAAAAAACTTACTTTGCAGGACAAGGTGCGGCAGATTCCGGGCGGCTCGGCTGTTCGCGATGGGGCGCACATTGCGCCGGGCGTGGTGATTGTTCCGCCAGCTTATATAAATGTGGGCGCTTATGTCGATTCCGGTTCGATGATCGATTCGCACGCTTTGGTTGGCTCTTGCGCGCAAATTGGCAAGAATGTGCATCTTAGCGCAGCCGCGCAAATCGGCGGCGTGCTGGAACCTGTGGGCGGTATGCCGGTTATTATTGAGGATAATGTTCTGGTTGGAGGCAACAGCGGCGTTTACGACGGCGCAATTGTAAGTGAGGAAGTTGTTATAGGAGCAGGCACAATTATTACGGGTTCAACGCCAATATTCGATTTGGTTCATGATGAAATTCTTAGAAAAACGGAAATCGCGCCTCTGGTGATTCCAAAAGGCGCGGTTGTTGTGCAGGGATCGCGGTCGGTCGACTCTGTTTTTGCCAGGAAGTATGGCATTAGCGTAAACACGCCGGTTATAATTAAATTCAGGGATGACAAAACTTCAGCTGCAACCGCGCTGGAGGCGGCGTTGCGTTGAAAACGATTGTTCAAAAATATGGCGGAAGCTCTCTTGCCACACCTGATTTAATCAAAAAAATCGCCGACCGTGTCATTCAGACAAAGGCGCAAGGTTATCGGGTTGTTGTGGTTGTTTCAGCTTTGGGGGACACCACCGATCATCTGGTTGATCTTGCGAAGCAGGTGAGCGCCAGCCCGCCGCCTCGTGAAATGGATATGTTGCTGTCTGTGGGGGAACGCATCTCGATTTCTCTGCTGGTGATGGCTATTGCGGAGCGAGGTCACGAGGCAATTTCGTTTACCGGTTCGCAAGTTGGAATCATCACCAATACCGACCACACAAGGGCGCGCATTTTGGAAGTGAGGGGGCATCGCATAAGCGACGAGCTTAATAAAGGAAAGATTGTGGTGGTTGCTGGTTATCAAGGAGTTAGCATCGAAAAGGAGATTACAACGCTTGGCCGCGGCGGTTCTGATACAACAGCGGTTGCACTGGCTGCAACGCTCAATGCTGAGCGTTGTGAAATTATGACCGATGTTGACGGCATTTTTACGGCAAATCCACGATGGGTGGCGTCAGCGGAGTTGCTCGATAGCGTGAGTTATTCCGAGATGCTTGACATGGCTAACACAGGCGCGCAAGTCTTAAAGGCGTCGGCGGTTGAATTTGCGCAACGACACAATATCAAGATCGCTGTCGGTTCCAGTTTCAGCGGTTCCATTGGCACGCTTGTGTGCGATGCAAAACTGGACAGAGACCGCGTCACCGCCGTCAATCATAATATGGATGTGGCATTGGTGAGGGTGCATGAAAACGCGGCTGCTAACTGGTTTTTGATTTGTGAAATGGCGAAAAGCGGGTTGCAGGTAAAATTGATTTCACATTATAAGGACAAGATTTTTTTTGTGATTTGCAGCGAAGATCTTGTTGCGGCGCAAAACCTGATTGATGAAAATCGACTTGTTGCTGATTATGATAACACGATTGGATTGCTTTCAATTACCGGAGCCGGCATCAATTTTGGCACAGATGTTCCGGTGCGGGTGAATCAGACATTGAATGCTTTGCAGGTAAATCCATTGCTTTGGCAATTTTCGGAAACAACGTTGTGTTATGGAATTGACAAGGCCTTTTTGCAAAAGGCAGTGATCGCGGTTCATGATGAATTGATTGGTAATACGAAGGGAAGGAGTCGATTGGGGAACGAGGCGCTATGAAGAAACGCAATGTGGCTATTGTTGGCGCCGGCGGAATGGTCGGTCGAAAATTTATTGAGGTTTTGCAGAAGCGGAATTTCCCTGTCGGTCAGCTTCGTCTTTTCGGGTCAGCGCGTTCGGCTGGCGCAAGTTTGTTGTTTTCAGGAAAAGAATACCTGATAGAGGCGTTAACCGATGATTCGTTTGAAGGTATTGATATTGCATTGTTTTCCGCCGGAGCCGCTGTGAGCCGACAATCTTCTCCAATTGCGGCTGCGGCTTCGGCGATTGTTATTGACAACAGCAGC
>Ga0316190_10001978_pt1 | contig 14894 bp, 8 predicted proteins | sample Eddworburrow2_MG_FD_204929 | JGI IMG/M metagenome (GOLD analysis project Ga0316190, IMG submission 204929) | Coastal sediment microbial communities from Maine, United States - Eddy worm burrow 2 | ecosystem: Environmental > Aquatic > Marine > Coastal > Sediment | place: USA: Maine | collected... | reverse complement strand
ACCGCTGTCGCCACATCCATGCGCCGGATATTTTTTCCAGCCGCGCTGCTTAGATCTCCGGCGATACTGGCCAACGCATCGGGCCAGCCGCCCTCAGGCGGACGAATATTGATGCCGATACCGATCACCACGGCATGCACTGCGCCCGGCTCGGCACGCATTTCAGTAAGAATACCAGCCAGCTTACGTCCCTCACACAGAATGTCGTTCGGCCACTTGATACGCAGCGGCGCAAGATCATTCAGCGCCTGCTGCACGGCGACTGCGGTAAGCAGCGGTAACTGCGCCACCTCAGCCGGAGCCACCTGCGGCTTTAATAACACCGACATGGCCAGTGAATGCTGCGCTGTGGTCAGCCAATCGCGTTGCAGGCGCCCACGCCCCTTGGTCTGCATCTCTGCCAGCAACACCGTACCGTCGGGAATCGTCCCGCCCTCCTGTGCGGCCATACGCATCAGCTCACTATTGCTCGAATCCACTTCAGGCATAACCATGCAATGACTGCCGATGCGCAATCCGGCCAGTCGTTCGGCAAGCACTGATGCAAGCAGCACATCATCATACAAGCGGTAACCGCGCCCGTGCTCGGCACGGATATCCAAACCCCCGGCCTGCAAAGTATGCACATGTTTCCACACTGCCGTGCGGCTGATGCCCAGCGAATGTGCCAGGGCCTCACCCGAAAGCTCTTGATTGCTCGAGCTCAACTGGTGCAGCAGGGCTTCACGTGTCGGATGCATGGCAATCACACTCAGCCAGCAACAACAAGCATCGAGATATCCAGAGAAGGTGCAGAATGCGTGATCGCGCCAATCGCAATGCGATCGACACCGGCCTCGGCATAGGCACGCGCATTTTCCAGCGTGATATTGCCGGAGGATTCAAGCACGATGGAAGCTGGCACCATGCCCCGCGCCTGCTTTGTGAGTTGCGGGCTCATATTATCAAGCAGGATAATATCCGGTGCTGCATCCACAGCCTCGACAAGCTCATCCAGCGTTTCACATTCCACTTCAATCCAGATCCCGGCCGCATGCCCTTCCCTGCTTAATAATTCGCGGCAATGGCCGATGGCGGCGCTAATCGAGCCTGCCGCCACAATATGATTCTCTTTAATGAGCATGCCGCTGGCCAGATCCATACGATGATTCAAACCACCGCCGTGCTGCACCGCCTGTTTCTCCAGATGCCTGAGTCCCGGCGTGGTCTTGCGTGTATCAACAATGGCGCAATCCGTGCCAGCGACAGCCTCGACAAAGGCGTGTGTGGCGCTGGCGATACCGGAAAGATGCTGGATAAAATTCAGTGCCGTGCGCTCGGCTGATAGCAGAGAGCGTAACGGGCCGGAAAAACTGGCTATCTGATCGCCGACTCCCACTGAATCGCCATCGCTGCGCTGCCACTGGCGGGTAACACCTGAATCCAGCAGCTCGAATACCCGGTCGGCAACTTGCACACCGGAAAGCACACCAGCGGCCTTGGCAGTAATCAGTGCCGTACCGCTTTGCTGGGCGGCAATGGTAGCCTGCGCAGTCAGATCGCGATCAGCTGCATCCTCGGCCAGCGCCCGATGGATGAGATCATCGTTTGCCTTGATGCTCACAGCAGCCACAGCACGCTTCCGATAGCCAGCGCAATCACCGGCACATTAAACGGATGGGCAATCAAACCACGCGCCGCAGATGCTGCACAGCCGACCAGCAAGGTGGCGGTGAGCGACTCAAACCAGCCTATCTGCTGATAGACATGCAGACTCCAGCCGCAGCATATAACCACGGTGATGATCAGGCTGATATGTCCGGGCAAGGTTTGTCCCGGATTGGCCGGGAAATTCAGCCTCATGCGACCGGCCCGATCCCACCAATGGGCCAGCGGTAAGCCAAGGCAGAGAGACAGGGCTGTACCGAAACCAAATTCAGGATAATAGGAAAATTGTGTGGCCGCCCCGCTCAGGGCCAGCACAAACATCCACATCGGCCAGGGCCGTGACGCGCCATCCGACCAGGCGACAACCAAATGGCGGCAGGCCGGTGCCTTGAACCAGATAGGCAGGCTCACCGTGAGCGCAAATATTCCAATGGCAAAAAACAATGCAGCAATAGAGGTATACAAGGGCCACAGCAATACCCATATACTGGAGAGCGACCACACACCGCGAATGAGCAGGGAAGAAGGAACACCGCGCCGAATGGCGACAAGACTCAACCAGCCTGCCTGCAACAGACCAACGGCAAACAGAGCGGTAAGGGCGATGTCCAGTGATTGCATGACGGCAGCCTATCCGAGCAGCCCTGCGCCTCCAAGCTCAGACCACAGACTTTTCACCACAGAGGGTGCAGAGAACACAGAGAAAGACACAAAGTCTGATAATGCTTCAGCTGTATGTTTTTTCAGAATCCGCCTCTGCTTTCTCTGTGCTCTCTGTGGTAAATGTTTATTAAGACTTTATCGCTAGCCGAGCAGTGCGGCGAAGCGGTCGAAGAGATAATCGGCATCCTGCGGGCCCGGACTGGCTTCAGGATGGTATTGCACCGAAAACACAGGCCTGTCTTTAACGCGCAGACCTTCCACCGTGCCGTCGAACAAGGAGCGGTGGGTAATCTCGACATGCTCAGGCACATTTTCATCATGCACCGCAAAACCGTGGTTCTGACTGGTGATCTCGATCTTGCCGGTGGTTTCATCCTTCACCGGATGGTTACCGCCGCGATGGCCGAATTTCAGTTTGAATGTGGACAGGCCCAGCGCCTGCGAAAGCAGTTGATGCCCCATGCAGATACCGAAGATGGGTGTGTCGGCCTTAAGCAAATCACGAATTGTATCGACTGCATAGCCAACTGCCGCAGGGTCACCCGGGCCATTGGATAGAAAAATACCGTCGGGCTTCATGGCCAGAACATCGGTAGCCGAGGTGGAAGCTGGAACAAGCGTCACTTTCAAACCGCGATCCACCAATTTGCGCAAAATGTTGTGCTTGCAGCCAAAATCAAGAGCGACCACATGGCCATGTGTTTCCGGAGTTTCAAACACGGCGCTGTCGATATTGTAGCTACCGACATCCCAGACAGACTTCTCACGACAGCTGACCTGACCAACCAGATCGCGCCCTTCCAGACCATCCCAGTCACGCGCCAGCTGTAGCGCATCTTCGGCCGACATGCCGTCAGAAGCGATCACACCATTCTGTGCGCCATTGTCGCGCAAATGTCGAACCAGTGCTCGCGTATCGATGCCTGCGATGCCAACCACCTTGCGATCGGCCAGCCAGCTTTGCAGATCCTGCTCAGCACGATAGTTCGAGGTGATCTGTGTCGGAGCGCGAACAATCAGACCGCGCACCGAAACATCGGGGGACTCCATATCGCAATCGTTAACGCCCACATTGCCGATATGCGGATAAGTGAAAGTGATAATCTGGTCGGTATAGGAGGGGTCGGTAAGTATTTCCTGATAACCGGTCATGGAGGTGTTGAAGCAGACCTCGCCGACGCAATGTCCTGTGGCGCCATAGGCCTGTCCGTGAAAAATACGCCCATCGGCGAGTACCAGTTGTGCCTGTTTGTTGATCATGAATCAGCCTCGCTTTATCAGTGGCCGCAGACTACGAAAGCAGCCCTCTTCTGTCGAGAAGAGTGTGGGTCTTTATAGCAGGGCGCTCCGCGCAAGATAAAGCAAATCCTTGCCCCTTAGCTGCCTTCCAGCATATCGGCAATGATGGTGCTTAGCCGCTCAATATTGGCTGGCTTCTTCACCGTCACACATGACTTCCATGGCTGTATTTCTTTCAATCTGGATTCTTCATCGTAACCGGTATGGAAAATCAGCGGCAGGTCGGGGGCAAGTTCGCGCATCTCGCGCGCGGCATCCACGCCGCCTTTGACCGGCATCACCACATCCATAATGGCCAGTGCAATCCTCTCGCGGTTGTGCATAAAACAATCCACCGCCTCTTCACCGTTCTGCGCCGTTAAAACCTGATAGCCGACCAATTGCAGGGACTGATCCATCACCTCAAGCAATCCCGCCTCATCATCGACCAGCAGAATGCACTGCCCGCTACCGCTCACCAGTTTCTCTACTTGCTGCTCTACCACTTCTTCGACCTTCTTGAGAAGAGGGAAATACAGCTTGAAACAGCAGCCCTCGCCAGGCTTGCTTTCCACTACAATATGTCCGTTATGTGTCTGCATGCCGCCATACAGCATAGCCAGCCCCAAGCCTGTTCCCTTACCAACCTCCTTGGTGGTAAAGAAGGGCTCGAATATCCTCTCGGTCTGATGTGCGCCCATACCGCAACCATTATCCCGCACACACAGACAAGCATAGGCGATATTTTCGAATTCCACATGCCTCTGCAGAAAATCCGCATCCGGCACAAAGCGCGATATACTTACATCAACATGTGGCTCCGGCTGCCCCTCCAGTGCATCGCGCGCATTGGTCAGTAGATTCAACAGCATCTGCTGAATCATGCCGGCATCACCTTCCACATTCAGTGCTGCAGCCAGATGTACCTCTACCTTGATATCCTCGGGAATGGTAACCCGGTGCAGGCGCATGGCATCTGCCACCAGATGATTCACATCCACCCGCTTCATCACCACCTGACCCTTACGCGCAAAAGTCATCAACTGGGCAATCACCTCAGCGGCCAGCCGTCCCTGATTCTCCACCGCATTGATGCGCGCCACAATCTCAGCAGTACGGGGGGCATCCTCCCCAACCTGTCGCAAGTCATGACGCACCAGATACAACTGCCCCAGCATGCCAGCCAGCATATTGTTGAAATCATGGGCAATACCACCCACCAGTGTGCCGACCGACTCCATCTTCTGGGCCTCGCGAAACTGCTCCTCGAGCAGGCGTTGCGGTGTCATATCAATCAGCAGGACGATGATGGCCGTCTCATCACCAAACTCCATGATTCGCGCGGAAGCCAGCGCCCAGAAGCTCTCCCCGTTCATTCTCTTCAATTCAAGCTCGCCCTTGAATGCCCCCGAAGATTCCAGCTGCCTGATCGCTTCAACCCGATCCTCCCCTCGGACATAGCCATCTGGGGACATAAATCCCAGAGCTTCCTGCTCATCCTCTACGGCAAACATCTCTCTTACTTCAGCATTGGAAAACAATACTTGGCCATCGGAAAGGCGCGTGATGAGCATTGGCATGGGGCTTGCCGACACGATCTGCTGCATACGCATCTCACTATCCTTGAGGCGCTGCTCGGCCAGTTTGCTCTCCGTAATATCCTGAAAAACACCCAGCATGCGGACAGGTGATCCATCATCGCCCACTTCGACTTCACCTTGTGCGTGGGTTATTTTTTCCACCCCGTCATCAGCAATCAAGCGGCAGTCAACGCTATAAGCCCGCTCCCCATTGAGTGCCGCTTCAACCGCAGCAGTGAGAATACCTCGGTCCTCAGGATGGACATGCTTGAGAAATAGCTCGTAGCTCGGCTCAACCTCGCCTGGCTCATAACCGTGGATACGGTAGGTCTCATCAGACCAGATCAACTCGCCACTATTCGGATTCCAGTCCCATGTACCTGTGTGCGAAATCGCCTGCGAGGCCTGCAAGCGGCTCTCGCTCTTCCTGATCGCCTCCTCGGCGAGATTGCGCTCGGTGATATCCCGCACGGTGGCTTGAAGCACATCTCTCCCATCCAGGGTCAGAGGCGTTAGCAGTACTTCGGCGGGAAAGTCCTCCCCGTCGGAACGCCGGTGAATCCATTCGAAAATGTTTGTTCCTTTCTGAAGCGCTGATGCAATCTTCTCGTCTGCAGCTTCTTTTGAACTCCTGCCATCCGGTTGTGTGGGTGGTGATAGTTCGCTCGGGTGATGACCGCGAAAAGCTTCGAGAGAGGGGCAGTTAAACATCTTCAGGGTGGCTGAGTTGCAGTCATAGAAACCGTTTCTATCAAGCAGCATGATGGCATCGCTCGACGATTCAAAAAGTGCGCGGTATTTGCTCTCACTCTCGCGCAATGCCAACTCCGCCTGCTTTCGCTGCGTGACATCATGCATGATCTCGCGCACGGAAATGACATTCCCCTGTGCATCAAATTGCGCCGAGGCCGAGGCCTCCACCCAGATTTCTTCCCCGGCCTTGCTCAGAAACATCCTTTCACAACCCATGCTCGGACAACCGCCACGCAACGTCTCAAAGCACTTCTGGCATTCCTTCATACTTTCCGCATGCACAAAATCCAGCATAGGGCTGCCAATCATCTCCTCACGGCTATACCCCATGCGCTCAAGTCCGGCACGATTCACATCGGTGACTCGACCCTCTGCATCGGAGATGTAAATCATGTCCTTGGCATCATTGAACAACGAGTGAAATTGATCTTCGCTCTGCCGGGCCTGACTCATATCCGACAAAGAGCCGATGATCTCGCGTGGCACACCATCTTTATCTTTGCTCAGCCGCATATGATCATGCACCCAGACAGGGGCGCCGGATTTATTCATAAAACGATAGCTGAGTTCAATCTCCCCCTTCTCCAGCAGCGAAGCCATCTCTGCCAGCATCTGCTGGCGATCATCCGGATGGACATTCGATAAACGCCAGTCCTTTTGCAGGCATTCGTGCTGATCATAGCCCAGCATCGTGGTGATGGCATCGCTAATCCAGACGGGGGTAAATGCCTTTTCCTCAGCGTCCCACTCGCAGCGGTATAGCACCGCCGGAGATATTCCGACAATGCGTTCAAGCTCGGATTTCTCGGACAATAGCTTGTGTGCTTCAACCAACTCGCTCTTGGCCTTGGCATGCTGTTTCTTTAGATGCCGAATGCTGTTGTCTTCCATGCCTCGAATCACATCAAACTGGGTGATCAGGCCTGTCGGCTTGCCTGCCTCATCAGCGATGACAAGGCGTCTTAATCCGAGCTGTCGCATCATCATATAGGCATTGAGCAAAGACTCATCCTGGCTCGTGATTTTCAGGGGGCTGGTCATCACATCGGATAATGTGAGCGCACTTGTATCCGCACCCGAGGCGACCAGATTCGCCGCGTCCCGCTCGGAAAAGATACCGAGACCTTTATCACCCTCAAGCACCACGACACAACTGATATGCAGCTTGCTCATGACCTCCATCGCCTTGAGTACCGCATCGCCCGGCCCCATGGTCACCAGCTTGCGGCTCATGACGCTGCTCACCTTTTTGACGCGCATAAAGTCATCAAACTCGGCAGCTTTCAGGATATCGGAGAAGGTTAAAATGCCTTCCAGCGTGCCGTCAGGATGCACGGCAACGAGGTGGCGGACACGATGTTCGAGCAGGAACTCAAAGGCTTCGTAAACGGTTTGATTGGTGACGACCGAGATCACCGGTTGCGACAGGAATTCGGCGATATGTTCTTGGCTTGGATCCAGTTGCAGGTAACCGATACGCACCAGATCGGATTCGGTCAGAATACCAACCGGTTTGCCAGCATCGACAGCAACCATGCAGCTATAATGCTTTTCCGACATCAGCTGCGCAGCCACGTCCAATGTCGTTTCCGGCGGGACCGTTAGAACGTTTCTAGTTAACAGGTCCGAAACTATCAGTTCCATATTTTCAACCCTTTAGTCAGCATCTTTGCCCTTAAACCTGCGGCTTTAACATTGTAGCAGGATCAAGCAGCCGATCGAGCTCATCCGCACCAAGCACTGCCTCATCAAGGCAAACCTGACGCACGGTCTTGCCTTCGCTCACAGCCTGCTTGGCAATCTCTGATGCCCGGTCATAACCGATGACTGGCGCTAAAGAAGTAACCATGCTCATGCTCCATTCGATCTGCTGCTCGCATTTCTCGACATTGGCCTGCAGTCCTGCAATGCATTTATCAGCAAACATGCGACTGGCGCTGGCCAACAGTCTTTCGGATTCCAGCAGATTATGCGTCATCACCGGCAGCATCACATTCAGATCAAGCAGACCGGACGCACCGCCCACGGTGATTGCGGCATCATTGCCAATCACCTGCGCGCACACCTGCGCCATGGATTCGGCAATCACAGGATTGACCTTGCCGGGCATGATCGATGATCCCGGTTGCACGGCAGGCACGGTGATTTCGCCGATACCGCAACGCGGCCCCATGTTCAGAAGACGCACATCGTTGGCTATTTTCAGCAGGCTGACCGCCACTGTCTTCAATGCACCGGAGAGCTCCACGGCTGCATCCTGTGCCGCCTGAGCCTCGAAATGATTGGCCGCCTCGCTGAAGGCAATGCCATAAACCCCGGACAATGATTTAGCCATGCGTGCACCGAATTGCGGATGCGTATTCAAGCCTGTGCCGACAGCAGTCCCCCCCTGTGCCAGTTCGCTGATGCGCGGCAGACAGGATTCCAGACGTGCCATGCCCAATTCAACCTGACGTGCCCAGCCTGAAATCTCCTGACCCAGCGTAATCGGCGTGGCATCCATCAGATGCGTGCGCCCGATTTTCACCACATCGCGCATCTCATCTGCTTTGTTACTTAGCACAGCATGCAAACCCTTGAGTGCAGGCAGCAGATCGTTCATCAGCTGATCGGCAGCGGCGACATGCAGAGCCGTAGGAATTACATCATTGGACGATTGACCCATATTCACATGATCGTTCGGATGCACCACGGTAGCGCTATCGATCTGCGCACAGCGATGCGCAATTACCTCATTGGCATTCATATTGGTACTGGTACCGGAACCGGTCTGGAAGATATCGAGTGGAAAATGCGCATCCCAGCGCCCTTCGGCAACCTCGTCAGCGGCCTGTGCGATCAGCTTGGCTTGTGCCGCATCCAGCTTGCCAAGCTCCTGATTCACCCCTGCCGCCGCCTTCTTAATCAGGCCCAGAGCCTTGATGAACTCGCGCGGGAAACGCAGGTCGGAAACCGGAAAGTTCTCCACTGCTCGCGCCGTGGAAGCACCATACATCGCCTCGGCAGGCACCTGCATCTCGCCCATCGAGTCTCGCTCGCTGCGCATTGCACGCCCCTTTCCATCAAGCTCTGCACTCATAGTTACTCCCGCTCCAGGCACAATAAAGTTATATCATCATCAAGGCTACCCGCCCCGCCATCGCCGCCGCTGAATTCCCGCAGATGCGCCAATAAACTTTCCGGCAGTTCGGCAAGCGATATGTCCTGCTGCGCCACAAACCACTCGATCAACCGCTGCTCACCAAACATTCTGTCGCTCATTGCCTGGCGCGCTTCGGTCACTCCGTCAGTATAGGCCAACAGACGGTCGCCTGCCGCCAATTCGATACGCTGCACCTCAAATTCCAGGTCCGGCAACATGCCGAGCGGCGGTGTGGATGCCTGAAGATGCTGTACCCCGTCTGCGGTTTGCAACAACGGCGGCACATGCCCGGCATTCACCCATAGCATCGAATGGCTATCCGGCTGCATTTTGGCCATAAACAAGGTGACAAAACGTCCGCCGGTCATGGATTTGCATAAGGAACGGTTGATATAGGCAAGGGCATGGTCGAAGGGCACTTCCTGCGTAGCCAGCACCTGAATCATGGCATGCAGATTGGCCACGGTAAGCGCTGCCGGATAACCCTTGCCAGCCACATCGGCCATCACCAGCCAGTAACGCCCGTCGCTAAACGGAATGATATCATAATAATCCCCGCCCACGTTATGACAGGGCTGCTGCAGCGCTGCAAAGCTATAGCCCGGAACCTCTTGCGGTATATCCGGCAATATCCCCTGCTGAATCTCGGCGGCAATCGAGAGACTTCCTTTCAACTCCTCTCGCTCCTGCAAACCGGCCAGTGCCGTGTTCAGCCCATTGGCCAACGCGCCAAGGTCATCGTCGATCAGCACCGCAACCCTGCCTTCAAAACGCCCCATGCGCAGATTCTCAAGCCCTCTGGACAACTCCTTGGTAACCATGCGCAAAGAGCGGGTGATCAACAGCATTAAGCCAACGCTGGCCAGCGTTGCCGAGATAAACAACAACACACCCTGACCGGCAATGAAACGCTGTCCGGAAACCGATGGCTCAATCGAGGCAAGATAGGCAAACAACACCAGCAGACTGGTCGGTAACAATCCCGTGACAATAAAGACCATCCATGGCCGTCGGGTGGAATCGGTGAAGGCATGCAACGGATTCCATTGCTGCATCTGCGCCTCACTGGCCAGTTGCGGCATGCCAAGACGCTGACGAATCGTATAATGCAGGGTGACAGCCACCCCGATGGCTGGCACCAGCACCAGTGAGCAAAACAGCAGGCTGCCCAGCAAAGCCACCAGCATCGGGGCACTCATCTCCCGACCCATGGCAGATGCACTGCCCAAAACCAGAAGCAATAAATAGACCCCGTAAACTGTACCGCCAGTGATAAATGCAACCAGGGCGCGGACTGGCAGCTGTGCCATACTGCGCGCAGCCAAGCGCGGTGTCTGCCCGGCTTGCGGCCCTTGCACCGCGGCCACCGGCCAGTAGACCCATATGCCGGTGATGCCGAAACAGAGTATAAACAGCAACATATCCAGATCGCTAATCCAGTAAGGAAGACCGAAAAAAGCACTGTTGCCGTTAAGCCACATCACGCCCTGCACGGCCGTAAAAAACAGCGGCAAGGGCCAGAGGGCAACAAGGTAGCGCAACAGGGGGCGATAATGCAGCGGCTTAAAAATACGGTTCATTGATGCAATCTATCCGCGGGGGGGAGCGGCGACAAACGAATCCACTGATGCGGCGCGAAATGTATCAATCGCGGCGAAGCTCTTGGCTCGGACTGATGGGTGTGGGATAGCGCTGTACAATCCAGAAGGAGGAGGCGACGAAACTCAGCAGAGTCGCAGCTTGAATTATTCCGGAAGCCGTTGAACCAATCACCCCCTGCTGATAGGCCATCACCGCGATGAGCAGGGAAAACTCACTCATCTGACCGAGACGTACCCCAACCTCGCCAGCCAAACCACTCGCCTCGCCGGAACGGCGCAATAGCCATGCGAAGAGAAGCGGCTTAAGCAGCAGCGCAGCTGCAGCCAACAGGCAAACCGGCAACCAGTTTTCCAGCAACAGGGAAGGATTGAATCCCGCCCCGACCGAAAAGAAAAAGATGATCAGGAAGAAATCACGCAATGGCTTCAGGCGCTCGGCAATATGCAGCGCGATGGGGCTACTGGCCAGTGCCACACCCGCCATGAAAGCACCGATTTCATGCGAAAGTCCGGCAACATAGGCCAACTCGGCCACGCCAAGACACCAACCAATGGCCACTAGAAAAACATATTCCTGAATCACATCAAAGCGGCGCAACAATGGCAGCAGCACATAACGATTCAGTAAATAAATCAGCCCGGCCAGAACAGGCAGGGCAAGCAGGCTTAGAGCAACGCGGCCAAGCGAGCCACTACCACCCTGCACCAAAAGCAGCACAACCACGGCAATCACATCTTGCAAAAGAAGGATGCTGATGATGGTGCTTCCGGTGCGCTGATGATGCAGCACAGTGGTGGGTAGAAGTTTCAAGCCGATGATGGTGCTGGAAAAAAGCAGCGCCACACCAACCAGCAATGCCTCCTGCATATTCAAGCCAGCCAACCATGCAATGAGCGCCCCGATGCCGGTAAGCAACACGGAACTGATCAGAGTGAGCAGGGTTGTGCTGCCCAGCATGCGAAGCAGCTTCTGTGGTGGAAGATTGATACCCAACAGAAACAGCAGGAATACGATGCCGATATGGGATATTTCGCTGATCAGGCTTGCATCGCTGATCCAGCCGAGCAGCGCCGGCCCGCATATCACCCCGATCAGCACATAAGCTACAAGCAGCGACTGACGGGCATACAATGCGCAGGTGGCCAACACCGACGCCCCGAAAAAAATCAGGAATATACTGAACAGAATGGGGTCGCTGGCATGAATCATAGGGTGACTGTAGCAGATTCCGGCCCGAACAGGGACGTTCTGCCTCATGGCCGAAAGAAAATTACTGAAATTTTTCTGCGTATGAACTATAGTTGATAGTAAGGTTTTAGCATCAAACTGAGTAAAACATATTGTCGGTAGCTGGAAATGTTTTGCTCGGGGGGGGATGAACTTGATTCATCAAAACTCGACAACATCTCCAGAAAATCTGTGTGCGCATGATTGTGGCTGCACCCTTTCCCCATGCCTGAAGCGGCCCTGCCTAGCGACGTTGAAAAGATGACGGTTGGCCGCAAAATAATCCTGGGATTCATGGTGATAGCCATGCTGTTTGGCATGGCTGGCAGTACTCATATTACCCGCATGATGCAGACCAGAGCACAAATTGACCGGGTCATTTCAACCAACCTGGCCGAGCTGCAGTTTGCAGAACAGATTTTCAAAGCCATTGAAGAGGCCCACACCACCAGTATCTGGTTGCTTGTGGATACCCAACATAAAGCACATGCGGAACATGCTGCTCATATACGTCAGGCACGTGATGTAATTAAAAACAAACTGGATGCGGCCAAGGTCGCCATATCCGCCATGGAGAAAACGACCCTGATACAAATAGCGCAGGGTTTTCCGGAAGATGAGGAAGATGAGCTTCGGGAAATTCGCTTGTTAAGGGATCATATGCATGCTTTCTCCGATCACTCGGGCAAGCTGCTGGCATTACTGGAGGCTGGCGAATATAAAGCAGCCCACATACTTGCCGATGAAAGTATCGCATCGGGATCACTCGCCATGCTGGCTCTGGTGAGTGATCTGGAAATCGATGCCCAGGAGGAAATACAGAACGCGCTGGCCATGGCCAGAGACGAGGCGCAAACAAGTATATGGCTCAGCATTCTCTTAACCCTGAGCGCATTTGTCGCAGCCCTCGTTCTGGGCACCTACCTGTCGCGAAGCATATCGAGCAAGGTCAAAGCCTTGCACGCTGCAACCACCAGCCTCGGAAAAGGGGAGCTCGATACCAGGGTGGATATCACCTCAAGCGATGAGCTCGGGCAGATCGCCGCAGATATAAACCACATGGCCGAAGGCCTGAGATCTGCCATTGTATCAAGGGATGATTTGGCCAAAGAAATAGTACAGCGCAAAGAAGTAGAGTCACAGCTTCGCGCGCAGAGAACCCAGGCGCAGGTTTATCTCGATGTCGCGGATGTCATGCTTGTTGCACTGGATGCAAACGGCGATATCAAGCTCATCAACCGTAAGGGATGTCAGATGCTTGGCTATAAAGAGCATGAAATCATCAGTAAAAACTGGTTCGAACTTTGTATTGCCGAAGATGTTCGCCAGGATACCCAGGCGATATTCACGCAGCTGATGGCGGGGGAAATTAAGGCTGTCGAGTACCATGAAAACCCGGTCATCAGCAAAACCGGCGAGAAAAAAATAATCGCCTTTCATAATTCAGTGCTCAGGGATGAGTATGATCGCATCACAGGAATACTGTTCTCCGGCGAGGATATCACCCAGCGCAAGCTGACCGAGGGTTCTCTTCGCGACAGTGAGGAGCAAATCAGGCTTTTGCTTGATTCAACGGAGGAGGCTATTTACGGCCTCGATATGGATGGCAACTGCACCTTTGCCAATACAGCCTTCATCAGGCTGCTTGCTTACGATGAGCACGATACACTGGTCGGGAAGCCTATGCATGCAATGATACACCACACCCGGGCAGACGGCTCACCGTACCCGGAAGATAAGTGTCGCGCCTGCATGTCCTTTCGCGCCGGACAGGGAATCCATGTGGATGATGAGGTCTTCTGGCGCAAGGACGGCTCCAGCATTCCGGTGTCCTACTGGTCGCGCCCTGTGCGAAAAAACGAGCAGATCACCGGCAGCGTGGTGACCTTCCTCGATATCAGGGAAAGAATTGAAGCAAGCAATGCCCTGAAGGAAAGCGATAAGCGCCTGCGTGCCTCCCTTGAAGGTACCATAGTCGCAGTCTCCAAATCGGTCGAAGCAAGGGACCCTTACACAGCAGGCCATCAACTCAGGGTGGCTGAGCTTGCTGTCGCACTAGCACGCGAGATGGGCCTCGATGAGGAGCGCATTGAAGGCATTCGCATGGGCGCATCCATCCATGACATCGGCAAAATCCAACTCCCGGCCGAGATATTAAGCAAACCGGCGAAGCTGAGCGAGATCGAATACAGCATGGTTAAAGGACATACCCAAGTGGGTTATGACATCCTCAAGGATATTGATTTTCCCTGGCCGGTGGCGGATATCGCGCACCAGCATCATGAGCACATGGACGGCTCCGGCTATCCGCAAGGACTGAAAGGCGACGAAATCTGCATAGAGGCACGCATTGTGGCCGTTGCCGATGCCGTCGAGGCTATTTCAAGCCATCGTCCATACCGCGCAGCCCTCGGCATCAAGGCTGCGCTGGATGAAATAAAGCAACAGCGCGGCACGTTTTACGATCCGGAGGCTGTGGATGCCTGCCTGAAACTGTTTGCCGAAAACAGGTTCAGATTCGAGAATCAATAGCCTGCCCTTGAAGGCAATAAAAAAAGGCAGGCACCGAAGTGCCTGCCTTTGATCTTATGTGGCTCCCCGGGTCGGACTCGAACCAACGGCAGGGTGATTAACAGTCACCTGCTCTACCAACTGAGCTACCGGGGAATAAGGCCGCGAACGTTACGAATCCACCCCCTGAGTGTCAACCGCAAACCTTTACTGTGCCTTTAAGAGCAACTGATGATGCAAATCGATGGCTGTTTTCTTCAAGGCATGCAGATCCGCATTGTTTTCAACGATGAAATCCGCCACTTGTCGGCGAATGGTGTCATCACACTGGCGGGCAAGAATGGCATCAAACTGCTCCGCATGCATATCCCTCTGTCGCCGCACCCGGTAACGGCGTGTCTCAACATCTGCCAGCACAACCACCACCGCATCCATGCGCGCCGCACCCGCGGATTCAATCAGTACTGAGGCTTCGATCAGCACATAAGGGG
>Ga0316190_10001977_pt1 | contig 14899 bp, 12 predicted proteins | sample Eddworburrow2_MG_FD_204929 | JGI IMG/M metagenome (GOLD analysis project Ga0316190, IMG submission 204929) | Coastal sediment microbial communities from Maine, United States - Eddy worm burrow 2 | ecosystem: Environmental > Aquatic > Marine > Coastal > Sediment | place: USA: Maine | collected... | reverse complement strand
GGTCACGTCCGAAGATCATTGGGAGCCGGCGAACGTGGACGAGGTGTTCGGCAGCAAGGCGACGGAGATCTACCACCGCGACGACGGCAACGGGCGACCCGAATGGAAGATGTGGCATTTCCAGTCAGGCGCGCTGCACCCGGCCGGCGAGAATCGCCCGGCATTCGACGATTTCGAACAGTCGAGCCAGCTGGGTTACAGCCCGTACGGCCCACCCCTTACCTACACCTACACGCTGGAAGGACACGCCGGCCAAGCATCGCTCGAAGAGGGCATCCCCTCCTGACACACCGTCGTGAAGGCCACCCGCGACATTCCTGATCCTCACGCTGGACCCAGTCGAAGACCCGATCACTGTACTCATCGAGCACGCTAGGGTGGCCGGCCACCACCAGTGAACAGGCGCCATGGTCCTTCAACACTTCCCATCGTCGACCGAGCCGGCCGAGATTTCGTCCCATGTTGGTCGACATGGTTATGCAATCGTTGATCGACTTGTCGGAGGCGAGCTGCTCGATCGATTGGCGACCGAAGCGGCGCCGTTCGTGGAGGAGTCGGGGCTGGGCGGCGACCAGTACGACGGCACGCTCACGTCGCGCACGGGTGCGCTCATCGCTCGCTGTCCTGCGGCGCGGGAGCTGGTGATGCACCCGTTGGTCGTCGGGACGATCCGCGATTTCCTCGGTCACGCCAGCACGGTGCAACTACTACTGACGCAGATCATCACCATCAGATCGGGCGAGACCGCGCAGAAGCTCCACCGAGACCAGATGATGTTCGACCTCTTTCCGTTTCCGACGGACTACCACGTTCAATGCAACACGATGTGGGCGATGACGGACTTCACCTCCGCCAATGGTGCGACCCGTCTCTGCCCTGGTACGTCATCGCTGACCGACGAAGCCGCGACGACAATCGACGCGGCACAAGCGGAGATGGAGCGCGGCAGCGTTCTGTTCTACGAAGGGAAGGTGCTGCATGGCGGCGGTGCGAACAACAGCCCTGCGCCGCGCCAGGGCGTGAACATCACCTATGGCGTCGGGTGGGTTCGCCAGGAGGAGAACCAGTTCCTGGCGTGCCCCTCCGAGATAGCGACGACCCTCGACGACGACCTCCTCAAGATGATGGGCTACCAGCAGGGGGCGTTCTCACTCGGCTACGTGGGCGATCAGCAGGACCCACTCGCGGTTCTCCGTGGTACCGACTCGAGGGCTGACCGCATCACGCATTTCGCGAGCGCCAACACGGCGTTGCGCGACTTCGTTGACGAGTTCGACGACACCTGATCTTCGTCCCCTGGATTCGCTTCGAGATCTATTCGTAGTTGGGTTGGCACCGCTCCCGGAAGGCGGCCACGCCCTCGACGAAGTCGGAGCTGGCACGTACCGCCTCGCGGAGAGCCTGTTCGAACGGCTCGCGGAGCTGCGTGTGCTCGGCGATCCCGAAGTCGCGTCTCCGTGCGCTGATCGATGATCTGTCGGGCCCGGCCAGCCCGTCGTGACCTGGCTGATCTGCCGGTTCCGACAACGACCCTCTGGTCGCTACGGTGTTCTCGTGCCCGCTGAGACAGATCTCGACGTGATGTTGTCGACGATCGCGGTAGATCGTCGACCCGGATCCTTCTGTTTCCTGGCAAACGTCGACGAGTTGACCGCATTGGCAGAGGCCACGGTTCGCGAGGAGGAGGGGCTGAGCCTGGTCGTTTCGATCGATGTCGCTCGCGACCATGGTCTCGAGCCGGAGTTGGTCATGGCGTGGCTCACGCTGCGGGTGCATTCCTCGCTCGAATCGGTGGGGCTGACCGCCGCGGTGTCGCGAGTGCTGGCGGAGAGCCACATCGCCTGCAACATGATCGCGGGGTTTCACCACGACCACCTTCTGGTGCCGGCCGAGAGTGCCGAGTCCGCGATCGCGGCAATCGAGACGCTCTCGACGCGCCAAGGGTTCGCTCGGTCTTGAAAACTTGTCACAAAATCACGAGTTGGCGGGACCGGGCAATCTAGCCGGCCGAAGACCGCGCGCCGTCGGACCCGGGAAGCGAGGAGGGCGGCGGCGTACGGGCCGGCAGCCTGAGCGCGATGGCGGCACCGATCAAGGCCAGCGCCGCTGAGAGTCCGAAGACGGGGGTGAACGAACCCGCCGCGTCAGCGATGAAGCCGCCCAGCTGGGGTGACACCATCTGGGCGACGCCGAACGCGAGCGTCACCGACGCGAATGCCGGCCCGTAGTCGTCGGTCGTCGTGTTGGTCACGACGTAGAGGGCGAACAAGGTCGGCACGGCGGTGAAGAGCACGCCGATGACGACCGACGAGACGAGTGTCGGGACGAACCAGCCTGGTAGGACGGCAACGGTGGCGACCGCCCAGAAGGCGAAGGCTGTCGCAATGGCCAGTCGCAGGCCGATGCGCCCGGCCACGGCGGCGAACGCCGGACCTCCGAAGATCATGGCCACGCCGAGCAGGGCGAACGCCAACGAAGCCCGCGAGCTCGTCCATCCGCTGTCGTCCTCGAGTCGTGTCGTCAAGAAGGCGACCACGAGTAGGTAGAGCAGCCCGAAGGTGACGAAGACTCCCGTGAGGGGCTGCCAGCCCGTCATACGGCGCAGGGCGTCGATACCACCGAGACCGGCCCGCGAGGAGGGTTGATCCTGGTGATGGCTGATGAGCATCCACACCGCCACCAACACCACGACACCGATGAGTCCCTGCACGAGGTAGACGGTGCGCCACGACGCGTCGCCCATCGTGGAGCGCACGAAACCGGAGAGCTGGCTCGAGAACACCACACCAACTCCCATCCCCGAGCTGAGAATGCCAATGGCGAATGATCGCCTCTCGGGTGCCATGGCATCTGCGGCGATGACCGGTGAGGGGATCCACGTGAGCGCTCCGCCCACGCCCATCAGGAAGAGTGCTCCGCCCAACATGACCGGGCCGGTGGCCACGGATGCCGCCAGGAGGCCGGCGACGGCGACCGCGACGCCGATTCGCATCATCGCCAAGAGCCGGAAACGGCTGCTGGCCGTGGCGACGATCAGGGTGCCGACGAGGTAGGCGCCGGTGTTCACCGTGGCGAGCGATCCGGCGAGCGTGTTCGACAGGCCGAGGTCGTCTCGAACCGCCGGGAGCAGCACCCCGAAAGTGAAGCGCCCGAAGGACTGGGCGACGGCTGCGCCGAGAGCGGCCAGGCCCACCGCGGCCAGGCCCGAGACCGTGCGTCGGCCGCTCGGGCGCCGAGTCGTGGTCTCCGAGCCGCTGCTGTCGGTCGCATCGATCTCGGGGGTGCCCACGGTCACCAGGTTGACCTGCACCGCTACTGTGATGCAAGTGACAGGGGTGAGGGTGGCGCTGGCTGTGGGCTCTTACCCTCAATCCACCGACCTGGTGGGTGGATTGAGGGGTGGCGTCCACCAAAAAGGCCTCCTGAGCTGGGAGCCTTGTGATGTTCAACGTCACGAGCCGCTCAGCAACAGGAGGCACTTTCTGTGTCGTTATCTTCGCGCGATCTGGACCGGATAGGAACGACCTTTGATAACGACAATCTGGTCACCCATGCCGGCCTGGTTTTGGGGGCCACTCTGGTGGCCCGGTTGGGTCTCGAATCGTTGATCAACACGCTGGTGCGTACCGGGTCGTTTCTTCCGGGCCGCAAGGTTCTCACTCTGATGACAGCGATGATGGCCGGCGCGACCCATATCGATCATGTTGACGGGCTGCGTGCGGGTACGACCCGGCGGGTGTTGGGGTTTCGGGTCATGGCGCCGTCCACGATCGGGACGCTTCTGCGGACGTTCACGTTTGGGCCACCGGCAACACGACGGTGCGGGCCGATTCCGCGTTCTGGTCCTGGAAACTCATCGACCGGCTGAACGCCCACCACATCGACTGGTCGATCGGAGTCCGCCAAGTCAAAGCAATACAGCGGGCTATCGCCACCATCGACGAACCCGACTGGACCCCAATCGCGTATCCCGACGGCGAAGCCGAAGTCGGCGAAACGATCTACAAGTCCGGCACAGGCTCCAAGGCCCGGACAGTTCGTCTAGTCGTGCGCCGAACCCGACTTGCCAACGTCCATGATGGAGCATGGCACTGTCCTGGCCTGAAACGGGCACCGATCGAAACTGTTCTTCTGCCTGTAGCGCGCCCAAAACATTCTCGAATCCGGAGGTTTCTAGGGTCGACCTGTGGGGGAGTGATGTGCTGGTCACCACATCGCGGGGTCTTGGCAACACGCTCGCCATCGCCGAGTACGTCGTGGCTTCGTTCGGGCACTTTGCCCGCGGGCTCCATCGCGACGGCATCGAGCGCGTCGCCGGCCGCTTCGAGCGACGGGCGTACCGACCCCAAGTACTTGCGGGGAAGACGGTGTGTGTGGTCGGTGCGGGTGGCATCGGGCGCGAGGTCGGGCGGTTGTGCGCCGCGCTCGGTATACGGGTTGTCGGTACCCGTCGCCGTCCCGACGGCGAGCAGCCCGAGGGTTTCGCCGAGATGGCCGGCCCCGACCGCCTGCTCGAGCTCCTGGGCGAGTCGATGTTCGTCGCCGTGTGCTGCCACTGGACTCCCGAGACCGAAGGCTTGATCGATCGACGGGCTTTCGCCGTGATGGCTGATGGCACGGTGATCGTGGACGTCGCTGAGGGGAGATCATTGACGAGGAGGCGTTGGGAGAAGCCGTCGATCGCCTCGGCGGTGTTGCGCTCGATGTCTCTGTCGGCGAGTTCGATCGGCCGCCGCCCGAGTCGTTGTGGGGTCATCCCAACGTATTGATCACCCCGCACATCTCGGCCCCTCGACCTTCCGTGATTGATCCGCGACTTTACCGACCAGTTCCCAGGTTGTCTGGAACGGGTCGAGCCATCGCGATCACCAGCGATGACGTGGTTGGAAACCTGACCTACGGCGCGAGGACGACTGATGACGCCTTCCGCGGTGAGGCGGTCGATGACCGAGGTCGAGTCGAGGACGACGATTCGAGCGATCGGGGTCCCTCGATCCGTGATGACGACATCACTGCCCTTGCGTGCTTCGTCGATCCATCGGCTGAGCTGGGCTCTGAGCTCGGTGACCCAACACCCATGGGCAGAGTGCACATCTCGATGGCACCACCAACGTACGGTACCGCCTGGCCTCGAGCAGGCGGACCGGTCGTCAGGGGCGGCGAATCAACAGCACTTGGGTACCGGTCGTGGCGTGCTCGGGCTGAACGGTGATCGTGTAGGTGCCGGAGGACGGGGCGGTGACGAGGCCGAGGTCCTGGGAGGCGAACTTCGAGGTCACCTCGCTGCCGTCGGGGCCGACGACGACGAGTCTGCCGTCGATGCGGTCGACGGTCTCGATGTAGATGCGTTCGCTGGCTGCGAGCTCGATCGTGGCGCTCGCCTGCTGGCCCGGGGTCAACACTCGCAACCGGACCTCGCTCCCGAGTCGGGCCGGGACGACGGTGTCGTCGGCGACACGGTGCACGACCAGGTGTTGGGTACCCGTGGTCGCGGCGTCGGGTTCGATCGTGATCGTGTACACGCCGTCGGCCGTCGCGGTGATCAGGCCCAGGTCGGCGAACGAGAACGCCGAGGCCGCCTCGGCGCCGTTTGGGTCGGTCGCCACGAGGTTGCCGTCGATGTTGTCGACGGTCTCGATGTAGATGCGTTCGCTGGCTGCGAGCTCGATCGTGGCGCTCGCCTGCTGGCCCGGGGTCGACACTCGCAACCGGACCTCGCTCCCGAGCTCAGCCGGGACGCTGGTGTCCTCGGCGGCCTTGTGGATCAGCAACCGCTGAATTCCCGTCGTGGGGCCGTCGGGATTGATCGTGATCGTGTACACGCCGTCGGCCGTCGCGGTGATCAGGCCCAGGTCGGCGAACGAGAACGCCGAGGCCGCCTCGGCACCGTTTGGGTCGGTCGCCACGAGGTCGCCGTCAATGTTGTCGACGGTCTCGATGTAGATGCGTTCGCCGGCTGCGAGCTCGATCGTGGCGCTCGCCTGCTGGCCTGGGGTCGAGACCACGAGATCGACGTTCTGGCCGCTGGACACCGTGGTGACGGTGTCCCCGCCGACCTCGCCGATGGCGAAGTGGTATGCCCCGGCCTGGCTCCCGATGATGTCGATCGAGAACGGGGGAGCGCCCGTCAACTCCACCGGGCCCAGGTCGAGGCACGCCGCGCGCGCCCGCGTCTGCGGCTCACCTGTGCGGTCGAACACCCGGAGGAGCGGACCACAGTCGGTGTCGTCGAAGGCGGTCACGAACAGCCGCGAACCGGCTCGGAGCCCCAGCTCACCGACCACGCGGTCACCAGCGCCCAGCTCGCCCGCGTACTCCTCGCCCTCGCTCAGAACACCCAGTTCGACGACGCCGGCCGGACCGATCGCCAACCCATAGCTCGGCGTGCCGCCGGTCGGATCGATCACCCTCAGGGTGAAGGCGCCCGACGGAACCGCATGTACGGCGCCACAGACCAGCGGCAACGACTCGACCGGCTGGTCGTCGACGATCACGATCGCAACCGGGCCCACGCCGATGGCACACGGCTCTGAAGCGCGCAGGAGGCGAACGCCGTCGCCTCCATCGGCGACGGCGTAATCGTCGGCGCCATACCGCTGTCCGATCCGTCCGGCCCCGGACTCGGGACGGTCGGGGGCCACCGAGCTGGTAGCCGCCAAGGCGACGACGCTCTCGATAGAGGGGTCGAGGCTGACCGCCGGGATCGACGGCAGGTTGGGTGCCGCCACGTTCTCCGCCCAGAACGAGTCACCGGTGACCGCGACGTCGAACGTGCACGCCTCGAGGCCGCCGCCCGCCGTGAGCCCGGCCTCGGTGCAGATCTGCTGCGCGGCTGCGACATCGGCCGGGTCGAGATCGGCGAGCGTGACGATCTGGTCGGGGCGGATCGGCCCATCCTCCGCCTCGTCGAATGGGATCGTGAACATGGTGTCGGCGGGATCGACGTACCAGCTGTCGAAGAAGGCCCCGTACAGCGCATCGGTGTCGGCGGCATCGACCGGCGTGCCGTCGGCGGTCGCGAGATCATTGCTGACGTCGCCGTCGCCGTCGCCCTGGATGCCCACGAACTCGCCGGCCCACGTCGGTGGCGTGACCAATGTCAGGCCGGCCCGTCTCGCCTCGAATCTGACGCCGTTCGCCAGTTCGGCGTAGATCGTGGTGCCGGTTCGCATCACGAACCCGATCTCGAGGTCGTACCAGCCGATGTCGGCGAACGCGAGCGGTTCACCGTCGAGGGTGACGACGGGGTCCTCCCCCCTGACGAAGTTCTCGACGGTCAGGGTCGTGTCGCCATCACGAATCGCGACACCGGCGAAGAGCGACACGAACTTCGAGCGCCGGTATCGCACCTGCATCTCGACGTCGTTCGCCGCCGAACGGAGCAGGATGTAGTCGCCGGCACCGTGGAAGTCGTACGCCAGGCCGTCCTGGGTGACGATGTGCGGGTCACCGCTGTTGGTGCCCGGCCCGCCGGGGATTCCGGGAACCGCCCCTGCGTCGGGAAACGGGAGTTGGAGGCATCGGTCCGCCACCTCGTCGATCGATTCGGGACCATAGGGATGGTTCACCCAGTCGGGCAGGATCGAGTCCAGGATCTCTCCGCGCACCTGGTCCCAGGCATTGGCCGGCCCGTCCGAGCAAGGGGGGCGGTCCTGGGCGACGGCGACCGGCGTACTCGACAGTGAGACGCCGACCAATGTGGCGAGCGCCAGCACGATCGAACCAGCGATCGCGCCCGGTCGCCGCCGGCGAGGGCTCGACTGCATCACCCGACCTCCTCCAGATACGTGCGTCGGCTGCTTTGCACACCGGACAGGTCGACGAGCGCACCGTTGTCGGTGACCGGTGAGGTGATGTCCAGGCTCGACTCGGTCGTGACATCGCGAACCAACAACGTCGCCCGGTCGTACGTGCCCGACGTCATCATCGTTGCCGCGCCGTCGTCGAACGGCGCGACCAGTTCGACCGTGACATCGAGATCGGTGTCGGTGACCGTGTTGAGCGTGAAGACGAGCTCGGCGCCGCCCTGCCGGTTCAGTGACTGGCTCCACGTTGCACCAGGGCCAACGGGCTCGGCCGGGGTGACGAGCACGAGATCGGCGGCGCTCAACAACTCGAAGGTCGCATCGTCGATTCGATGGCTCCAGCCGACCGGAATCACCCGCTGCACCACGCCATGGGTGTCCAGGAGCCATCGCCAGGTCCCCAACTCGTCGGCCGCGGGTGTCGGACCGTCGATCGATTCGATGGTGGGAACGGCGAGCAACACTGCGTCTGTGCCACTGACCGTGAGATCGAGAGCGAGCTCGTAGATGGCGTCAGCACCTTCGTCGGTCGTCACGCCTTCGATGGTGATGGCGAGTGCGTCCGAGGCGTCGACGGTGATCCGTGACCGGGCGTCGGTGGCGATGTGCAGATCGACCCGGGGCTCTGCTCCCGCGTCGATCAGCGTCACGAAACCCGGGGAGCGGCCGCTGTCGGCACCAGTGGCGTCGAGTTGGCCCGAACCGATCGGCGGTTCGGTAGTGTCGGCCGCCGCGTTCGTGCCGTCGCCGGTCGCCGTGGAGTCATCGCGGTCGGCCGATGAGCTACATGCCCCTGCGAGCAGGGTGGACGCCACCACTGCGGCGGCGACCCATCTGGTCACAAATGGGTACCGGGTCATGAGTTGTTCATCGGTGGGTGGTACCTCAAAGTGAGCCTGTCTGCCGCGTTCGGGTTTCAGCCGACGTGGTAGACCGACACCCCATCCTCGGTTCGAGTGACGAGCACCTTGTCATCGGCGGACCAGGCCGCCTGGAGCAGATGCCCGCCGGTCGTACCGACGGTGTTGCCATCAGAGCTGGAGATCACGACCCCGCCACCGTCGAATCTGGCGACGTAGTACCCGCCTGCGGCGCTGGTCGTGATGCCGGCCGTATCGAAGTCGACGGCTTGACCCGAGGGCTGCACGAGGTAGCCGAACCCGCCGTTCTCCTTCTCGATCAGACCGTTGCCCGAAGCCGCGACGACCGGGTTCGGCCCGTTGGACGGCTCGTCGGAGATGACGTCGAGGGTTGTGGCGTCGAGCACCCGCATCACCAGGTCCCCGGCGTCGTCGGTGCCTCGCAAGTAGACCTCGTTGCCGCCAATCGCCACGGCGAGCAGCGTCGTCCGGTTCTCTGACGCGTACTCAATGAACGCGCCGGTCGTGACGTCGATGCGACAGAGACCGTCCGACTTCATGAACAATGCCCCACTGACCGGGTCGAACACCGTTCCGTTGCCTCCGGCGCAATCGTTTTCACCGTCGCTCAGCGGCTCCTCCGAGACGGGTTGCAGTGTGGCGCTGTCCCACGCCCACAGCTTGGCGAAGTTGCCTGCCGTGATGAGCCGATCGTCGCTGGCCCAGAACATGTCGCCGTCGAGACGATCGTCGACGATGGACACCAACTCGCCGCCCGTCTCGGCGTCGTACACCGCCAGATTGGTCGCGAAGTCCGATTCGTCGATCCACATCACGGCGACCCGGTCACCGGTGGGCGACACCGCCACACTGGTTCCAACCTGCGCAGCAGCAGGCGGCGTGAATTGCGCGACCGGCTCCAACGCCGGCCCGAGACCCGCGTCCGAACCGGTGCTGTCCCCGCCGTTGTCGGTGTCGCCGGACGCATCGTCATCCGAGGCCACGTCCGAATCATCGCCGACACCGTCGGTCTCGGTCGACGTGTCGGCATCGGAGGCCACCGCCCCGAGATCTGCGTTGGCGTCATCGCCACCACCACACGCGGCCACCATCAACGTCGCGGCCATCATCCACGCCAACTTCGGAACTCTCGCCATTCGATTCACAATCCACGATGCCCGGTCTTGGAGCAATACGTCATTCGACGTATGGGTACTGTTTGTCGTGCCCCTCGACGACACCGACATCCGTGCCGTGCTCGACGCGACCGCTGCGCTTGTGTCCGACCCACCACCCTCGATCGAGACCGTGCTCGACCTCCTGTGCTCCTTGATCCCGAGTGCGAGCGCTTCATTCAACGACATGGCGATGGCATCGGGCGACTTCCGATACGTCATCGTGCCTTCCGATGACGAGGCGCTCGCCCGACAGCTCAAACCCGCCTACGACCGCTTTGCGCACCAACACCCGCTGGTTCTCGAGGCCCAGCGCCGTCCGGACTGCGGCGCACTGCGGTTCTGTGACACCCCTGGCGACGACCTGTTCACCGACACTGATCTGTATCGCCACTTCTTTGAGCTGTTCGGCCTCCGCTACCAACTGGCCATCCAGCTCCCCGGGCCGCCCGACGTCGTGATCGGGTACGCGCTCAACCGCAGACCTGATCAAGGCGAGTTCGCGGATCGCGATGTCGAGGTGCTCAACACGCTCAGCGCCCATCTCGCGCTGCACCACCGAGTGGCGATGGAGCTCGAACGTTCCCGAGTCATCGACGCCGAAGCCGACCGAGATGGATGGACCGTGGTGACGGTGCGTTCCGATGGAGTCGTCGAGGCATCGTCGTCGAGGTCGTTCTCACCGTTGTTGTCCCCAGGCGAAGGGTTGCCAGCCGAGTTGTCCGCCCTGTTGCCGAGCTATGGAGACCTCGAGCGGTTCACTGGCAGTCATGACGTTACGGTCGACGGCGAGCGCTGGCGTTGCGTGGTGAGCCCGGTCGCCGTCGGGCCGACCGTGTTGTCGCTGCGACGGCCCGGCGACGAGTCGCCCGATGCGACGCGCCTCGTCGATGTCGGTCTCACCCCACGACAGACCGACGTCGCAGTGGCGTTGGCGCGGACCGGCGGCACCAACGCCCAGCTCGCTCATTCACTCGGGATCTCCGAAGGCACCGTCAAAAAGCACCTCGAGTCGGTCTTCCGAGTCCTCGGTGTCGACAGCCGCTCCGCCGCAGTGGTCGCACTCCAGGCAATGACCGAATAGAACCAGGATCCGCAGAAGCCCTTGCGGACCGACCGTCCGGATTGTCGGTGTCGCAAGGTTTCCTTCCATCCTCCGTAAGGAAAGACTAGCCCACTAGTCTTTCCTTGGAATATTCGGAAGGAAAGGCTGCGACCATCACGAGCGACGCGGTTTGGCCGGCTCTCGGCTACGAGACTCTCGACTGGATCATCGAGCCCGGTCTGTCGATGTCCAACACGGCGCGCCGCCGACACGATCAGCCTTACGACGCCGCGATCACTCCCTCCATCGCCGACATCGCTCCAATGATCGGCGCCGAGGTGTTCGCCGCGGCCGAGGAGGCCTCGGTCGCCATCGTTCGATTCGACACCCAGTTCGGTGATCGCATCGTCCCGTTCTCGTCGATCCTGTTGCGCTCGGAGTCCACCGCGTCCAGCCGCATCGAGCAACTCACCGCAACCGCGAAGGCGATTGCGCTCGCCGAGCTGGGCGACGGCAGCCGCACGAACGCAACGATGATCGTGTCGAACGCCCGGGCGATGGAAGCGGCCATCGACCTCGCAGACCGCCTCGACACCAACAGCATCATCGAGATGCAGGCCGCGCTGCTCGGAGACGAACATCCCGAATGGGTCGGGAAGTGGCGCGACAGCCAGGTCTGGATCGGCGGACGCCGCTACGGGCCGCACGGATCCGCGTTCACTCCGCCTCACCACGATCGCGTGCCCGCAGCGATGGACGACCTCGTTGCATTTGCCGGTCGCGACGACATCCTCGCACTCGCGCACGCAGCGCTCGTCCACGCCCAGTTCGAGACGATCCACCCGTTCCCCGACGGCAACGGACGTACCGGACGCGCCATCATCCATGCGCTGCTCCGCCGCCGTGGTATGACCCGCAACGTCACCGTCCCCATCTCTGCGGGGTTGCTCGTCGATGTCGACGCCTACTTCGACGCCCTGGGCGACTATCGGCAAGGGAACATCGAACCGATCATCGAGCAGATGACCGACGCAGCGTTCACGGCGATAGACAACGCCACCGACATGCTGTCCGACCTCGACGCAATCTCTGCTGAATGGCGCAACCGCATCATTGCCCGGTCCGACAGCACGGTGTGGCGCCTTGTTGAGCTCCTCGTGCGGCAGCCCGCTGTCAACTCGAACGCGGTGGAAGAAGCGCTCGAAGTGTCGCGGCCTGCGGCGCTGAACGCGATCGGCAAGCTCGAAGACGCAGGCGTGCTGGTGAAGGCGCGTGGGCAGGAACGAAACCGGGCGTGGATCGCCGTCGATGTCGTCGCCGCCCTCGACCGGTTCGCAGAAGCCGGCGGTCGTCGTGCCCGGCCACCGGCTGGCTGAAAGCCGGCTTGCTCCCCCTCGTCACCACCCTCGCCGTCCACTTGGGCGACGTTTCGACGGTCTGTCTCGCCGATGGGGAACCAGATCAGGTTGCGCGATGGATCCGGTGGAGTACTCCTGGCATGGCTCTGACCGGCGGACCCCGCCCCGGCGGCGAGATCGCCTGTCCGTCTTGGTTGTTCCCGACGCTCCAGCTGCGTACAGGTCAACACTGGGCCCGTATGAGGACACTTGACGTGGCCAGCCTCGGTCCGTCCTCGACAGCGCCGACGCAGACCATGTTCGGGACGCCAACCGTGCCCCGTCAGCCAGCCGATGCCTGTCTCAGCGCGGCGCGGCCGGGGCGGTAGGGGGCGAGGCGGGGATCGGCGCCGTTTCCGCCGATCTCGCGGGTCACGCATTCGGCGATGAGTGGCGCGAGTGTCATTCCCGAATGGGTGGAGACGACGTACAAGCCGTCGGGGCCCAGTGGCCCGATCGCCGGTCGGCCGTCGGCGGGGATCGGCCGCTCGCGCACGGTCACTCGTTCGACCGAACATTCCTCGGTGCCCTCGACCAGTGATTGGAGCGCATCGAGCACGCGGTTGGCGTTGGCCTGCGGCTCGTCGAAGTCCGAGCCGCCGCCGAAGTCTGCGCCGATGAGGAAGCCGCCGTCGTCGCGCTGCCACAGGTGCACGTCGGGTGTGGCCAACATCGTGTCGACGATGACCGATCCCGGTGAGGTGCTGGCGAGCAGCCCCGGCTCGTTGGCCATCGCCACATCGAGACCGAGCATGGCGAGCACCGAGGGCAGGTCGATTCCGGCGGCGACGACGACATGGCTCGCCGGTATGGCTCGGGCAGCGGTGCGGACCCCGGTGACGGCTCCGGCGTCGACGAGGATCTCCTCGATCCGTTCCGCCGCGATTTCGGCTCCGGCGGCGACGGCCTGGTCGAGGAACCAGCTCGTGATCTCGATCGGGTCGCCGTAGCCGTCGCCGAGCAGGTGCAGGGCCCGGTCGGGCATCCGACGGAGAGCGGGCACACGCTGGGCGAGGGTTGCGCCGTCGATCAGCTCGGCCGGCCGCCCCAGGACCGATTGCGAACGTGCGATCTCATCGAGGTCGAAGTGCTCCTGTTCCCACAGGACCGCGCCGGCGAACTCGATCGGCACGCTCCCGTCCGCGGTCTTCAACCGTCGCCACAGCTCGAGGCTGTCGTGACGCAGCCGGTTGTAGACGGCGTCGTCGGCGAAGCTGGCGTTCAACCAGGCGAACGAGCCCGGCGAGGCCAGCCCTCCGGGGGTCGGATCGACGAGCGTCACCCGCTGACCTGTGTCCGCGAGGCGCCAGCCGATGGCGCTGCCCACGACACCGGCGCCGACCACGACAATCTCTCCGGGCATCGCTGATCATCTCCGTTTCGCGCTCGGGGTCCAACCCGTTCTCGAACAGTTTCGTCGAAGTTGGGGTTGCCGGTCGGGCAGGTGACACCACCGTCGACCGCCAGGTTGTGGCCGGTGACGTAGGAAGCGTCCTCCGACGCCAGAAAGGCCGTTGCGCCAGCGATCTCGGAGGGTTCGTGACGCAGCCGACGCTGACGACAGGTCCGTTTCGGCATGGATCCGCCGCGCCGGCGATCACGAGCTCGAAGGCAACAAGAGAACCGCCTGACCACGGCCGAGGGTTGCGAGCCGGAGTCCTCCGGGACGCGGTCGATTCTCACCTGTACGATCGAGGTCGAGAACGTGTGGTCACGGGCCCTGGTCGAGTGGCTCATCGAGAATCACGAAGAGAACATTCCGACGGGGTACCGCCTCGACGAAGGCGGCCAGCTGGTCGGTGGGCCCGAGCTGACCACTGACGCGCTCGACTGCTCGAGATCTACTCGGACGAATACACCGCCGAATTGGCTCCCTTCCGTGCGGTCCCGGGGCATGTGGCGCGGCGCGGGCGATGATGTCAGGCTCGGGCGATGTCGTACGAGACGATCACTTGGGACGCGGCCGATGGTGTCGGCCGCCTGACGATGAACCGGCCCGAGCGCCGCAATGGGATCACCGGCGTGATGATGAACGAGCTCTACGAGGCGGTGCAGATCGCGGCGGCCGACGACTCGTTGAAGGTCGTCGTGTTCACGGGAGCCGGCCGCTCGTTCTGTGTGGGGGCCGACCTCGAGCACTATTCCTCGGGAGCCGATGACCCGGGTTCGGGGCTCGACACGTTCGGTATCACCCGGCTGCTCCATGAGATGCCCGCGGTCACGCTCGCCGCGGTGAACGGCGCGGCTGCGGGCGCCGGGTTCGGCTGGGCCTGTGCCTGCGACCTGCGCTTCGCCACGGCTTCAGCGGTGTTCAACACCGCCTTTCTCGACGTTGCGGTGGCGGGCGACATGGCCGGACCGTGGACGTTGCCCCGGTTGGTCGGCGCGGCGAAGGCCCGAGAGCTGTACTTCCTGCCCGGGAAGTTCGGGGCCGACGAGGCCAAGCGGATCGGGCTGGTGACCGACGTCTTCGCCGACGACACCTTCGGTGACGACGTGGAGGCGGTCGTGGCCCGGCTCGCCGCGGCGGCGCCGTTGGCGATCCGCGGGATGAAGGCCAACTTCCTCGACGGCGAGACGATGGGGTTGGGCACCTATGTCGACGTCGAGTCCGAGC
>Ga0316190_10001976_pt1 | contig 14906 bp, 11 predicted proteins | sample Eddworburrow2_MG_FD_204929 | JGI IMG/M metagenome (GOLD analysis project Ga0316190, IMG submission 204929) | Coastal sediment microbial communities from Maine, United States - Eddy worm burrow 2 | ecosystem: Environmental > Aquatic > Marine > Coastal > Sediment | place: USA: Maine | collected... | reverse complement strand
CATAGGCGTTGATGTGGAAGCTATCGATGCCTGCTCCGCACTGGTAAATATACTCAGCTCTTTCCTGTGGTCCCAAAAACTCATCGCAAAAAGCCTCCCACCCCCTGGAACGCTTTTCGTCGGCCAGATCGAACTCAAGCGCCTCATCTGCTGAGAGTCTGACGCTTTCAGGTGATTTCCTGCCATCTACTCCCATGTTTAGTTCAGGATCAAAGCGAAATTGAACCCCCCTCTTTTCGGCAAATAATTTCATGGCATTAATTTCATGCTTATTAGATTTAATAGCCATTGCCTTGAGAGCAAGGGGGATGTCATATTCCATTAAAAGATCGATTCCCGTCATGCATTTTTCAAAAGAACCTTTTACACCAGTCACCCTTTCATAGGTCTCCTTTGTCATCCCGTAGAGAGTAACCTCTACAGAAGAAGGGCGCCACCGGGATAGTTCCTTTGCAACGGATCTGTCTATGGTCGTTCCGTTGGTAAAGAGCGTAACGAGCAATCCCTTACTGACGGCATATTTATATACATCAAGAAAATCGGGCCTTACAAAAGGTTCCCCTCCTGTTAAAAGCAGGAAAAGACAGCCGGCGTCTGAAATCTCGTCGATAACATGTAACAATTCTTCCGTCGAAAGTTCTTTTTCAAGTTCCCTACTGTCATTTACCGGTTTATTGATGAAGCAGTGAGAACAAAACTGATTGCAGCGGGCCGTGACTTCCATGCTTCCACCAAGTGGAATACGCTCGCCGGACGCATTAATTCTTTTCTGAAAAGAACCGAAATTAATAGAAGGCAGGGGACAAGACATTTATTAAAGGACTCTTTCCAACGCGTTTATCTTTTCCAGGTCGTTAACAAGTTCTCTTATATCACTTTGTGCATCCTTTTCAGATACATCAAATTCATCGATAATTTTACGGGCTATAGAATCAATCGTCTTTTCACCATCAATAAGCTCCCATATTCTTGCCGCAACTTCATTGAGTGTATAAATACTTTCCACTTCTTTTGTGCTCCTGCATATAGGAACGAGTATAAATTCATGAGCGACACGGCGGGAAACAATTTTTTCACTCTTTTTAAATCTTCTTTTCATGGGGATTATCAAACCTTTAAAATCATAAAAGAATGTTTAATTATTATTATAGAGGCAGATCACATGATATGCTAATAAAAAACAGCCCTGTTAAGGAATGAGATCCTCATTCATATTGTGATTTTCCATAATGAATGCTATGTTAATATACGTTTTTCAGGAACGTATTTATAACAAATTTTAATATGTGATCAACCATGAAATGGCTCAAATTTAATTTTTTATTTCTAATCCTTTCTCTTTCCCTGACAAGCCAGTTTTGTTTAGCTCAGGATTATATTGTCGGTGTGGGAGATGTTCTTACCATCTCAGTTTATGATCACCCTGACCTGGGTATTACATCCAGGGTTGATGGAGACGGCTCCATTTCAATAAATCTTATCGGCGAGGTCAAGGTTGAAGGCCTTAGCCCCTCTGAAATATCGGAAAAGTTGACCATACTCCTTGCCGACGGTTATATTGTTAATCCACAGATCACTGTATTTATTAAAGAATTCAGAAGCAACAAGGCGATTGTAATGGGTCAGGTAATGCGCCCGGGACTTTATGAACTGCATGGCAGAACGTCATTTTTTGAACTACTTTCAAAAGCAGGGGGACTTACTAAAGAGGCCGGTGACAGAGCAACAATTAAAAGAAAAAAAGCGGCACCCGACAGAGAAGAGGAGATTATCGTTATTAACCTTAAAAATCTTCGCGAGAAAGACGATGGATTTAATGATATTATTGTAGGAGGTGGCGATAGTATTTATGTTGAAAAAGTCGGTGTTTACTACGTTACCGGTGAAGTGAAGCGACCCGATGTTTACCGTTATGAAGAAAATATAAATGTCATTAAAGCGATTACCAAGGCCGGCGGTTTATCGGATATTGCCGCACAAAATAATATTAAAATCATTAGAAAAGATAATGGAGAGGAAAAAGTTTTTGAAAATGTAAGTATGGATGAAACAATCCTCCCGGAAGACGTCATCGTTGTCCCTGAAAGTCTGTTTTAGCTATGGAAGAAAAAGAACTCCACTTAAGAGATTACCTTAAAATACTGAATAAGCGAAGATATACTATTCTAACCTTTTTCATTATCGCTGTTACAATCTCAATGATCAACACCTTCTCTGCCGTTCCTGTTTATAAAGCAACAACAAAACTGCTTATTGAAAAAATCCCCCGTTCCGAAATTATCAATAATTTTTATTACGATCCCTTTGACCCTGACTTTTATGAAACCCAGTACCAGCTTATTAAAAGTGTGACCGTTGCAAAAAAGGTGGTCAGTCTTCTCAACCTGGAAAAGAGATACGATTCTTTCAAGAGGAATGAAAAAGACACCCCTCCGGCGGAAGGAATGAAGGGCTGGTTTCATGATCTTTACTCGACCATAACTCATTTATTTCAAATAAGTAATTCCAACATAAATGGCATTAAGAAAAAAACTCCCTCAGAAGAAGTTTTAGTTTCAGACAGCTCCCTGAAAGCAAGAAACCTGTCAAAAGTGGTTAGCAATGGCATTATTATCGAGCCCGTTAAAAACAGCAGGATTGTTAATATAAGTTATGTATCGACGAATCCTGAACTTTCACCACTTATCGTAAATTCAATAGCCAATGCCTACATCGAAGCTATTCTTGAAATGAAAATGTCTTCTTCCAAACTGGCCATTAAGTGGATGACAGAAAAAGCCAATGAGGAGCAGGTCAAACTGAAAAATGCGGAAAAAGAATTACAAGCCTATATCAAGGAAAACGACATTGTTACCATAGAAGACAGGATGACCCTCACACCCCAGAAACTTTCTCAAATGGGAAGTCAACACCTTCAGGCAGAGACAAAAAAGAGAGAATTGGAACTTCTTTATAATAACGCAAAAACAATCGGAAAATCCTTTGACAAGGCAGAAACCATACCTGCTATTGCATCAAACCCTGCCTTTCAGTCATTAAAGCTTCAAATAAGCAATGTTGAGCAAGAAATAATGGACCTTTCCAAGAAGTATGGCAAAAAACACCCTGTCATGATTCGCGCCATAAGCGAACTTGATGCCCTAAAAAAGAAAAAAAACAGGGAAATCAGCAGAATCACCGAATATATAAAAAATGACTATGAACTCGCCATCTTAACGGAAAAGAAACTTCGTGACGTTCTATCTCAGACAAAATCAGAAGCAATGAACCTTAATCAAAAATTCATACAATACAATATTATCAAAGGAAAAATAGAGAATAGCCGCCAGCTTTATGAAGGTCTCATCAAAAAGATCAGAGAACATAACATTACTGAAAACGTTCAAACTGTTAATGTATGGGTAGTTGAAAAGGCTGAGATTCCTGAAGGACCCCTTAATAAAAATAGCAACCGTCAGATTCTTATGGCAATCCTTTTAGGCTTGGCAGGTGGAATGAGTCTGGCACTCTTCCTGGAATATCTGGACAATACAATAAAATCATATGAAGACGTGGAAGAAAAGCTGGGAATTCCTGTCTTTGGAATAACACCGGTCATGAAAAACACAGCCGTCCCTGCTGAAGCGGTGCTAAAGGAACCCATGTCACTTTATTCAGAGGGCTATAAAAATATCAGAACGTCGCTTCTCTTATCTTCTGCACAAGCTCACCCTCAAAATGTACTTATTACGAGCATGGGCGCCGGAGAAGGAAAAACAGTCACTTCAATAAACCTGGCAGCGTCCATTGCCCAGGCAGGGCTGTCTGTATTACTTATTGATGCCGATCTTAGAAAACCACGGATTCACAAAATTTTTGGAATGGATAATTTAAAAGGCCTCAGCACCATTCTCGCCGGGGCTTCAGACTTTGATGTTATTAAAAAAGGAGTCACAGAAAATCTTGATATTATATTTTCCGGCCCCATTCCTCCAAATCCTGCAGAATTGATCGGCTCAGTTAAGATGAATGAACTGCTCCAATTTTTTTCAGACAAATACGACATTCTCATTTTTGATTCTCCTCCCCTCCTGACTGTTTCAGAGTCCCGCATTCTCAGTAAAGCAATGGATACAACTATCGTTGTCGCTAAATCAGGGAAAACAACTTACGAGGCAACAAAAAGGGGTATGAAGTTACTAGATGATATCGGCAGCAATATAACAGGGCTCGTAATCAATGCCGTTGAAATTGAAAAAAAGGATCATTACTATTATTACAATTATAGTGAAACAGAAGCCACTTCAAAAAAAGTTAGTCTTTAAAAGACTTATGATGTCTTATTAGAAACATAAACATTAATTTATGTTAACAGGTCATTTCCTTGCTCGATAAAGCCATCTATTTTTTTTACCTTTTCCCATTAATTTTCTCACCACTCGCATTTGGAACGGTTGAACCGTGGTCACTGGCTATCCTGGAATTATCTGTTTTCTTTATCCTGCTGCTTCTCTCCTTTAGAAATTTTCACTCCCCTGCAGGGCATTTTTTTTATCCTCCCGGCATGCTGCCCCTTCTCATTTTACTCCTTTATATTCTCTTTCAACTGGTCCCCCTCCCCCTGGACATTGTCCGTTTCATTTCACCTGAAACCCATAACATATATAGACAAACAACCGGACAGAGTGATATCTCTTCATGGACTTCCCTTTCATTAAACAAAAGTTCCACCCTTTCCGAGTTCTTCAGGATAAGCTCCTATGTCGCTTTTTATTTTGTCACCGTCCAGCTTCTCAGCAAGAAGGAGAATTCGAGGAAAACAATGACTATCATCGTTGCCTTTGCGGCACTCTATGCTTTTTTCGCCCTCATCCAGCACAGCCTTCCAAACGGCAAGATATACTGGCTACGCTCATTCCCTAAGGGGGCTTTACCCTTCGGTTCTTATATCAACAGAAATCACTTTTCAGGGCTTATGGAGATGATATTCCCCCTTGCCATAGCACTTTTTCTTTATTATAAACCTGCAATAGACCGAGATTCCATAAAAGAAAAAATGCGTCAATTCCTGCTTCATGAAAGAATAAATGATCATGCTCTCTTTGGTCTGGCTTCAATGGTCATCGCCCTTTCTGTATTCTTGAGTCTCTCTCGGGGAGCCATTTTAAGCCTTAGCCTGGCCATGTTCCTAATGGGCCTTTTTATGGTGCTCAAAAAGGAAAAGCTGCAAAACGGTTTAATAATTATGGCCTTTTCTTTTTTTACTTTCTCAATTTTTGGCTGGTTTGGCTGGGATATGTTATTTGCCCGCTTTTATTCAATCAGGGACAGCTATGGACATATTACCGATTTAAGAGCTCTAATCTGGCAAAATGTAACCTTAATTATCAAAGATTTCCCCGTAACAGGCACAGGATTTGGAAGCTTTGCTTCAGTCTTTCCAAAATACAGGAGCATGTCAGATAACTATATAATCGACCATGCCCACAACGACTACCTGGAGCTTATATCAAACGGTGGAATAGTGGCCCTCTTGCTCCTCTCTTCTTTCATCCTATCCCTCTTTTATAAATCGTTTCTCTCCATTAAAACGAAGAGAAATCACTACGCCATCTACACCTGTATAGGTTCTATTGCAGGCATCCTCTCTATACTGCTTCACAGTTTGACAGATTTTAATCTTCACATAGGAGCAAACGGTCTTTATTTCTTCTTTCTTTCAGGAATTGCGGTAACTGCCTCAGGTAGCAGATTGACCTCAGAGGTTGAATTCCCACTGAAAAAGCCTCTTCCTTTTACTCCAAAAACGATCGTTATTGTTTTTTTTCTATTTTTTTTCACATCTTTTGCTTATAAAGCATCCCTTTTTATAAGTCATTTTTACCTGACTAAAAGTAAAATGCATGCCCTTATCAGCAATGAAAACAAGGCTTCCTCTAGCAGCGAAAAATGGCTCGGAAAAGCAGCGTTTCTTAATCCTCTTGACAGTGAGGTCTTCTCTCTTATGGCTCACATTCAAAACAGGAAAGGGGATAACATAAAAGCCCTTAAATATATTAACCATGCCATAGCAAAGGATACACTCAATGCCTCACTGCTTCAGCAAAAAGGTCTTATACTGACCCTTTTAGGTAATAAAAATGAAGCCAATGCCTTTCTAAAGCTGGGCACCGTCTACGACAAGACAAATCCCATTAAACATGAGAGTTATGCTTTCTGGTTATTGAATGAAAATAGAGAGGATGAAGCTGTCCATTATTTTAGAAAAGCGATCTCATTAGAACCGGAACATACCAGAAAATATATTACCTACCTTACTTTAAGAAAACGTTCCATTGATTATATTTTAAAGGTCTTGCCGGAAAGAGTGGAGCCCCACATTAACCTCGCCCATTATCTCGATGCCACAGGAAGAGAAAAAAATGCTATAGAAGTAATGACGAAAGCACTGGTTTTTATAAAATATGAAAAAAAGGCAAAGCCCGACTTTTTCATAAAAATCCATGACTTTTTTAGAGGTAAAAAAAGGCATGACCAAGCCCTATATGTGATGAAAAAGGCCGTTGAATTTAGACCTGATGATGCAAGAATCAGGTTTTTATCTGGCCGGGCCTATGAAGAAGCAGGGATAACATACCGTGCTATTGAAGAATATAAGAGAACACTCATTCTTGATCCCGGGAGAAAGTCTGCCAGAAAAAGAATTGATTATCTTGAGAAATAGTTAGATTACCCTTTCACCGGCAGGGAAAGCCTCTTACTATCCATCGTCTTGAAGGACTGCCGTAGACATCGCCAAGCGCCAGAGGATGGCCACGGCTGTCAAGCCCCATGGCAACAACAACGTCATCAATAACTTTATCTTCACTATTATCTGCATTATATTTAAACTCGTCAAAGACATTCCATGACTTACCGCCATCGTAAGAAGCTCTCACAATCCAGGGGTTTTGGTAGTTTGCAGTTCTTCCGCTACCACCAACATAAATCCGCCCTTGTCCATCGATAATAATACCGTTGGCATAGGAGAAATGTCCCTTCCGGTACTGGTAATCATCGACTGTCTGCCATGTTACACCAAAATCCTCACTTTTGCGTACAATCCAGTGATATTTATCTTTTTCATCCGTCCCCTGCCCTGCTACAAAAAGCTGGCCATAAGAATTTGCTGCTATGGCACTGGGATAAGAAGCCTTTCCGGCAATATACTGATAACTGTCAACCAGTTTCCAGCTTTCCCCCTTATCCTCACTCTTCCTGACAAGCCATGTTCCGGTCGATCGGCCAATGGTATAAAGATTACCAAAAGGATCTATCGTTATTCCCAGTGCCTCAGAGGACTTCCCCTTAAAGCGGTACTCATCGACCGTTTTCCAGTATCCCTTGGAATAGGAAGAACCTTTGCGAACAATCCAGTCGCTATCTCCAAAATTTTCATACCCTCCACCAACGACATAGATATTCCCTGAGACATCGCCAACGACTCCCTTTGCAAGCGCATTTCCAGTCTCACCATGACTGTAGGAATCGACAGTCTCCCATGACCCGGGGGAACCATCGGGACTCATCCTCACTATCCAATGATGACGATACTTTTTCTTATCAGGATATGAAAGTGATTCGGAGCCTGCCACATAAAGTTTACCCTGAAAATCAGAGCCTATGCCCTTTGGAACGCCACCAAAGACAGTTTTTTCACTTACATAATCATCAACAACCTCCCAGCTACCCCGTTCACCTGTAGCGCTTTTGCGCACAATCCAGCGAGTTCCTCTTTTGGTAAAGCCCAAACCGGCAACATATAGATTCCCTTTGTTGTCAATTCCTGAAGTATTCGCCGTTGACTGCATTTCTGCACTGTACTGGTAATCATCAAGAGTTGTCCATTCATCAACAGTCTGACAGGGAATATTCTCATTGACCGCTTGTTTTTCTTCTGATTTGAATAGAAAAGAAGTGATAATAGCGGCAGTAAACAATACAAAAAGGGGGAAAAGCTTTTTCACTATGCCGGGAGGTGTGCTTTTTGATTTTTTCTTTCTTTTACCAGCCATGAATACAATTTAACATTAATTCATGGCCAATAAAAGGAAGAGAGATAAAGTTTTTTGTTCTGTCAAATCTGAGTTACAAAAGTGGAAACCGGACGTTAACAGGATAGTTTGGAATCAGATTAGAAAGTTCCTTCTTAATGCCGCTAATTTCACAGGTTGATTTGAAACCTTCTGTCTTTTTCCTGATTTCAATCTGTATATCCTCAGCACTGTCCATATCCCCGTTACGGATTGCTTTTTCAAGGTTCATATAGAGTTCAGGCAGGAAGTTTGCCTTGGCACTGACAAATCCCTCTGCTCCCAGCCTTATCCACTCAAGCATTGAAGTGCTTGTCCCGGCAAGGTAGCAGGGCGTAACATCAATGAGGGATTGATCACCGGAGGAATCCTTAACGGCCAAATGAGGAACAGCTCTTAAAACTTCAGCGGTAAGAGGATTGTTAGTATGTTTTGTGAAATTGTATAAGATAAGAGGAAGACTGACCGAGTCTGCAAGTTCGTTAAGACAATCAATAATTCCCTGTTCCGGCGCATTTGAGTAATAATAAGGCGCCATAGCGACAATAGCATCGGCACCGGAATCTTCAGCCCACCTCGCTGCATCCTTTGCCTGAAGAAGACTGTCACTTGCCGTATTAAAGAGGATAGTCCCGTGAAAATGCTTTCTTGACAAGAGAAGCAGTTCCTTTCTTTCTGCCGGGAGAAGAGAGAAAAACTCCGCTGTCGTGCCATTGACAAGGAGACGCGTCACCCCATTTTGAGCCAGATATTCAAGATGCATGGCAAGTGCTTTTTCATCAATGCCTGCATCTTTAAATGGGGTTACAGGTGGGAGAACCAATCCATTAAGGTCTATAGTCATATTTTTTTCTTCTTCCTGTTACTTTTAAAAAGGGGAAACAACCTTTGGATCAAAGTGACTGACTACACACCTTTTAAATTTATCAACAATTTTATCCAATGAAACCTTTTTTAAGTTGAGCCTATCTTACATCATTATTAAAAAAACCCGGTACGATTATTAACCGTACCGGGTTTTGCAAAATGATTATTTTTCTTCCTTTTTTCATTTATTCAGCAAATATCAGGATTCACTCTCATTGAGAATTACTCATTATCTGCATCGGACCTTTCCCTGAAAAAGTAAATTTACTTATAAATAATTCCTTAGTTTTAAAATACCCACCTACTGTTTCAGGTAAAAGCTGAATAACTAACTTGACTCAGGCTTTTTGCATGAGAAGAGAATCAACTGTTTTCTTGAGTGACTCAGCATCAAAGGGGCGTCTCAAAAAAGCATCGGCCCCACCGCCGGCAAGGTCCTTTTCCGACTCGGCAGAAATAATGGCGATAACAGGCATGGAGCGTAGGTGTTCTGCCAGCCTTATTTTTCTTATCAAATCAATACCACAATTGCCGGGCAAATGAACATCGACGAGAGAAAGCACAGGTGTTTCCCTGGTTATAAGATCATATGCCTTGTCACAATCAGAATAACCGAGCACCCTGAAATTTTTTTCACCAAGAACATCAGAGATAAGACACATTTCATCTGCATTTCCCTCAGTGACAACAATTAGAGGAAGCTTGTCATTTCCTGAACCTTTGAAAGACATATCCATGGATTCTACTCCCACTCTATCGTGCCGGGAGGTTTTGAAGAAATGTCGTAAACGACCCTGTTGACACCTTTGACTTCATTTATCACTCTATTCGATATTCTGCCAAGAAGTTCATAAGGAAGATGAACCCAGTCCGCCGTCATTCCGTCGAGCGAATTAACGGCACGAAGCGCAATAGTCTGTTCATAAGTCCGCTCATCTCCCATAACACCGACGGAACGTATGGGAAGGAGAACAGCAAAAGACTGCCATATTTTGTCATAAAGGTCGGCTGCCTTGATCTCCTCGAGAACAATAAGATCGGCCTCTCTCAGAATTTCAAGGCCATCTCTCGTTACGGCACCCAGTATCCTGATAGCAAGACCGGGCCCCGGAAAAGGCTGCCTGCCGATTACTTCTTCAGGCATGCCAAGTTCCCTGCCAAGTTCTCTTACCTCATCCTTGAAGAGTTCCCGCATGGGTTCAACAAGTTTCAGCTTCATCTTTTCAAGAAGCCCTCCCACATTATGATGGCTCTTAATGGTCGCAGAGGGGCCCTTGAATGAGACGCTTTCGATAACATCGGGGTAGAGTGTACCCTGTGCCAGGAAATCAATACCTTTCAGCTTACCCGATTCCTCATCAAAGACGTGAACAAACTCATTGCCTATAATCTTTCTCTTTCGCTCGGGATCGGTTACACCTTCCAGCTTGTTAAGAAAACGCTCTGAAGCATCGATAACGATGAGATTAATATGAAAATGCTTCCTGAATACCTCTTCAACCTTCTCACGCTCCCCTTTCCTGAGAAGACCATTGTCTACAAATATACAGGTTAACTGGTCTCCAATAGCTTTGTGTATGAGTACGGCTGTAACAGCCGAATCGACACCACCTGAAAGACCGCATATAACACCTCTATCTCCAACTCTCGCTTTTATCTCGGCGCACTGGCTCTCGATAAAGGAACCCATCGTCCAGTTGCCCTCACAACCACAGATATGAAAAACAAAGTTTCTGAGAATTTCGGCGCCCGAAGGTGTATGGACAACTTCAGGATGAAACTGGATAGCATAAAAGTTTTTCTCACTGTTCCTCATGGCGGCAACAGGAGAGTTCCCTGTATGACCGATAGATTCAAAGCCCTGTGGGAATTTCTCGATCCTGTCACCATGACTCATCCAGACCGTATGGGTTCCACCAAGTCCGGCAAAAAGGTCAGAGGCGTCATCGACAACAAGGCTTGCCCTGCCGTATTCCCTCTTGGCAGCCCCCGCCACCTCTCCTCCCATAAGCTTTGTTATTAGCTGCATGCCATAACAAATACCGAGGACAGGAATACCCAGTTCAAATACCCGGCTGTCAACAATAGGAGCATCTTCGTCATGAACAGAAGAGGGGCCACCGGAAAGAATAAGTCCCCTGGGATTCATCTTTTCAATCTCACCAAAATCGATATTGTAGGGGTGGATCTCACAATAGACATGGCTCTCCCTGATTCTGCGGGCGATGAGCTGTGTATATTGGGATCCGAAATCGAGGATAAGAATCATCTCGGAATGAATATCTGTCATTAACTTAACTCTCCTTTGTTTTCAAAAATATCTTAGCCCGGTCTGACAACCGGACATTATCTATAAACACTATTTAAAGGTATATTCACTTTATAATACCCCTGTGGGGTATAAGTAACTTAAGGAAATATTTTTCTGCGGAAAAATGCAAAAAATTATTTTCAAAGGACTATATATGGTAAATAAACTTCCCTTCCATATCTCTATCAATGCCGAGGGTCTTACCCCGGTCACAGAGGTCCTTAATAGTAATGGAATCGAAAAAGGTAGCAACCTTGCTGTTAAGTTCACTCCAGATAGGGGCGGTAACACATTCCCGGCTGAACACACATTCACCTTCGCCCTCGGAAGGTTTGCAACTGACAAGTTCGATATCACCTTCTATTGATCGGATAATATCACCAAGCGTTATCTTTTCCGGCTCCCTGGCAAGCATGTAGCCTCCCTTGGGCCCTCTAACTGTTTTGATAAATCCGGCCTTTTTAAACTTGATGAAGATTTGTTCAATATAGCGGGGAGACATACCCTGCCGTCGTGCAATATCATTTACCTTGGCAGGGATACCACAAGAATGGTAACCAATATCAAAAAGTGCCCTTACACCGTATGTTATCTTTGTCGATAATTTCATGGTTTACCTGTTTTTTTATATTATCTCTTTAGTCAATGAGCCTAACTAAAAAAACTTTAAAATTCAACTTTCTTTACAAAAATCTCTTTAGCAATTTCATGATCAATGGCGATACTTGTCTCACCTATATCGAGTACATAGGTTGGCTGTTTCTGGTGAAGTTTGACCACAGCCCCCGGTACAAGACCGAGTGAACTTAACCTGTTTAGCCGATCATGGTGCCTTGGAGCAATAAAAACCACTCTTCCCCTTTCGCCGGGAGCCAGTTCCGTCGTGTTAAGCACAAGGGGTTTAACCTCCTTGCTGAATGCCCTGCAGCAGTCCCCCTTGGGGATTGGCTCACCATGAGGGCATGTGGGAGGGTGTCCCAGGAAGGTACAGATACTATCCGTCACCTCAGGCGTCAGGATATGCTCAAATTCGCAAGCCGTATTTTCCCACTCTTCTCTCTCAAGTTCAAGTACATTCGACAGGAGCCATTCGGCAAGCCTGAGACGCCTGACAACACTTTCTCCCGTTTTATCTCCCGAGGGTGTGAGTGTAATCACCCCGCCCGACTCTTCAATATATTTGTCTTTAAGCATCTCCTCGAGAAAAAGCCCTGTATTTTCCACCTTCGATGCTTTAATAATATCTTCCCGTTTTGCGGTTTTTTTCTTTTCCTTAAAGGTCCAGATCAGTTCAAGAATTTCTTCTATATCTTTATGCATGGATGTCTCCTTCTAATTAATTCCTCAAATTATCCTGAAAAGAATAACTAAAATTCCGCGCCAATGGCTCTTAAAGTAAAGTTTACAAAACCTCCAACTAAAAGCGCAAAAGGAAGAATAAAAGCCGTCATCCAGAATGCCGTTTTAAAACCTCTCTCTTTTACAATCATAAAAAGGTTGGCAATACATGGAATAAAGAGCGTCATCGTTACAAGACTTACCACTGTCTGGATAGGGTCAAGGAGCCCGTCCTTTTGTAAGGCATAGAGGCCGGCGGCGCCATAGTCTCTTCTTAAAAAACCGATAAGAAAAGCCTCAGCCGCCTTTGGGGGAAGGCCCAGAAAGGTATCGATAAGGGGTGCAGCGAGTCTTTCGACGACCTTAAGAAGATTAAGACGGTCCAGAGTAAATAGAATAAGCGTTCCCAGGATGAAAAGGGGCACGGCCTCTCTTAGGTACCAGTCAATTCTTGCAACTGTCTTGATAAGTATGTTTCTAAGCTGCGGAATTCTGATGGGAGGAAGTTCATAGATAAAATCAGTTGCATCCCCGGGAATAATAAGTGAAGCAAGGTAACCGACAAGGAAAAGCACCACCACCACAATACCAAGCCAGACAAGGAGAGCATTAAAGGATACACCGCCCAGCATACCGAGAATAACACCGAGCTGAGCCGAGCAGGGAACACCGAGGGCCAGAAGAAGGGTAACAATAACCCTGTCTTTCCTGCCATCCAGTATCCTCGTCGTCAATGTAGCCATCGTATCACAGCCAAGCCCCAGCACCATGGGTAAAACGGCCTTTCCGTTAAGTCCCATCAGCCTGAAAATCTTGTTAACCATAACAGAAAGCCTCGGCAGGTAACCTGAATCTTCAAGTGCGCTGAATGCGAGAAAGAAGGTTCCCACAATGGGAAAAACAATGGCAATAGCGTAAGAAAGGGCCATCGTAATAAGGCCATAGTCACCAACGAGAAGATCCTGCACAAATTTGAAAGGAATCAGGTATTCGACGAGCTTCGTCGACCATGGATTAATGTAATTACCAAATAGCTCTGTTTCAAGAAAATCGACGCAGGTCCCGGCGCCAAAATCGCCTACAAAAAGATACATGCCATAGAGAACAGAAAGCAGAATGGGGATCCCCCAGATGTAATGCATCATAAGATTACCCAGGGTATTTCTGAATCCGCTTCTCTCTATCGTCGATAAAGTAAAAACCTCCTCAATAATTCCTTCGACAACCCGCATTCTCAGGCGGTTAATAATATAACCCGTTTTTTCCCTGTAAATAGCGCGCACAGACCTGCAGATATCATCGATCTTTTCAAGGGCCAACGTATCAAGGTTTTCATGGAGCCAATATTTTAGTGTCTCATCACCTCCCAGAATCATGAGGGCGATGGAACGGCCTGAAATATTTGCCCGGGGAAGGTATTGTTCGACTTCTTTAACTGCCTTCTCTATACCCTCATCATAGGTCATGTTAAAGGAGGAGTTTTTAGGCGATTCAAGAGCAGTGACCAGTTTATCCATGCCCTTTTTTCTCGTTGCTACCGTAGCCACCACATCAACACCAAGACGCTGAGAAAGCTTCTCTATATCAATCTTGATGCCCCGCGATTCGGCTTCATCAAAAAGATTGAGGTCGAGAACAAAGGGAAGCCCCATCTCTGCAAGCTGAAGGGAAATAAGGAGTGATCGTTTCAGATTTTTGGCATCTGCTACCTGGAGAACGCGATCGTGACTTTCATCGAGGAGGATATTTCGTGTCACCTCTTCATCTTCCGACATGGGAAGAAGGGAATTAACTCCGGGCGTATCGATAACGGAATAGCTCTTTCTGTTAAGGGTCGCCTTCCCTCTCGATACTTCTACCGTTGTTCCCGGGTAATTGGAGACTGTCACATAACGGCCCGTAAGATATCCGAAGATAACGCTCTTACCTACATTGGCATTTCCAACAAGAAGAATCTTCTCCATTCCCTCATGGGAAGAGTCAATTTTAGGTCCGTGATTATGCATTAGTTTTCTTTTTGATTTCCCTTTTGGCAGGCACTGCAGTAGCCGTATAGCTCCAGTTTATGAGTAACTACGTGGAAGGAGAGCTTTTTGGCCACTTCTTCCTGTAAGTCTTCTATACGCTGATCTTCAAATTCGATAATCTTGCCACAACCCATACAGATAAGATGATCATGATGCTCTTCAGGATCAACGTGCTCGTACCGTGTTTGTCCGTCATCAAAGTGACGTTCGGCGGCAAGTCCGCTTTCGCTGAGCAGCTTGAGTGTCCTGTAAACAGTAGCATAACCGATTTTGGGGTTGATTTGCTGAACCATGTGGTGAAGGTCTTCGACA
>Ga0316190_10001975_pt1 | contig 14906 bp, 11 predicted proteins | sample Eddworburrow2_MG_FD_204929 | JGI IMG/M metagenome (GOLD analysis project Ga0316190, IMG submission 204929) | Coastal sediment microbial communities from Maine, United States - Eddy worm burrow 2 | ecosystem: Environmental > Aquatic > Marine > Coastal > Sediment | place: USA: Maine | collected... | reverse complement strand
TTTCCTGCGGCACGATCGATAACCGGTACGGCCTGCTCATACGCCTGCCTGGCAGCATCGCGATCGCCGGCTTCAATAGACGCGATCACTTTCTTGATCGATGTGCGCATGTTTGATCGTTGACTGGCGTTACGCTGGCGATGGATTTCCGCCTGTCGTGCGCGTTTGATTGCTTGTGCTGAGTTGGCCAAAAGAGCTGCTCCAGTAATTTCATCCTGCGAAAGACGGCGTACTATGCGGATTTCAGTATTAATTGTCAATCCTGCGAACGCTATCGAGAGCGTTTTTTTGGGTGACGCGGGGCAACCACAACACCGGCCAATGGCTGCACGGTCAAAACGGTGCGTCTTGCCCCGGCTGCTGATAAGCTACTGTTTTAATTGAAACCTTTCCATTGAACTCGAAGGAAAAGCCGGTCTATGTCGAAAAGAACCCCTGTTTATGCGCCATAAGTTACTGAAAAACACAGCGATTGTGGGAAGCATGACGCTGGTGTCACGGGTGCTCGGCCTGGTCAGAGACATGGTGCTGGCGCGCTGGTTTGGTGCCAATGCGAACATGGATGCCTTCTTCGTGGCCTTCAAGATACCGAACTTTTTACGCCGCCTGTTCGCTGAAGGCGCCTTTTCGCAGGCATTCGTACCGATCATCTCGGAATACCGGGAACAGCGTGATCACGCCTCGGTGCAGCAACTGGTAAACAAGGTGGGCGGTACCCTGCTGGGGGTGCTGTCTGTCCTGTGCGTTATCGGGGTACTGGCGAGTCCGGTGCTGGTCACCGTGTTTGCGCCCGGCTTTCTCTACCGTGACCCCGCGCAATTTGAACTCGCGGCATTGATGCTGCGACTGACCTTTCCCTACCTGCTGTTCATTTCGCTGGTTGCTTTTGCGGCAGGGATACTGAATACCTATGGCCGCTTTGCAGCCGCTTCCTTCGTGTCGGTGTGGTTGAATGTGGTATTGATCGGGGCCGCAATCCTGGTATCACCCCATCTGGAACAGCCCGAGATGGCACTGGCTGCTGGTGTGTTCGTTGCAGGCGTTGTGCAGGTGCTGTTCCTGGTCCCCTCCCTGAAGCGCATCGGTCTGTTTCCCCGGCCATCATGGGGCCGGCAGGATGCCGGTGTGCGTCGCATCATGAAACTGATGCTGCCCGGAATCCTGGGTTCTTCAGTGGCCCAGATCAACCTGCTGTTCGACACCCTGATCGCCTCCTTCCTGGTGGCCGGCAGCGTCAGCTGGCTGTACTACTCTGACCGTCTGGTGGAGTTTCCGCTGGGCGTGTTTGCCATTGCCCTCTCTACCGTGATCCTGCCTAGTTTGTCGCGCAGCCACGCCAATGATTCGGCTGATGAATTCTCGCACACCGTCGACTGGGCCCTGCGCATGGTGTTGCTGATCGGAATACCCTCGGCCGTCGGACTGTTTTTGCTGGCACGGCCGATGCTGGTGACATTGTTTAATTATGGTGACTTCGGTGCGGCTGACGTGGACATGGCCGGCCTGAGCCTGATGGCCTATGCGGTCGGGTTGCCGGGTTTCATGCTGGTGAAGGTACTGGCGCCGGCGTTTTATTCTCGCAAGGACACCACCACCCCGGTGCGCATCGCGATTGCCGCACTGTTAACCAATATCGTGCTGAACCTGCTGTTTGTTGTGCCCATGGTGATGCTGGATATTCCCGGGCCACATGCCGGACTGGCGCTGGCCACCTCGCTGGCCGCCTGGGTGAATGCCGGGCTGTTGTTTCATGTGCTGAAAAAGAAACAGGTCTATCGACCGAATTCAGGCTGGCCGCAGTTCTCCTTGCAACTCGCTTGTGCGGCAACGGTGCTTTGCGGCATCCTGGTTCTCGGTATGCCCTCGCTACAGGCCTGGCTGGAATGGTCTGCCTGGTCGCGGGTGACTGGCTTGCTTGTCTGGGTGCTGGCAGGGGCGGTTAGCTACTTCATTGCCCTGCGCCTGTGTGGTCTGCGCATCAAGACCCTGTTGCAGCAGCGCCAGGATGAAGGCTAGTGCCTGAATGATTTATACTTGCGTGTTTCGCAACTGAGCCTGGATTGCCGCTGATGGAACTGGTTCGTGGTTTACACAATCTGCGCCCTGAACACCGGGGATGCGCGGCAACGATAGGCAGCTTCGATGGTCTGCACCTCGGGCATCAGGCGGTGCTGGCGCAGTTGGCCGAACAGGGCAGGGAGCGTGGCTTGCCGGTAACGCTGGTTACGTTTGAGCCGCAGCCGCGCGAGTATTTCACGCCGCAGTCGGTGCCGCCAAGGCTGACGCGTTTCCGGGAAAAGCTGGAAGTGCTGCAGCACTGTCAGGTTGACCGGGTGGTGTGCCTGCGTTTTAACAGTTACCTCGCGGGCCTGACGGCGGATGAATTTATCCACAGGATCCTGCTTGACGGGCTGGCCGTGGAATACCTGGTCGTCGGTGACGATTTTCGTTTTGGCAGGGAACGTGCCGGTAATTTTGTGTTACTGGAACAGGCAGGGAACACGCACGGCTTTCCGGTTGCGAAGATGCAGACCTTCAATGTCGGTGCCCAGCGGGTCAGCAGCACCCGCATTCGCGAGGCTTTGCAGGTCGGTGATTTAGGCAGCGCAGAGGCGCTGCTGGGGCGACCTTTCTGGATGAGTGGCCGGGTTGCGCACGGTGACAAGCGCGGACGCACGATCGGATTCCCGACGGCGAATATTTTTTTACACCGCGTCGCGGTTCCGGTCGATGGGGTCTTTGCCGTGGAAATGCGCGGTATCAATGACAAGCCGATCCCCGGGGTGGCGAATGTCGGTACCCGGCCAACTGTCGGAGGCACCCGCGCGCTGCTGGAGGTGCACCTGTTTGACTTTGACCACGACATCTACGGGCGTCATGTACAGGTCAGTTTTCTGAAAAAACTGCGCTCGGAGTACAAGTTTGAATCATTTGAGGTGTTGAAACAGCAGATACAGCGGGATGCCGGGCAGGCCCGGGAATTTTTCAGGGAGACAATGGCATGAATGGTCCTGTTATCCCCCCATTACTAAAGATAAGTGGGATTCATTGCCCTATTGGGTTATAACTTTGCGCTTTCTGCGCCCTGGCGGTACGAGTACACATGACTGACTATAAAGACACCCTGAACCTTCCCAAAACGGCTTTCCCGATGAAGGGTAATCTGCCCAATCGCGAGCCACAGCTGCTGCAGCGCTGGGAGGAGATGGATCTGTATGCACAGTTGCGGCAGTCAGGAACAGGCCGTCCGCGATTTATACTGCATGATGGTCCGCCCTATGCCAATGGCGATATCCATATCGGGCATGCCGTCAACAAGGTATTGAAGGACATTATCGTCAAGAGCAAGACACTCAGTGGCTTTGACACCCCCTATGTGCCGGGCTGGGACTGCCATGGTTTGCCGATCGAGCTCAATGTCGAGAAGAAGGTCGGCAAGGCCGGTGTGAAGGTCGATGCGCCAACGTTTCGAAAGGCATGTCGTGATTACGCCGGCAAGCAGGTGGATGGCCAGCGCAAGGATTTTATTCGCCTCGGTGTGCTCGGTGACTGGCAGAATCCCTATCTCACCATGGACTATCGGTTCGAGGCGGACATCATTCGTGCGCTGGGAAGGATCGTGGAGAACGGGCACCTGCACAAGGGTTCCAAGCCGGTACACTGGTGTACGGATTGCCGCTCGGCGCTCGCGGAGGCCGAGGTCGAGTATGAAGACAAGAATTCCCCCGCCATTGATGTTCGCTTCCGGGTATTGAATGAGGAAGGCCTGTTGTCCTGTTGTCACCACATCAATGGTCATGACGGCGAGGGACCGATCTCGGTTGTCATCTGGACGACGACGCCCTGGACCTTGCCGGCAAACCAGGCGGTGGCACTAAATCCGGAATTCGAATATGCCGTGGTGCAATGCGATACCGATGCCGGGGCCGAACGGCTGCTGCTGGCCGAGTGCCTGCTGAAGGACGTCATGTTGCGCCTGGGTATTGAAAAGTATCAGGTGGTTGCTTACTGCAAGGGCAGTGACCTGGAAGGGCAACTGCTCGGGCATCCGTTGTATAACCGCGAGGTGCCGGTGATCCTGGGTGATCATGTGACGGCTGAAGCGGGCACCGGTGCGGTACACACGGCGCCGGGACACGGCCAGGACGACTTCGTGGTGGGCAGTCGTTATGGCCTGCCAGTCGACAACCCGGTCGACAGTAACGGTTGTTTTTTACCCGACACGGAGTTTTTTGCCGGTGAGCATGTGTTCGCCGCCAATGGCCATGTCATCGAAGTGCTCAAGGGCAAGGGCACCTTGCTGCACGAGCAGATGTTGCGTCACAGTTATCCACATTGCTGGCGGCACAAGACTCCCATTATCTTTCGTGCCACGCCGCAGTGGTTTATCAGCATGGGACAGAACGGCCTGCGCGAGGCCGCATTGAAGGCAATCAAGGATGTTCAGTGGCTGCCGGACTGGGGCGAGGCGCGCATAGAGGGCATGGTAGAAGGGCGGCCGGACTGGTGTATCTCCAGGCAGCGTACCTGGGGAGTGCCGATTGTCCTGTTTGTCAATAAACACAGTGGTGAGTTGCACCCGGATAGCGGACGCCTGATCGAGGAGGTTGCACGGCGCGTAGAGGTGGCAGGCATCGATGCCTGGTTTGGACTCGATCCGGCAGAGCTGCTTGGCGATGACGCCGATGACTACGAAAAGGTTGGCGATACCCTGGATGTGTGGTTCGATTCCGGTGTGACACATTTTGCCGTGCTGGAACGAAATGCCAACCTGGGTGTGCCGGCAGACCTGTACCTGGAAGGTTCTGATCAGCATCGTGGCTGGTTCCAGTCTTCACTGTTGAGTTCCATCGCGATGCGCGGGACGGCGCCTTACAGGACAGTGCTAACGCACGGTTTTACGGTGGATGCCAAGGGACAGAAGATGTCCAAGTCACGTGGCAACGTGGTCGCGCCACAGAAGATCGTTAATTCGCTGGGTGCAGACATACTGCGACTGTGGGTAGCGGCCACGGATTACCGTGGTGAGATGAATGTCTCGGATGAAATACTCAAGCGCACGGCAGAGGCCTACCGCCGGCTACGCAACACGTCACGGTTTCTGCTTGCCAACCTGGCCGGCTTTGATCCTGCCAGCCACATCATTGATCCGGAGCAGATGTTGTGCATGGATCACTGGCTGCTGGAGCGTACCCGCACGCTGCAGGAGCAGGTTCAGGATGCCTATGAAAAGTACGAGTTCCACCGCGTGTTTCAGCTGCTGCATAACTTTTGCGTGGTCGACATGGGCAGCTTCTACCTGGACATCATCAAGGATCGCCAGTACACCACAAAGGAAAACAGCATCCCGCGGCGCTCCGCGCAGACGGCGATGTACCATGTTGTCGAGGCGCTGGTGCGCTGGCTGGCCCCCATTCTGAGCTTTACTGCCGAGGAAATCTGGCAGTACCTGCCCGGCACGCGACAGGACTCGGTGTTCCTGTCGGGCTGGTATGAACTGCCGGTTGCCTACTATTCCGAGGATGAAATCCTGCACCGCATGGGTGTCGAATTCTGGGAACAGATGACCGCCGTTCGTGAAGCCGTCAGCAAGGAACTGGAAAAGCTGCGTACCGACGGCAGGATTGGTTCCTCGCTGGATGCTGAGGTGGATTTGTATGCGGATGTTGCGACGCGCTACCAGCTGGCGAGTCTTGGGGATGAGTTGCGGTTTTTACTGATTACATCCTATGCGCGTGTACATGATGAAACTGAATGCCCGGACAATGCGGTGAAGGCCGATGTGCCCGGCCTGTCGTTCAGCGTCAAGGTAAGCCCGTCAGGCTTTGAGAAATGTGTCCGTTGCTGGCACCACCGCGAGGATGTCGGTAGTCATTCAGAACACCCGGAACTATGTGGCCGCTGTATCGACAATGTGTCCGGTGAAGGCGAGTCGCGACGTTTTGTCTGAGCCGTGTAAGCAGGGATTGTTGCGATGAAGTGGCTGTGGGTGTCCGTGGTAGTGCTGATCCTGGATCAGTGCACCAAGTTACTGGCGGATGCACTGCTCGGTGCATATCAGTCAGTGGAGTTACTGCCGTTCCTGGCGCTGCGCAAGGCTTACAATTACGGCGCGGCTTTCAGTTTTCTCGGTGATGCGTCCGGCTGGCAGCGCTGGTTCTTTATTATCCTCGCCCTGGTTGTGATCGGCATCCTGGTCGCCTGGCTGCGTCGTCTGCCAGCTAGTGACACAAGAACCCGGGTGGCGCTGGTGCTGATACTTGGCGGCGCTGCCGGTAATGTGATCGACCGGCTGGTGTACGGTTATGTGATTGACTTTATCGATGTTTTCTACGGCAGCTGGCACTGGCCAACATTTAATATCGCCGACTCTGCGATCTCGGTAGGTGCATTTTTGTTGATACTGGATGCTTTCCTGGGGCACAAGAAAGCATCCTCAACACCGTAGGAGCGCATCGCATGCGCGAATTATTTATCAATCGCGCATGCGATGCGCTCCTACAAGGTTCTATCAAATGAATTATCCAATTAGCCCTGAATCCACGGTGACCCTGCACCTGTCCCTGGCGCTGGAAGATGGCACGGTTGCCGAGAGTACCTTTGAAGATGAACCGCTGACGTTCACCATGGGTGATGGCACCCTGGTCGAGGGACTGGAGCTGGGACTCTATGGATTAAAGGCCGGAGCGACGCAGCGGCTGGTGCTGCAGCCGGAGCAGGCCTTTGGTTTGCATGACCCGGACAAGCTGCATCAGCTGGCGCGCGCGGAGTTTTCCGCCGGACTGGAGCTGGAGCCGGGCGTTATCATCGGCTTCGATACACCGTCTGGCGAGGAGCTGCCGGGCACCATTGTTTCACTGACCGATGAAAAGGTTAGCGTGGATTTCAATCATCCGCTGGCAGGCCGGGTCATAGTATTCGTGGTGGAAATCATTGCGGTTGTACCCGCACAGGAATGACAGTGGCACCCCGGGTTCGGTAATGACGATATAATCGCAGCAATGATGGATACCCCTGCAAAAATTATTCTCGCCAACCCGCGCGGTTTCTGTGCCGGTGTTGATCGTGCCATCGAGATCGTCGAGCGCGCACTGGAGTTGTTTGGCGCCCCCATCTACGTGCGCCATGAAGTCGTGCATAACCGTCATGTTGTCGAAGGTCTGCGGGCGCGAGGTACGCTGTTCGTCGATGAACTGCACGAGGTGCCGGATGGGGGTACGGTTATTTACAGTGCCCACGGTGTGTCACAGGCTGTTCATGCCGAAGGCGCGCGGCGTGGCCTGCGTGTATTTGATGCCACCTGTCCACTGGTGACCAAGGTGCACCTGGAGGTCAGCCGCCACGCCGAGGCTGGACGTGAATGTATCCTCATCGGCCACAAGGGACACCCGGAAGTAGAAGGCACCATGGGGCAATATGATGATTCCAGGGGTGGCAGTATGCACCTGGTTGAAACGCTTGAGGATGTTACCGGGTTACAGGTCAGGCAGCCCGATGAGCTGGCTTTTGTTACCCAGACAACCTTGTCCGTCGATGATACCTTGCAGGTGATCGGGGCCTTGAGAGACCGTTTTCCGAACATCCAGGGACCGCGCAAGGATGATATCTGTTATGCCACCCAGAACCGGCAGGATGCAGTCAAGAGGCTCGCACAACAGTGCGATGTGATCCTGGTGGTCGGTTCCCCAAACAGCTCCAATTCAAACCGCCTGCGTGAACTGGCTGAAAACAAGGGGGTTCCTTCCTATCTTATTGATGAGGCAAGCCAGATACAGAAAACATGGCTTGCGGGAAAGCAGTTCATTGGTGTGACCGCCGGGGCTTCTGCGCCGGAGGACATTGTAACCGGGGTAGTGCAGCAGTTGTGTGACTGGGGTGCCGTGCTGGCACCGGAATCCCTGGGGAAGAAGGAGCCGGTGACCTTTGCCTTGCCGAGTGAACTAAAGGCAGCGGCCAGACACTGAGTCAGGCAGGCAGTGCCCCGCAGGGTGCGCGTCGCGCACTAAATTGTTGGAGCGCATCGCATGCGCGAATTGTTTGTGAATCGCGCACGCGATGCGCTCCTGCGGGGATGTTTCAAATACGGAGCACTCCCTGCGGGTTTACTTCCAGCAGTCAGTCGTCCCCAGGGAACCGCCGGTCACGGTTTTCGTCCCCAGCGAGTTCACCACGAAGGTGCCGCATTTGTCAGTGTTCTGCCCTCCCTTGCTGGTGGGGGCTGCACGCGCGGTGAACTGAACGTTAGTGGTGCCACTGTCGATTGACAGGGTGTAGTAGCCATTCTGTGTGGTTGCTCGATAGATGGTGGCTGCCGTCATGTCGCTACCGTCATTTTGGTCATAAGTCCCAATATCGGAATAGTGCCGCTCCATGCGGTCGGCGAGTTCCAGCAGTTCACCCATGCCTTCCGTGCGCCGCGTCTTCTTGACATATTCCAGGTAGGACGGATAGCCGATGGCTACAATAATGCCGAGGATCGCAACTACAATCATAAGCTCGATCAGCGTCATGCCACGTGCAGAATTTTTCATAACAACAGTCCTGTGTAACGGGTTGTAAATGTCCGGCAGCCTGACTGCCGGGCAGCGAGCTTATTGCCGCAGGTCGATCCAGGTGCGGCGTCCGATGGCGAAGTTCGGGCCAAGGATGTCCCGGTTCAGGGAGGTGCCGGGTCCGGTTGTCAGGTCATCGACCTCGGCCGGGGTGCCGTCTTCAACACTGGGATCCTGATCCGGATCATTCGGATCATCGGTCAGGTCCTGGTCAATCTCACGCAGGTGCTGTTCCGGTATCACGCCGGGGGCGTAGTCACGGTAGCGGTCATACTTTGCAAGATCCGGGTTGGCCGCAAGCAATTTTCCCAATTCCAGCAGGGCCTGGTTGATGGCCGTCTCGTCATCTCCTGCGAGTGCCGCATCCAGTGCAATGACCTTCGCGTCATAGGCCGCCAGTACGTCTTCATCGATATCTTCATAGAGTTTCTTGTACTGGCCCAGTGTCAGGCCGCGGGTTTCCTGGGTCCAGACACTGCTCCAGCTGGGGTCGCCATAACAGGGGACAGAGGCCGGTGCGCCGCGCTGGATGCCATCCGAGAGGTCACCGAGGTGCCAGTAGAGGGTGGTTTCGTGCAGCAGGCCACTTTCATCCGTGCCTTTTGCCATGGTCATCACTGTTTTCCCCGAGACCTTGGTAGCTGTAAAGGCCTTGGCATAGGTGCCACCAAAACGTCCTTTCTTGGTAGGTAAATAGCTGGGGTCTTCGAGCTCGTACTCGTCGGCGTTGAGCAATTGCACAGTTAATGCCCCGTTGCGCCAGCGGTACCCCGTTCCTTCGCTACTGGGTATCTCGGTAATGTGCAGGTTCAGTGCCGGGTCCTTGATATAGCTGGTACCACTGTGGACATTAGGGTCGCGCAGCGCACCGCCAATGGGGTTTTTCAAGGTGTCGCAGTTAAGTGTTTCAGTGTAGTCTGGTAGGTGCTTGGGTGCATAACAGAGTACCTCAGAATCCCAGTAATCGACCGGATCACGGTAGTCATGCAGCCCCAGGACACACTGTGAGCGGGTACCATGGATGCCGCCCTGCAGGATATCCGTGTTGGCAAAGTAGACGCGCAGGGTCGGGTCCGGGCTGTCCCCGGGGCAGGTGGTGCCGCCCGGGTCGCTGGCTCCCGTGGCGATATCGGCTGCCGTGAACAGCAGTGTCGCATTGCCATGGTAGGTATCTTGCAGCGAGGACGGTGCCGTGCCCGCCTCAAGCTGGGCGGTGATCATGTCCTGGTATTCCTGGGCATTCCAGGTGCGGCAGCCGATTTGCAGGTCGGCTGCCGGGGTCAGGTCGGCATTCGCGAGTACCACGATAAATTTCTGATCTTTATCCATCGGTACGTCGGTATCCAGTGCATAGACCTCGGATTCAAACGAGGCCTCAGCGACGCTATCTGACAAGGTGTTGTAGGCACGGTTCAGCTCTCCCTCGATCGCCACGATGCATTCACCGTCGACATCGATAGTCTTCGCGTTTTCTGTATCGCTACAGGGTGCCGAAATGCCGGCTGCGTTGGCCTTGCCACGGCGGGGTTCGAGCTGGAAGATATCCACGTAGGTGACGTTATTGCTGGTGTCGTAGTCATGGAAGTGACCATCGATGCCAAAGCCAAGGCCGTCGTTGGCATTGACATTGTAGCCTTCGCTTTGTTTGCTGATGCTGTTGGGGGCGATGCTGCCGCCACTTGGGCTGTCGGTTTCGACATCCAGGTGACCGGCGAGTAACGGGCCGTCTACCTGCGAGACGATGGGCAGTGGCATGCGCAGGCCATTGATGAAAATGGCATCGATGCCGGAACTGATGCTGGCGAGTGTCGGCTGCGAGATATTGCCGTCACCGAGATGCAGGCCAACCGGTGCACGCGGGTCGGGGGTCTCGACAGTGCCGATGTCCACGGTATCAGTGGTATCCAGTTCACCGTCACCGTTCAGGTTCAGGACAATGGTGTTATTGTCGCCACCGGTGAGGTAGTTGACCGACATCAACCAGCTGTCGCCCACCAGATCGGTGCTACCACTGGTACCCAGTGGATTGGTGGTGACCACGACCATGCGGCTGTTACGTAACTGGGGAGGTCCGACAATACGCTCGCCCGTGTTGGGCAGGTTGACCTTCCAGCCAATACCACAGGTGTAATCATTTGCCACGCAGTTATAGTCAATGTCGTTGTTAGACACGACATAACGGATTGATTCCGTGCTGGTGAGTGCGTCATAGGTGAAAGTGGCGTCGGTGACCGTCGCCAGTGTCTGCTCAACGACGACAGCACCTGGTCCGCTGTCCCAGATGCCATAGAGGGCCTGTGTCGGGTAGCTTGGGTCAATGGCGTCCGTCAGGCTGGTGATACTGCCGGTCCCGAACAGCACCATGTAGCCGCCGCGCGGATGTTCACCCACTTCAGGCCGTGTAGTGATCGGCTGATCAGTGCCCGCGGCTGTGTATATTATTTCCGGATTGGGTGACGGCGGGCTGCTGCCCAGGTAGAACTTCCACATGTTGCCGTTTTCGTCACCTGCAAATGCGATATCAGCATAGCCATCCGCGTTGCTATCGACGACAGTGGCACCGGATAATCCGGCGTTCACGGTCGTTGCAATCGACGTGTAGCTGCCATCGTTGAGGCTGATCAGCAACAGCTTTCCAAGGCCCCCGGTACCGTAACCATTGCCGGTCACGATGTACCAGATATCATTGGCCAATTTAACAATACTGGGTTGGCTGTAGATATAACCAACATCAGTGCCAGTGACCTCAAAGAGTATTTTGTCACTGCTGGCGTCCGGGTTGGTGATATCGAGTGCAAACAGTCCCGCGCCACCGGCACCCAGGCCGCCCGCCAGAACGGTTTTCCAAGTGTTGTTTACCTGTGCGGAGACGGAGGTCAGCCTGCCGTCAACATAGGAAGTATGGTTGACGTTGTCATAGGGCAAGACTTTCAAACGATCGAGTTTTCCATGCAGCATGGAGGGTACGTAGGCATACACCTCGGAACCATCATCTTCGTCAAAGGCATGCAGCATACCGTCGTTGGCACCGACAAAAACACGGCCATCACGCTGGTCTGCACCGGTATACTGATTTTTGAAGGCGATGAAACTGGGTAGGGTGTAGTTCTCTCTGGGCGAGCCTACATAAATAGGCCAGGAATTGATGATGTCGCCCAGCAGGCTGTAGCGGTTGCGGTAGGTGCCGCCGTTGGCCTTCTCATTACTGTCGTCGCCACGGACGAAGTTCAGTATCGGGCTGTCATAGTCTTCATTCAGCGGCGATGGTAGCAAGACTGCCGCGGTTGCCGGATCCAGTATGGCCTGCTGGGTGTCGCTCAGGTTGCTCCACAGGAAATCCACCTGGGTATCGGCGACGCCGTCATCATCCGTGTCGCCATAGGTGAAGATGTTTCTGCCACCGGTGATTTCTTTCCAGTAATCCGTGACGCTGGCGACCTTGCTTTCAAAAGTGGCACGTGCCATCCAGCAACCATCCGGTGCAGTCTTGCCGCAACCGCCTGATGAGCCAGCAACAACGGGCGCGTTCGAGCCGACACTGGCATCCGTCGAGCGGCTACCGTTGGCATCAATTTTATATTGAATAATGTCGCCCTGCCAGGCGCCGTTTTCGAAGAACGGTCGATAGGCGAGGGTCCCGCCTGCCAGACTGGTATCCTGCAGTGCGTATTTACCGAGAACGGCTGCCGGTTGGGTAGACGGAGTGAATTGCATGGTGGCATACAGCGAGGCCGTTACCACGGCCAGCAGAGTACCGGCGAGCAAATAGCGTGTTTTTTTGGTCGATTTCATAATGATTCTCCAGACGGGTACGGAGGTGTTGCCCGCTACATCAATTCCCCTGACACGAAGACTGATTGAATAATGCGTTTTGCGCCGCGACTGGTAATGCTTTGGCTGGTTACCAGGTAGATCTCACGTATACAGTCATCCAGAGTGTTGCCGGTTCCGGTGGATGCGGTGCACTTGCCGTTCTCGGTACCGTCAAGCGTGCCAATATATTCGATGACATAATCGTACGAATACTTGGCGTCTCCCCCGGGAGGTGTGGTGCTGACGGAATTGAATGTCCAGTTAAGGGTGGTTGGATCAATGGTTTCGCTCGACCCGATCGTGTTCATGTAAATATGGTCACCGGAGGCATCCGGACTGATATAGGGCGGGCCGATATTTGCCTCGATTTCCCGCAGGCCGGCATCCAGCATCAGTTCGGCATGACTGAGCGCCAGTGCCTGGAACTGGTTGTTGCCTGCCATCAGATTTTCCATGCGTGACAGGTTCATGCCGAAGACACCCAGAATGGTCATGATCAGCAGAAAGATCAATGCCATAAAAAGTGCGGCCCCGCGCTGGCCACGGCTGATTAATGATGTCGTATGGTTCATGGCGTCTGTCCTCATCACCGCATAAAGGCTAGATATTGCGGAGTTTCACGATTGATTGATAAAGCTGGCGACGGAAACTGTCGTTCGGTGTGTATGCCTGGTCGCCCATGGTGTAGGTGTTGCTGTTGGTGTAACCGGTTTCGGGACATTCGGCACGCGTCAGCAGCCAGTAACGCACGGCAATCACCTGCTCCCATTCACTGTCCTCATTGAGTCCGCTGCTGCCTGCATCGAGGTAGACATCAACCGAACCATCTCCAGTACAGGTAGCTGAATTTTTTACCACACATGAAGCTCCTGTAATACTATGCTGTCCGATACTATCCAGGCCGTAGCGTACCTGCAGATTATCAACGCCGTAGGCAACTTCTTCGGCGACCGGTCGGCCATTGGTGTCCAGTTCCTCGCGGTACAGCGAAGGAACCGCAATACCATTGCAGGTCTGACCCGACGGACCAATGTAATAGGCACGGGTAATCAGCTCGGAGGTACGCTCTGATGGGGGTGCTGCTGCGCCGCCATTCATGTCGTTATCCGAACTGGCTTTATCTGAACCCTTGAAAATGCGTCCGGCTTCATCTGAAATGGTCAGGGAGGAGCGAATATACAGGCGGCTGTTGTTCTCGATCGGTCGTTGATTGGTGACGGGTGTTGGGAACACCAGCCAGGGAGATGCAAAGCGCATCACCAGTACATCACGCGATAAATGCCCGTTACCGTCATTGATGCAGGCGTAGGCTCCCAGTGCGGCGGTTTCCGTATGGTTGAGGCCGAATATGCGTCGGTCAATCATGCGTGCCCAGGTGTTGTCGCCGGTATTGCAGGTGGCGGCGGGGGCGATGGGGGGTTCTGTACCGGTCACGCCGGAGACATCGGCATTGCCGCCCCAGTAACCGGTCCTGCGCAGGTCCTGGGAAAGCACGTTAGAGGCATAGCGACCGTTTTCCTGTTGCCGACCAAGCGTATTCTGGATGGTAAAACTCTGCTTGGAACTCATAAAGATTTGCGCAATACCGGCCAGCAGGATCAGTGAAATCACCATGGCGACCATCATTTCGACGATGCTGAAGCCCTCGCTGTATCGAGGGCGTTGGCTGGTTGTGCTGTTAAAATGATTCATGTGTGCCTCGTTACAGTGTCAGCGCTATGCAACGCAGATCGACTTTGGGGTCGGGTCCGCAGGCTGTGCCTGTTACACCCTGACGGTATTCATCCCAGTAGACGGTGATGGTGTGCGTAACGACACTACCGGTGTCTGTTCTTGCTATTGCACTGGTGCCACCGGGCAGTGATCTGACTGCACCGCGCCACTGGGCAAGATCATAGGTGGCCATTTGTGCGGACGTGCAGGTCACTCCTTCGCAATTCTCGCCACCAGGTATCACCGGGTCTGCAACGTTGACGGCAATCACATAATCCAGTGCATCAACACCCGCGGGATTGGCACGCATGCGGTCAGCAATGTCATAGGCCAGTTGCGTGGCTGTTGTGCGCATGCTGGCCATCTGGTTTGAACGCAGACCATTGGTCTGCAGTGAGGCCAGGCCCAGTAGCCCGATAGACAGTATCAGTAGTGCGATAAGCACCTCCAGCAATGTGAAGCCGCGCTGCTTTCCGGGTAACTGATTTGATTTGCGAACCATGATGTACGATTTCCTGGTTAAGGTGTGCAAGCCTGTTGGCCAATGGTTGTATGGCCTTGCAAGGTGACGATGATGGAGCGCTCCTGTTCATAATCACAGTCATCCGCCTTGAGCGTGAATGTGACGGGGCCATTATCTGTTAAGCCGGTCGGAAGGAAGTGTATGGCGCTGTCGCTGCCTGTCAGGGTACTGTTGTTTACGCCATCCAATGACCTCATCAGGCAGTCTTCAGTTTCGAGGCAGGCATCTGTACCGGTGTCCGCACTCAGGTCATTATCCAGGTTGGAAAATACTATCCAGCCACCGGACCAGTCGCTACTGCCGGA
>Ga0316190_10001973_pt1 | contig 14913 bp, 13 predicted proteins | sample Eddworburrow2_MG_FD_204929 | JGI IMG/M metagenome (GOLD analysis project Ga0316190, IMG submission 204929) | Coastal sediment microbial communities from Maine, United States - Eddy worm burrow 2 | ecosystem: Environmental > Aquatic > Marine > Coastal > Sediment | place: USA: Maine | collected... | reverse complement strand
TTTTTTGAGGTCCTCGACCTGCTGATCTTCTGTCTCGAATTCGCTCACAAATCTTCCCCACTCGTCAATAAATCAGATAAAAAATTAGCCACATCCTGCTGCGCCATAGACTGCTGCTCCTGCTGCTGGCGTAAAAACTTGATCGTCACCTCACCCTGAGCCAACTCATCCTCACCAATAATCAATGCCACTGCAGCACCACTTTTATCAGCGCGTTTCAATTGGTTCTTGAAACTGCCGCCACCGCAATGACTCAACAAGCGCAGCCCCGACACCTGATCACGCAAACGTTCCGCCAGCATGAAACCATAAGCCAGCGCCTGCTCACCAACCATCACCATATAGGCATGGGGTTGACGCGCGACCGGCGCTACACCATCCTCTTCCATCAAGGCCAACAGCCGTTCTAAACCCATAGCAAAACCTGCCGCAGGTGTCGCTCGACCACCCAGCTGTTCCACCAGGCCATCATAACGGCCACCGGCACATACCGTCGCCTGCGACCCAAGACGATCAGTCACCCATTCAAATACTGTTTTCTGATAATAATCCAGCCCACGCACCAGCCGTGGATTAATCTTATAGGCAATTCCAGCCGCATCCAACAAACACTTCAGGCCGGCAAAGTGCTCCGCCGACTCCGCATCAAGATATTCGGATAATTGCGGGGCAGCATTGACCAATGACTGCATCACCGGATTCTTACTATCTAAAATGCGCAGCGGGTTTGACGCTAAACGACGACGACTATCCTCATCCAGCTGATCATAATTCCCCTGAAAATAGGTCACCAGATGTTCACGATAGCTTTCACGTGCCGCCGCCGAACCCAATGAATTCAATTCCAGCACCAACCCCTTGATACCCAGCATTGCCCACAAACGCGCGGTCATCAATATCAACTCGGCATCAATATCCGGGCCGGCCAGACCAAAGGCCTCAACACCGGCCTGATAAAACTGGCGATAACGTCCTTTCTGCGGCCGCTCATGCCGAAACATCGGCCCCTGATACCAGAGTCGCTGCACCTGATTATGCAACAGGCCATGTTCAATACCGGCACGCACACAACTGGCCGTTCCCTCCGGTCGCAAGGTCAGGCTATCGCCATTACGATCACCGAAGGTATACATTTCCTTCTCAACAATATCCGTTACTTCGCCAATCGTGCGAACAAAGAGTTCTGTCTTTTCCACTACCGGCATACGAATTTCTTCATAGCCATAGGCATCCATCAATTGCTGAAGGCCCTGCTCCAGTCGTCGCCATAAAGGAGACTGGGCTGGCAACACATCATGCATTCCCCGGATTAATTGAATATTTTTAGCCACGTTACAACTACCTGTTACTCATCAACAACAGACATCAAACCGTGATGTCATCTACGGCAATACGCTGCTCATGACCATCATCCAGCCCCTGCTCACGCCGGGCAATGCGGGCACGAATATGGGTCTCTAACTCATCAAGCAGCGCCTCATTACTAACCTTATGATCCGGCTTACCATCAAGATAAAGCAGGTTCGGTTCGCCACCTGTCAAGGCCACCTCAGCCTCTCGCGCCTCACCTGGGCCATTTACCACACAACCAATGACGGCCACATCAATCGGGTCGAGAATATCTTCAAGCCGCTCTTCCAGGGCATTAACCGTAGCAATAACATCAAACCGCTGTCGTGAACAAGACGGACAGGCCACCAGATTGACACCCTTGCTACGCAAATGCAGGCTTTTCAAGATATCAAAACCCACCTTGATTTCTTCGACCGGATCAGCCGCCAGAGAGACGCGAATCGTATCGCCGATACCATCAACCAACAACATACCCAGGCCAATCGCCGACTTAACCGTACCGGCACGCAAACCTCCCGCCTCTGTAATACCCAAATGCAAAGGCTGCTCAATCTGCCCGGCCAGCTGGCGGTAAGCCGCCACTGTCATGAATATCTCCGAGGCCTTCAGACTGATCTTATATTCCTGGAAATCCAGCTGATCAAGAATATCAATATGCCGCATCGCCGACTCAACCATCGCCGCCGGCGTTGGCTCACCATATTTTTTCTGCAAATCTTTTTCCAGCGAACCGGCATTAACGCCAATCCGAATAGGAATATTATGATCACGGGCAGCCGCAACAACGGCCCTGACCCGCTCATCCTTGCCAATATTGCCAGGATTAATACGTAAACAATCGGCACCCAGTTCCGCTACCCGCAAGGCGATACGGTAATCAAAATGAATGTCGGTCACCAGTGGAATATCAACCTGAGCACGTATCTTGCCAAAGGCCTCAGCGGCATCCATGGTAGGGATCGACACCCGCACAATATCGGCACCCACCTGCTGCAAGGCCTGAATCTGCGCCACGGTGGCGGCAACGTCGCAGGTATCGGAATTGGTCATGCTTTGAACCGCAATTGGGGCACCGCCACCCACGGGGACATTTCCCACCATAATCTGTCGAGATTGTCGTCGTGCTAGCGTCGTATTCATCGTCATATTATCCTCGCCATATCACTCGGATGGATGCAATAGTTTTTCCATTTCAGCCGACTCATCGGCACCCGGGAACTCAGTGCTCAATTGCTGGGCATAGGCATCGACGGCCTGACGATCACCCAGCTTCAACTCCAAACGCACACCCAATAATAAAGACTGCGGTGTTTGCCGTGCCACAGCGGCATAACGCTGCATAAAGGCCCTGGCCTTCATATAATTCTGATGCTGAAAACTCAGCTCAGCCATCTTGTATAAGGCATTGGGTAAACGTGGATTAATTGTCAGTGCTTGACGCAGATACTTTTCTGCCCGCACCTCATCCGGTATGCGCAAGGCACACAGCCCCGCATTGACATAGGCCTGATCAGGGCGATTATAATTCCGACTCTCTGCCACCATGATCAGCCTGTCAACGGCCTCAGCGTAATCACCCTGCTCACACAGAAACCACGCAAAATTATTATGCAGGCTCATATCATCATGAATGTATTTCAGGGCACGACGATAAGATTCCTTGGCCATGTCCTCTCTCTCTGTACGACGATACAATTCGGCCAGATAATGATGGGCCTTTCCCAGTTTAGGGTTTTGTTCCAGGGCCCGCAGCAACTTGCCTTCTGCCACCTCATAATTACCGTGCTGCATATAATTCAAACCCAGCTTGGCATTAATCTCAGCCGGCGAATCCACGCCCATTGCCGGCTTGAACTTGGGCGTACTACCACAGGCTGCCAACACAGCAACCAGGCACAAAACCAAACTACTGCGCCACACTACACTCATAAACGATCTCCCTGTATCTTCACATTCGCCGCCGGTACAATCAGACGTTCGCTACGCCGTGTCCGATCCTTGATTTTTCCAGCCAACTGTCCACAGGCGGCATCAATATCCTCACCGCGGGTCTTGCGTGTCACCGTTACAATCCCCCCCGCCATAATAATGTCGCGAAAACGATTGATCACCGTGCGTGAGGAACTCTTATAAGGACTATCGGGGAACGGGTTAAACGGAATCAGATTAACCTTCGATGGCACATCATGCAGCAAGGCAACCAGTTGTCGGGCATCCTCATCACTGTCATTAATGCCAGCGAGCATAACATACTCAAAGGTGATACGCCGCCGCAGTGCATTAACCACATAATCACGACAGGCATCCAGCAACTCGGCAATCGGATACTTTCGATTAATGGGCACCAGCTCATCACGCAACTCATCGCGGGTGGCATGTAGTGAAACCGCCAGACTCACATCGCAGGTATCACGCAAGCGCTCCAATGCCGGCACCACACCCGCCGTACTCAAGGTGATGCGCCGCTTGGACAGACCATAGCCAAAATCATCCATCATGATGCGCATCGCCGCTACCACATTATCAAAATTCAACAGCGGCTCGCCCATGCCCATCATCACCACATTACTGATCACCCGATCATCACCGGCCTGAAAACCCAGCTCACGATTGGCCACCCAAACCTGCGCGATAATCTCGGCCGTAGTTAGATTGCGGTTATATCCCTGTCGGGCCGTGGAACAAAAGGAACAGCTCAATGAACAGCCCACCTGCGATGACACGCACAAGGTGCCACGATCACCCTCAGGGATGAACACCGTTTCAATGGCATTACCATCGGCCAGACGCAACAACCATTTACGCGTACCATCACTGGACGCCTGCATGGTAATCACCTCCGGCACCTCAACCACCGCAATATCCTCCAGGCGCAGGCGCAGGGCCTTGCTCAGATTGGTCATCTGAGCGAAGTCATCGACCCCCTGCTGATGTATCCATTTCAGAACCTGAGAAGCGCGAAAGGCCTTCTCACCATTGCGGGCGAAGAAGGCCTCCAGCGCTGCCCGATCAAGATCGAGCAAATTGGTCTTTTCAGCTGGTGTTGCCGGGCTTAACGAGTCCGCGGACAGAGGTCATCCTCCGCAAAGAAATAGGCAATCTCTCTGGCCGCTGATTCCGGGCTATCCGAACCATGTACGGCATTTTCATCAATGCTGCTGGCAAAATCGGCGCGAATCGTACCCTCGGCCGCTTCAGCCGGATTTGTGGCACCCATCAGATCACGGTTCTTGGCAATCGCGCCCTCACCCTCAAGCACCTGGATAATCACCGGGCCCGAGGTCATAAAGGCCACCAGGTCATTGAAAAATGGACGTTCTTTATGCTCGGTATAAAAACCCTCTGCCTTTTCGCGCGACAGATGCATCATCCGTGCGGCCACAATAGTCAGGCCATTGCTCTCGAAACGGCTGTAAATTTTACCAATAATGTTCTTGGCAACGGCATCCGGTTTAATAATAGAAATAGTACGTTCAACGGCCATTGAAAACTCCATAAGGCTATAAATAACAGATTAGGCCAGGTGAGTACTCGCCCACACCGGCCATAGACAAAAAACTGGCGATATTTTAACCTGTTAGCGGGAATTTAACAATGTGGACGGTAGACAGGGAACAGGGAGAATTTAAGTTACAGGATGATGGTTTTGAGGGGGATTAGTGGTAAAGGCATAGATAAAACACAGAATAGATCTTTTTTGGCCACGCGACGGATTGGAAATCCTAATCCTGTGGAGAATCCACGGAAAAAAGACAGAAAAATATATGAAAGCTATCATTTCGACGAGCGCAGCGAAGTGAAAGGCCCTCCCTCAGCACTCAGCACTCAGCACTTTTTATTTTCCGTGGCTATTTTTTACTCATAAAAAAACGCGGCCAAGGCCGCGGTTTTTATCATTCCAGATTAAACCAAAATTAGAACATCAGGAATGACCAGTCCAGCGTCATTTCTGTTACATCATCCATCGTAGCATCTTCAAATGAAGTCACCTTATACTCAAAGGTCAATGCATTACTGTCATCAAGGTCATAACGCAAGGCTACTACATTCGCCGTATACTCATTTCTGCCCAGGGTAGTAAAATAGGCATCCTGCGTAGCATCCAAAGATGAATCAAAGTCCAATGACTCGATACGTACCGTCGGACGAAACTGGTCATTAACCTGATAACTGGCCTGAAGATAATAGGCCGTCGCATCATGGCTTTTAGCATCACCAACACCGGTCTGAGAATCATTGGTCATCATAAAGTACTCGGCCAACACACTCAGCTTGTCATAGCTATAGCGAACATCCAGGCCGGTTATAGACTGGGCAATCAATTCCTCACCCTGAGCCAATGTGCCACCAGTCGCCGCAGCCTCAACGATAGAATTATTCATCAAAGACAGCCCAAGATTGACGCCTTCAACATCATAGGTAAACCGAGCAAAGATGGTCTTGTCATCACTCAGATCCGCGACATTACCAATACCAATTTCCGGACCTGTTATTGATGTATCCAGAAAAGTGCTATTAGCCATAGACACCTCATAACCTAATCCACCCGCCTGACCTTCAACGGTCAGTCCGATCACATGAGTCGGCAGAATCGCAGCAGCACCGTCCTCAAAATCCAAAAATGACGGACGGCTTGCGGTATCCTGAATCATCACACCATGATGAAAGGTGTTATTCCAGTAACCCAGCGGTGAATGCATACGACCCATGCCGACCTTAAGATTGTCATTAATATCACGTTTCAGATACAAACGTTCCAGATCCAGCACAAAACCCTCACCATCATTTTCAAATACATATTCAATGAATGCCTCGGTCTTAGGATCAATTTGCTGACGCGCATACAGATCCAGGCCACCAATGGCAAAGGCACTCGAGCCAACAGTAGCATCGGTAGCATCAACCTCATCACTGGTCATATATTTGGCATCACCCATGGCGCCAAACTCAAAGGCCTGAGCCGGGGTTACCATCATCGTCGCACAGGCCATTCCAATAGCCATGCCCATCGTCTTCTTATTAAATTTCATTATTTTTATCTCCTAACAAATCGTTTAGTGGGTAATCAAGAATTGACGCTACGCCTTTAAGGCAAGCGCAATAACACCTTGACCGAACCATCAACTGCACCGGAACTAACGTAGCCGATATGATTAGCACCACTGGCCACCCAGCTCTTAACAGCAGACTCGCTGTTCTGAGTGTCATTTGGCGTACCCTTACCCGTAAAGACTCGCTTGGCCCAATAAGATTTCACCTGATTGGCATTCTTGTTGGTGGCCTTCTGATAAAACTCATCACGCACGGCATTATCCGCTGGCAGATCAACCGCAACAACACTGCTACCATCAGGAAAGGTCACCGACTTCTTCAAAAAGATGGACTTAGCCTGATCCGCACTAATACTTGAAACCGGCGCCGACTTGCTGGCAATAATCACAACCTCTGCTGCAGCATAAGACTGAGCACATAACATACTCAAACCTGCTGTTGCCGCCAATATACTTGTTTTTATAATTTTCATTAGAATCAACTCCCTCCTTAATTTATTATTTTTGTACAGCTTATAACCTGATCATGCCGTGGCATGACCATAAAAAATAAACCAACCGCCTCCGTTCACGGTCAGTCTAATACAGTTATTTTTTTTAAACAATGAAACCGAATCCTTAGACCTTGAACCGGGAAACCAGTGTGTGCAATTGACTTGCCAGGCCACTGATTTGCGTGCTGGTCGTCGCAATTTGTATGCCGCCTTCAGACGATTGCTCTGAGACCTGGCTGATAGCAACGATACTACGATTAACCTCTTCGGAAACGGCACTCTGCTCCTCTACCGCTGTCGCAATCTGGGTATTCATATCATTGATACGGGACACCATCTGGTTGATGCTCCCCAGTGCCTCACCAGCCTGAACCGATTTCTCGACACTACTCTTCGCCTGCACCTGACTCTGCGTCATCACCTTGACCGCAGCGACCGCACCCTGCTGCAACTTCTCAATAATTTCCTGAATTTCTTGGGTTGATTGCTGTGTTCGCTGAGCCAGTGTTCGCACCTCATCCGCTACCACAGCAAAACCACGCCCCTGTTCACCGGCACGTGCCGCCTCAATAGCCGCATTCAGTGCCAGCAAATTGGTCTGCTCGGCAATGGCCTTGATCACATCCAGAACCGTACCAATATTTTCACTATCCTGCTCAAGTTTATGAATCACAGACGCTGCATTTTCAATCTCAGACGCCAACGAATTAATTTCAGTAACCGCATTATTAACAACGGTACTACCCATTCCTGCCTGTTCAGCGGCATCGCGTGCCGTATCGGCAGCACTTGAGGTATTACGCGCCACTTCCTGTACTGTCGCCGTCATTTCATTCATTGCCGTGGCAACCTGGTCAATATCCATTCTCTGTTGATTCATACCCTGACTGGACTGTTCGGTAATCAACCCCATCTGTTCAGACGAACTATTTAACTGTGCAATCGATGAAATAATATTGGAAACCATTTGCTGCAGATTACCAATAAAGGCATTAAACTCATTAACCAGTGCCCCAATCTCATCCTGCTGGCGACTCTCCAGTCGCTTGCTAAGATCACCTTCACCGGCGGCAAGTTCACGCAGCGTGAAGACAACACTATTAATATTGGCCGTAACATTTACCGCCACGAACCAACCTAATGCACTCAACAATACCAACAAAACCAAGCCAATAATCGCGCCGACTATCAAGGCCTGACTGGAGGTATGTTCCGCAGTCTGTATGGATGTGGTAAAGGTAGTGTAGACACTCTCACGAAAACTACCCAGGGCGTCACCATAGGCTGTCATCGCCTGCTCCATTGTCGCCATACGTGGTGTCGCTGCAGAAAAATCAAGGGAACCACTAACCAAACCCTTGGTAAGACTAATCGATGCCTCGCCATATGCCTTCAAGGCCAGGTGCAAACCTTCAATATCTGCGGCATAAGTAGCGTCAACAACAAGAATTGAATTAAATCCTTCCTCTGTGGCCTGAAAATAACTCTCGGCCTCCTCAATCAAATCCTCATCCGCACTGGTAACAGCACCCGCCAAGGAATCCTTAATCCGCGTAAAATAAACAATATTGGCATCAGATATTTCCAGAACCGGAAAATAAACGTCACGAATACTCGCCAGGCGCTCGGTATTCTTACTAGCTACCACCATATTGGCGGCAAGATACAGGCCAAATCCAATAACGCCAACCATGACAATCGATAAAATCTTAAATTTAACGGACCAGTTACAAAACCAGCGCATAAACCCTTCCTCCTAAGCCAAGTGCAACACATATCGCACCCATATTTTCTCTATCTACAAGCCTTCTTGAGGAAATCCATTCCACAGTCTCGAGTCACACCGATATATTCCGGCTTATGAGCAAAACCATCATCCTTTGATGAGGCATCTACAAAATCAATATCATCTAGAGTTCACATCGACTCTTCGCAACAAATCTTTAGATACCCCCACAATAGCCCTGATAAAAACCACGCCTGGTCATGCTATAAAACCCAAGAGCACCCCTGGAAATATCCTGAATTTCATAGACAACCTTTAATAAAATATCGACAGCTAATCAGGCAGATTTAGCCCAACACAAACCCAGAAAGATAAAACCGGCAGGGCAAACCCCGCAGGGTAAACCCATAGAAACAACAAGGAATAAATTAATTCAGCGACAAAGCCATCATAATATCCATAACATTGGTACCGCTAGGACCAGTTACAATCAGATCTTGAGATAACTGCAGACAACTCCCTGCATCGGCCCGGGCCAGACATTGTTGCGCGTCAACACCGGCGGCAAGTAGACGCGAGCATGTCTGCCCATCAACCAGTGCACCAGCCGTCTCCCCTGAGCCATCACTACCATCACTACCGGCCGCCAGAAATAACCACTCATGCAGGTTACGACGTTGCTGTTGCAATACAAAGGCCAGCGCCAGCGATTGACAACGTCCGCCATTGCCCGGATTCTCCGGCAAAATTACAGTCGTCTCACCCGACCAGACATGCAGCACCAACTCACCAGCCGCTAGCGTACCTGCCAATTGATTTGCCACCACATAAATATCCCCGGTGATGCGTTGCCTATGCTCAACAACGTAATAACCCAATTGCTGTGCCTGAGATACCGCCGCCTGCCGTGCGCTATCGGCACTGGCAATAATATGATGCGGGATTATCGGCCCTTGCAATGACAGTGATTCCGGCGCCGCCGACTTAACCCCGGCCAGCAAACCAACAAGCCAGGCCGGAAGCCCCTGGATACCTTCAAGCCCGGAACCATCATTAGCAAACAACAGACCAGAACCAATAATGGCAGGATCATCTTCCGCTACATCTGAAATTAACAACACCTGAGTCGGTCGACCTTGCAGATAAGTAGCCAAACGACCACCCTTGATAGATGACAATGCGCAACGTACGGCATTCATTTGTTGAATCGGCAAACCACTACCCAGCAACCAATCATTGACGCGCTGCAGGTCAGACAATGTCACACCATCCGGCAAAACCTCAACCAACGCCGAGGTACCGCCAGAAATCAAAAATAATAACGGGGATGATGATGGAGTACTGGCAATAAAATCCAGCATGGCCTGACCGGCATCAAGACTGGCCTGGTCTGGAACCGGATGACCACTCTCAAGCTGATGCACCCGACCGTCCTGAGACAACACAGCATCGCCGTAGCCATGCCGAGTAATGACCAACATCCTCTCAATTTGACCAGCAAGAACATCCAGCGCACCCGCAGACATCGCAGCCGCCGCCTTGCCGATAGCAACCACATGACAACTATCCCCCTGGGGATGCTGCTGCAACCACTCAGCCACACAGCGACGACCGTGCACCGCCTTCAGTGCCGCATGATATATAGAAAGAAGATTGGCCCGATGTTGTTTCACATTACGAGTAAGGGGTGAGGGGTGAGGAGAACACCCTTCTCAGCCTGTCATGTCTAACCCCTATTTCCTCACTATTCACTCTTCAGTCTTCAGTCCCTATCTTATCCAACCCCCGCTGCAGGTCGGCCTTCAAGTCCTCAACATCCTCCAGACCAACCGCAACCCTGACCAGACCATCACCAATACCTGCCTCAGCGCGTTGTTCCGGTGTCAAGCGGCCATGGGTCGTGGTCGCTGGATGGGTGATCGTCGTCTTGGTGTCACCGAGATTAGCGGTAATCGAAACCAGCTGCGTGGCATTAATAAATGACCAGGCCGCCGCCTGCCCGCCAGGCAAATCAAAGGCCAGCAAACCACCAAAACCCTGCTGCTGACGTGCAGCCAGTTGATGCTGTGGATGCGACTCAAGCCCTGCATAATAGACCTTTTCAACACTCGGCTGATGCTCTAACCACTGAGCCAGCTGCATAGCCGATTGACTATGGGCCTGCATACGCACAGAAAGCGTCTCCAGCCCCTTCATATGTACCCAGGCGTTAAATGGACTCATGCAGGGTCCCGCGGTGCGTAAGAAACCCAACACCTCAGTACCCAACGCCTCATTGGCAACAACGGCACCACCAACACAGCGACCCTGACCATCGATATACTTCGTCGTCGACAAGACGACAACATCGGCCCCCAATGCCAGCGGCTGCTGTAAGGCCGGAGTACAAACGGTGTTATCAACTACCAACAGACAATCATATTGATGCGCCAGATCGGCCAGGGCCTTAATATCGGCAATCTCAGCCAGCGGGTTGGCCGGGGTCTCAAGAAACAATAATTTGGTCTGCGGACCTATTAATGCCTCCCAGGCAGACAGGTCCGTCAGCGGTGCGTAATCTGTCCTGATATCATAACGACTCAAATAATTATTAAATAATATCGAGGTGCTACCAAATATCCCGCGCGAGGCAACGATATGATCACCGGCCTTCAGCAACCCCAAACAAGTTGACAAAATGGCCGCCATACCTGAGGCCATCGCAACACAGCGCTCACCGCCTTCCAGGGTCGCCAATCGGCGCTCGAAGGTATTAACCGTCGGGTTGGTAAATCGAGAATAGACGTTGCCCGGATCATCACCGGCAAAACGCGCCGCCGCCTGCTCGGCACTGTCAAAGATAAAGCTGGAGGTGGTGTAGATAGGCTCGGAATGCTCCGCCTCGATACCGCGCCGCTGTCCAGCCCGCACCGCCAGGGTACTGAACCCGCTCTCGCCCGTATCCTTAAAATCCTTCTGTGACATGATTTACCTCCTCAGCACGCATAAACCAGGCATAAAAAAACCCGCTAAAACAGTCTATATCGACTAAAGCAGGCTTGCCCGCTTTAGCTGCATTTTTAACGCGCCCGCAAGCTGTATCAAATCGGCGCAGATCCAGAGTATGCAAGCCCGCCACGCTTGTCAAGCCGGCGTAATCGCGTAATAACAAAAAATAGAAAGATCAAACGATTAAGTACAGTTACGCGACGGATTGGAAATCCTAGTCCTGTGGCCGACGGATGGGGAATTCGTCGCGTAGCTAAAAAATTTAATTAGTATTATGCAGATCCACGCTACCGGCCGCATTTGTGCCGTTACCGGACTTGGCATCATCGGCACGTGCGGCTGCTAACCGCTGCAGATAATCAGCAGAAACATCACCGGTTACATAATGCCCACTAAAACAGGAGGTATCATATTCAGCCACCTCCGGATTTTCTGCCTTAACGGCTGCAATCAAATCATCCAGATCCTGATAAATCAATCTATCGGCACCGATAAGGTCAGCCACCTCATCCTCGCTGCGATCGGCTGCGGCCAACTCTGTGGCCGTTGGCATATCAATACCATAAACATTAGGATACCTGACCGGTGGCGCTGCCGAGGCAAAATATACCTGTCGGGCACCGGCCTCACGGGCCAGGGTGATTATCTGCTCAGAGGTCGTGCCTCGAACAATAGAATCATCTACCAGCAATACGTTCTTATCCTGAAATTCAATATCAATCGCATTCAGTTTTTGCCGCACCGACTTACGCCGCTGTGTCTGGCCCGGCATAATAAAGGTTCGACCGATATAACGATTCTTAATAAAACCCTCGCGATAATCAACGCCCAGATGCGTTGCCAACGCCAAGGCTGCAGTGCGACTGGTATCAGGAATCGGGATAACAACATCGATCTTCAAGTCAGAAAAGTCCCGCTGAATCTTTTCGGCCAGTTTCTCACCCATACGCAAACGGGCACGATGCACGGGAATGCCGTCAATAATCGAATCAGGCCGGGCCAGATAAACATGCTCAAAGATACACGGGGCATAATGAGGTTGCGCGGCACACTGATGCGTCTGTAACTGACCATCCATGTCAATAAATACCGCTTCACCAGGGGCAATATCACGAATCAATTCAAAACCCAACACATCCAGGGCCACACTTTCCGATGCAATCATATATTCCGGCCCTTGATCGGTATCACGTTTGCCAAACACAATCGGACGAATACCATACGGATCACGAAAGCCAACAATACCGTAACCGGTAATCACAGCGACAGCGGCATAACCACCACGGCAACGCTTATGCACAGCCGCAACGGCGGAAAAAATATCATCGCCATCGATACTCAGCTTGCCAATGTTCTGCAATTCATGGGCAAACACATTGAGCAAAATTTCAGAGTCTGAGTCAGTATTAATATGACGACGATCATCACGAAACAATTGTTTTTTTAATTCTACCGCATTCGTCAGGTTACCATTATGGGCCAACGCAATTCCATAAGGCGAATTAACATAAAAGGGCTGCGCCTCAGCCGAAGATGAGCAACCCGCTGTCGGATAGCGGACATGACCAATACCTACGTTCCCATGCAGGTTCATCATATGACTGGCATCAAACACATCCTTAACCAGACCATTATCCTTGCGCAAATAAAATTTCTTATCGGCGCAGGTGACGATACCAGCGGCATCCTGCCCACGATGCTGAAGCACCGTCAAGGCATCATAGATCGATTGATTGACATCGGATTTCTGAACTACACCGACGATACCGCACATAGCATTACCTCATGAACACAAAATAGAATAATTACAGCAGCGCTTCTGCCTGGGCACTAACGCCATTAATGACTTCATCAGGGACTTTATCGGTCGCCCAGCTTGCAACCTTTTGCAAATAAGGCACCATCTTCGACTGTTGCCAGGCTGGCTCCTGAGACAACGGTGACAAACTACCCAATAACACCAACACCGTGATAATCACCAGACCACGAGCCACCCCAAAACCGGCGCCAATAAAACGATCGAAACCACGCAAGCCACCCAGACGTATCAACCGGACCACCATTCGACTGATCAGAATACTGCCAATCATTATCCCCAGAAACAACAGTAAAAAGGCCGCCACAAAACGCACACCCGGGATATCAATAGTGCCCTCAAGATATCCCGCTACATGGCCAGAAAACTTAATCGCCACCCAAAAGGCCAGCACCCAGCCCACCAGGGACAGGACTTCTCGGACAAAACCACGGAAAACACTATAGAGTGCAGACAGGGCAACGATGATCAACAGGGCGTAGTCAAGCCAAATCATGGCATTGATAATCCATAGCAACAATAACGGCTGATTATAAACCTTTCTGACCAGACTAAGAAGCCGCTACTTATATCTGAAGGAAATAGATTGAAATTCAAAATATCCAAATCAGAGTCTCCGCCTGCTAGCGCCCGTACTTAATAACCATACCGCTAAGATTCGTCTCCTGCTGCAGCCGCTTACGTTGCTTTTCGGCATTAGAACGCAACAACTCCGGCCCCACCAGCACTCGATACATGGACTTCCCATCCACCTGGTTGCTAACAACAAAGGCATGTAAACCCATTTTTCGCACCCGGTCACGCAGACCAAAGGCATTTTTTTTACGCGTCAAACTGGCCAGTTGAATCACCCAGGACTCGGCAGCGGCCTGCCCGGCCTTCACAACGCTACCATCCTTACTGTCATTAATTCGATTCTGCAGCTCACGAACCCGCTTTTCCGAGGCATCGTCGCTCACTTGCCCCGTTTTAGTACGATCACTCCCCGTCTTATCGGGATGCTGAACCGAGCCATCATCGGCGGCACCAAGCAATTTGTCGACATCCCTGGCCGGCACCTTGATCGCGCCATTTTTATCGAAATTAAACACCTCAACCCTGAAATCATCGGGTTTTGGCGGAATATTAGTCCCATGAATGACATGGTCATAATCCTTGCGCAAATCAAGCACCAGCGGAACAATAATAACAGCAAGCGCAATCAATACTATCGCACCAATAATACGCTGCTTAATGTTAATCCCCGTCTGTTTCTTGTCATTGACCATAAGGCGCGTATTCTAACAGGATAAACAGATCGCCGCCTATTTCCTCATGGCCAGCCAATATCTTAAGGGGCCTCTGATTAATTCTGGGCTGGCTGGATGGATGGCGAGATGTTGTATCCGGATCAAGGCGAAAAATGCAGGTAATAGCGGGCTATTACCAAGGTTTTCAACGCCGAGCCGGGGGATTTCAGCCGCCAGACACCGGTTCATGAATTAA
>Ga0316190_10001971_pt1 | contig 14915 bp, 17 predicted proteins | sample Eddworburrow2_MG_FD_204929 | JGI IMG/M metagenome (GOLD analysis project Ga0316190, IMG submission 204929) | Coastal sediment microbial communities from Maine, United States - Eddy worm burrow 2 | ecosystem: Environmental > Aquatic > Marine > Coastal > Sediment | place: USA: Maine | collected... | reverse complement strand
CTTCTCACCGGCTGGTCTTGCCACGAGTCTTGCCGATGGCATGGAGGTAGAGGTAGAGGGGCCCATAGTGAGTGGCGTGTTGCAGGCACTCAAGGTGGAGGCTCGCGGTGGTGATGTCGAGATCGGCGCCACGGTGGAGTCGGTAGCCCCTGATGCCGGCAGCATTACACTTGCTTTTGTTCCGGCAGGTAGCAGCCTGACCGTGCGGGTAGACAGTCGCACGACCCTGCGTGACGACACGGGTTTTGCCGACCCGCTGCTCCTCACCGATCTGGCCACGGGGAACTATCTCGAGATCGAGGCGTACCGCGATGACAGCGGTAACTTGATCGCCACGGAGATTCGCCGGGATGAGACCGACGATGATCTCCTGCAGGGTCCCGCTGACAGCTGCGCCGCCAATATGGTGACCATTCTCGGTATCGGATACGGATTGATTGATGGTATCACCCGCTATGACGATGAAGATGAAACCGGCTCATCCATCGGGTCAGCGGCCGAGTTTTGCGCACTGGTGAATGTTGGCACCCTGGTCAAGGTTGTCGACAACCTATCAGGTGGTGGGCCGGACGGCGTCGCCGACGAGGCCGAACTGGAAGACTGATTGACAGGTTTCATCCCCCTTGTGGGCGCCCTCGTGGCGCCCTTTTTTTGGGGCTATTATGCGGCTGTGTTATTGGTTTTGCCGCTCAGGGAAGCGGGGCTGGCTTTGTGAAGACATAGTCGTTGTCCTTCACCGGTGTGTGGCAGCCGAAGCACTCCTGTACAAACGCAGCATCCTTGCCATAGGGCTGCTGGTCCATACCCTTCCAGCGGGCAAAGCCCCAGCCGCCTGTAGCTGGCCATCGCTGGCTGTCCTTGAACATGAATTCCGCATGCACAAATTCGCCGGGTACGACGGCCTTTTCCCATGCCTCATGCGTTGTATCCTTCCATACCAGCTTGCCGAGAATGGCTCCGTCCGGCCAGGGGCGGGTATTGCTGCTGCGTGCGGCTGCCACGGCAATATCGTTACCCAGGATGACACGCAGGGTGTTGTTGTCCTCCCGATGCGAGCTGGCGATCACCCGCCAGTCCCGGTAGTCCTGCGGCAGGTCGATACCATTGGGTGCGGGTTGCACAACGTCCGCCTGGATGGTGGATGCGCCGGCAACTAGCAGTAATGCAGTTGAAATTATGACTGATTTCATTTGATACCTCCGGATGAAAAATTGCTGCTGGGTAAAACGCGGTGACGCGTCATCTTGTTACAGGCTGTATAATTTTCGCCTCAACGGCGTTGCAGCCGGTAAACAGACTCATGCAGGGTGTTCAGGCCTTTTTCACGAAACTGCGGCTGGGCCTCGATGATATCGGTGTGTGCGAGTTGCTCGACGGAAAACCCGTCCTGGTAGAGCTTGCTGACTTCCTCTGCGGAGACCGCAAACGGCGGCCCTTGCATTTGTTGTTGTTCGTAATCCAGTGTTACCAGTAATCCCGGGATCTGCGGTTCCAACATTTGCGTGATCCTGGCCGCGTAACGGGCGCGTTGCAGGGGAGTGAGCGCAATCAGTGCCGCGCGGTCATAGAGCGCATCAATCCTGCCGATGTCGCTGAGCGTGAGGCTGAAAAAGTCGCCGCACAGTATTTCGATGCGATTACAGGACCAGCGGGTGAAGCCGGGTTCCTGCCGGATCTCGGGCGTGAGCCTGTTTTCCGCAAAAAATGCTTCCACAGCAAGCTGGCTGATCTCGTTGCCAGCGATGGCGTATCCCTGGTCCAGCAACCAGATCATATCCAGCGTCTTACCGCACAAGGGCACGAAGACCCTGCTTTGCGGTTCAAGTTGCAGGGATGGCCAGTATTGCACGAGATAGGGATTTATCTCGTTCTGGTGAAAGCCAATCTGGTTCGCTTGCCAGCGAGCATGCCAGAAATCGATTTCCATGAACTTCCCCCGGGGTGTTGCATGGCCGCTTTTTACCACTGTCGCCAGTATAATGTTAATCCGGTTCCGTTGTCGGGCAGTACGAGGTTCATGCAAGAGAAACACACAGAAGAGCCATTCCGGGTCGCCTTCAGGGGGCGCTTTGAAAACATCCTCCGCTGGGAACAGCTGGATGCATTTTGGCAGGTGCTGGCCAGAGATGCCGGAGGCGGCTGGTATATCTATGCTATCGGTGAGCAGCCCCCCACGCTGCCTGTTAGTGGTGATCTGTTGCAGGAGTTTCTTATGGAAATCCGAGAGTTACTGCGCAGGGAGCATGCTGAGGATTATTGTGGAATTGTCTACGCCGACTCGACTAAAGCTCCGGCATTTGTAAAGATTTTTGATCCCAACAACCTCGGGGTTTCCTGCGGCTACAGTGACAACCCGCCTCTGCCGGGTTGGATACTTTCCAAGCTGCCCCCCGTGGACCTGAAATCGCCGGTTCCGATACCCGGTAACCGGCGTCGGTGGTGGGGACGATTGTTTGGCGACTGATTTTATGTAATTATCTTGTTGATTAATAAGCTGTAAATATTAGCTGTTGAAGAATATTAACCCACTTTAATATACTGTCTCACCAGCTTCGGTCGTCAAACGGCCGACAGTAGCTGCATAAGTCCGGATGAACAACTGTCCTGCGCGCCGTAACGACGCAGACCGGAATTTCAACATTACCTGGAGTGCAAACAATGAAGAAAATCGCAAGTGTAATCGCAATCAGCACACTGCTTGGCCTGAGCGGTGCGGTTCTGGCTGATGGCCAGCAAATCTATCAGGCGAGTTGTCAGGCCTGCCATGCTACCGGTGCTGCCGGTGCCCCCAAGGTTGGTGACAAGGAAGCCTGGGCGCCCCGCATCGCACAGGGCATGGATACCCTGCTGAAACATGCCACCGAAGGTCTGCGTGCAATGCCGCCGAAGGGTGCCTGTGCCACATGTACCGAAGACGACCTGAAGGCCTCGATCGAGTACATGGTCAGTGAGAGTCAGTAACGATCTCTCGTACAGCTGGTGCAATACAAAAGGGCTGCCCTGAGGCAGCCCTTTTTTGTTAGAGTATTGCGAATTCCGGTGGCGCCAACCTGACTGGAGTCAAGACATGAAAATAATCACAGGAATCTTTCTGCTCGGGATGTTGCTGGGTTCGGCCGGCGGTGTGCTCGCTGGCGATGCTGCGGCAGGCAAGAACAAGTCTGCTGCCTGTACCGGTTGTCACGGTGTTAACGGAGTGAGCAGCAACCCGATGTGGCCTAACCTCGCGGGCCAGCAGGAAGGCTATCTGGTCAAGCAGCTGCAGGCATTTCGTGAAGGTGTGCGGGATGACTCGCTGATGACGCCAATGGCTAAGACGCTCAGTGATGCAGATATAGATAACCTGGCGGCTTACTACAGCAGCCTTCAGGCAGGGCAGTAACCTCCACTGATCAGTTTGCCGCAGGAGCCGGGCTGTGCAGCAGGCGGTGATACAGAAACAGGGCTGCGCTGAACAGCAGCAGGGCTCCGGCTTGGTGCAGCGATGCCAGGACTGTCGGAACCCGCAATAACAGGGTGGAAATACCAAGACTCACCTGCAGCAGACCTGCTGCCAGTAGCAGGTGCATGCCGACCCTTGCCTGGCGGGGCAAGACCACCCGCCGGCCTGTCAGCCACAGCGCCACGATAGCCAGCAACACGGTGATTGCCAGCACCCGGTGATCAAACTGTACTGTGGCGACATTCTCGAAGAAGTTTCGCCACAGCGGTTGCTGGGCAAGCAGTGATTCCGGGACCAGGCTGCCGTTCATCAACGGGAAGGTATTGTAGGCAAAGCCTGCTTTCAGCCCTGCGACAAATCCACCTGACAGTAATGTGACGAAAACCAGGCTCCACAGGGCGGCGGTTGCGCGGCGCAGGCCGGCCGGTGTCGCGGCAGTATGCTGCGTGCCGAACCAGAGTCCCAGCGCGACATAAAGCATGTAGCCATAGATGACCACGGCCAGGCCCAAGTGTGCCGTGAGGCGATACTGGCTGACATGCGGATTGTCGACCAGGCCGCTCTTGACCATGTACCAGCCCAGCAGGCCCTGTAGTCCGCCAATGACAAACATGCCGAGCAGTCGTGGTACCAGCGGTCGTCTCACCCAGCCACTGAGCAGGAAGAACAGGAATGGCAGCAGGAATACCACTCCGATCAGGCGCCCCAGCAGGCGGTGCGAAAACTCAAACCAGTAAATGCGCTGGAACCCCGCGAGATCCATGCCGGCATTGATTTTTAGATACTCTGGTGACTGCTTGTAGAGATCAAATGTCGCGTTCCAGGTTGCGTGGTCGAGCGGTGGAATGATGCCAAAGATCGGATCCCACTCGACCATGGACAGGCCGGATCCTGTAAGACGGGTTACGCCGCCAAGAATGACCATGGCGAACACCAAGCCACAGCAGACAAACAACCATACGGCGATCAGCCGGTCATGTGAGTTACTGCGGGTGCTGAAGGTGTCGGTGCGCATGCTCTGGGTGGCCTTGTATGTTGCGGGTTGCTGTCAGGTGGTGGCGTATTGTAACGGAAAACCGGAGGGGAACTGTGCTTAATGCTAAGCGTTTGACGCGCTAGAATAGCTTATGAGCTCAAATTCGCCCAGCGTTACCATCTCAGCTTGCCAATGAAACAGGTGCTATTGCCAATGTTATTCGTCGGGCTTGTACTGCTGGCCTATTACAACCTTTCGCCACAGTTGCAAGAGCAGTCTGGTGACCAGCTGACTGAGCCCGCCCGGCTGGATACGGCCTCCGGTACCGGATTGCCGAACAACGGCGCTGCATTGCAGCGTCTTGTGCTGGACATCAGTGTGCACAGTCTGGAAGAACTGAAAGTCGTGCTGGATCGTGCCGAGAAACTTGCCATGCGCCCGCAGCCGCAGGGTGAAAGGGCCAGAGTAGTCCTGGTACTGCACGGTCCGGAGGTGGAATTCTTTGCGATCAGCAACTATCCCCGCTACAAGGATGTCGTCGACCAGGCGGCGCGGCTGGATGCCTTCGACGTGGTGGATGTCAAAATCTGCCGCTCCATGATGGAACGGTTGGGCGTGGGGCGGGATGATATCCCCGCCTTTATCGAACAGGTTCCCTATGGGCCCGGCGAGGTGGAGCGGCTGGTCAGGGAAGGATACGTATACTTCTAGGGTCTGTTAACGTTCGGCGGGTTGCGAAAGGACCTGTGCTTGCTGCGTCCGGCTGAACAGCCGTCAGGATATTACGCCTGAGTAACCAGCAGGTGGGCGGGGCAAACGTGATTTGCCCCGCCATGCAGTCGTGCTTAACTGTGGCGGCCAGCCAGCATGTTTTCAATGATCGGTGCCAGGATGATTTCCATGGCAAAGCCCATTTTGCCTGCCGGGACCACGATGGTGTTGCGCCTGGACATGAATGAGTCCTTTAGCATGTTGAGCAGGTAGTTGAAGTCGACCTCTATCTTTTTCGGATCCTTGAAGCGAATGACCACGAAGCTTTCGTCCGCAGTCGGGATGTCGCGTGCGATGAACGGGTTGGACGTGTCGACAGTCGGTACCCGCTGGAAATTGATATCGGTGCGGGAGAACTGCGGCGTGATGTAATGCACGTAGTCATGCATGCGGCGCAGGATGGTATCGGTGACGGCCTCTGTCGAGTAACCGCGCTGTTCGCAATCACGGAAGATTTTCTGGATCCACTCCAGATTGACGATCGGCACGACGCCAATGAGCAGGTCGACATAGCGTGCCGCGTCGGCATCGTCAGTTACGATGCCGCCGTGCAGGCCTTCGTAGAACAGCAGGTCTGTACCGGACTCGATTTTCTCCCAGGGGGTGAATTCACCGGGCTTCTGGCCAAAGGGTTTGGCTTCCTCGTCGCTGTGCAGGTAGTAGCGGCGTTCGCAACTGCCGGTTTCACCATAGTTCCTGAAGGTTTCCTCCAGTTTGTCGAAGACGTTGGCCTCAGGCCCGAAATGGCTGAAGCTGTGATTGCCGGATTCCTCCGCCTCCTTCATGGCTACCTTCATGGCGGCGCGGTCATAGCGGTGGTAGCTGTCGCCTTCGATGACCAGGGGATTGACGCCCTCACGCAGGAAGATGTGTTCAAACGCCACTTTGACCGTGGTGGTGCCAGCACCGGATGAGCCGGTAACAGCGATAATCGGGTGTTTCTTGGACATGAGAAGCTCCTCTCCCTGATCTCAAGATTTACATGAGCAAGGCAATTGTTGAATGCGGGCCGGCCCGGCTTGTGATTGCGAAATTTCCGTCCAGCTGTTGAACCAAGCCGTGTATTGAACCATTTTTCTGATGACTTACTCAAGTGACCCCGTCACATGGAGTGAGGCCGCATTTCTAAGCAATTGATATTCAGCGTGATAGCTAAGATGCTGCCCTCCGCATCTCTGTCTTTCAGATGCTGCGTTGCCTTGTGTGGTTGGTATAAATCGGATTTGAGAGATGCACGTTTCACATAAATGGGATCAAGTTTGACTGTCTGTGGTATCTGGTCGGGCAGCATGCGGACGCTTGGTCGAAAGTGTTGTGAGGTGCTTGTGCAACTCGCAGCGTGATTGCGATTGATAATGATTTTCTTTGGCGGTGCGTGGCCAGACCCCATCGATTCCTGTTTGCAAGCCAAATGCAATATAATTACCGGCTAAACTGCGTGTTTATTGCTAGCCGCGAACAGGATGCGTGAATTTGCCTGATTTTAAATTTTGTCGAATCGGATAGCCCTATGAATGACACCAAAAACTGCGACAATTGGAAGAGCCGCCTGTTTCCTTTTCGCCGTTGGATAGGGGAACTCAGAAAACCGGAAATACTGCGTGCCGACCTGATCGCGGGGATTACCGTGGCGCTGGTGCTGGTGCCGCAGTCGATGGCCTATGCCCAGCTTGCTGGCCTACCTGCCTATTATGGCCTGTATGCGTCCTTTCTGCCGGGCATCGTCGCGGCGCTGTTCGGTTCATCCCGACAGCTCGCGACCGGGCCGGTTGCCGTGGTGTCATTGATGACTGCATCTGCGCTGGAACCTATTGCACACGGCAACGCGGAACTCTACGTCGCTTATGCCATTATGCTGGCGCTTATGGTGGGTGTTTTCCAGATGGCGCTGGGGTTGCTGCGCCTGGGCGTGCTGGTGAACTTCCTTTCGCATCCTGTGGTCGTCGGTTTTACCAATGCGGCGGCTATCATCATCGGGACATCGCAGCTGGGCAAGCTGTTCGGAGTCAGCGTCGAGAAGGCAGGCCATACCTATGAAACTGTCTTTAATACCGTGGTTGAGGCATTTCACAGTACCCATCTGGAAACCATGCTGATGGCATTACTGGCGCTGGGCATCATGATCGGCCTGAAGCGCTATCTGCCGAAAGTCCCCAACGTTTTGACGGCAGTGGTCATCACTACGGTGATTTCGTGGGCGGTCGGTTTCGCGGCAATGGGTGGTAAGGTGGTTGGTTCCATACCTGCCGGCCTGCCGGCAATGTCTCTGCCGACCGTGGATTTCCAGGTGATGGTGCAACTGCTCAGCGTCACCGTGACGATCGCCATCATCGGTTTCATGGAAGCGATTTCAATTGCCAAGGCGATGGCGACACGCACCCGGCAACGGCTGGACGCCAACCAGGAGCTGGTGGGTCAGGGGCTTGGCAATATCGTTTCCAGCTTTTCGCACGGTTATGCTGTATCCGGGTCATTTTCGCGTTCTGCCGTCAACATCGGCGCCGGCGCCAGGACCGGTTTTTCCGCGGTCGTGACCGGGGTGGTCGTTGGTATTACGTTGCTGGCATTGACGCCGCTGCTGTATCACCTGCCACAGGCAACCCTGGCCTCGGTCATCATTGTGGCTGTCATTAACCTGGTGAAAGTCGATCCCATCAAGCATGCCTGGAAGGTGCAGCGTCATGATGCAGCCGTCTCGGTCATCACCTTTGTCCTGACGATTATTTGGGCGCCGCATCTCGACAAGGGCATTATCGTGGGTGTGCTCCTGTCGCTGGGGCTGTTTCTGTACCGCTCCATGGCGCCGCGTGTCGCCGTGCTGTCCCGCGATCCGGATGGCACACTGCGCGATGCCGATGTGCGCAAGCTTGAAACCTGCAGGAATATCTCGCTGATTCGCTTTGACGGGCCGCTGTATTTCGCCAACACCGGATATTTCGAGGACAAGGTGCTGGAACGCGTGGCGCTTAAACCGGAACTGAAATACGTGATTATCGATGCGGAAGGCATCAACGAGATTGATGCCACCGGCGAGGAGATGCTGCATCACCTGGTGGGACGGCTCAAGGAAGTCGGCGTCGAGTTGCTGATCGCCCGTGCGAAGAAACAGCTCTGGGATACCTTTGAGCGCACCAACCTGATGGAGAGGCTGGGTCGGGATCATGTCTTCGCCCTGCGTACCCAGGCTTTCAACTACGCCTGGGACAAGCTGGGTGACAATCATGCCGAGACCTGTCCATTGCGTGTGCCACGCCCGCTGCAGTCGTTAGATGCCTGACAACTATTTCTGACGGCAGCAATGATGTCGCAGCCGCGCCTGCCGGTCAGATTCGTTCGAACAACAGGTCCCGGACACCATGTCCAAGTTTCAGGCCGCGCAGTTCGAAACGCGTGACCGGTCGGTAGTCGGGGCGCGGTGAATAGTTGCCGCTGCCTCCGCAATTCCTGAAGGCTCCCGACCGTTGCGTTACTTCAAGCATCTGCGCTGCGTAATCTTCCCAGTCCGTTGCCATGTGCAGGATTCCTCCCGGGCGCAGCAGACTGGCAGCGCATTCAATGAACTCGGGTTGCACAATGCGGCGTTTGTGATGCCGCTTCTTGTGCCAGGGATCGGGGAAAAACAGTAGCAGCCGGTCCAGGCAAGCGGGCGGCAGGCAATGTTGCATGATTTGCACCGCGTCCTCACGATAAATCCGGATATTAGCGATCCCCTGCTTTTCCAGCTCGAGTAACAGCCGGCCGATGCCTGGTCGATGCACTTCGATTCCGATGAAATCCATTGCCGGATCGGCGGCGGCCATCAGAGCGAGTGCAGCACCATTGCCAAAACCGATTTCCAGCGTGAGGGGCGCCTTGCGGCCGAATATTTTTTCCGGCTCAAGCTGCCTGTCAGCATGCAGGCCGTATTGCGGCCACAGCTCCTCGAGGGCATCCCGCTGGGCAGAGGTTATCCGGCCCTCGCGACGCACGAAGGAGCGTATCTTTCTTATGGCGTGTGCGCTGCTGTCTGGTGTCGCGGTCATGGGGGCTGGCCCGGGGTAGCTGTGTGTGTGCGCGCTATTCTATGTATTATTGCCGGCAGCGTAAAAAAGAAACCGACTGCAGGCAGGGCTGGTCATGGATATCGTTACAGAGCTGGAAGGTTTCTGGAGTGCAGTGACCGCGCGTGGGGTCGAGGTGCTGCTGCTGCAAGTGCTGCTGATGGTGGTTGCCGCCGCCGCCGCGGTACTGATTCACCGGCGCTCTCACAAGGTGCTGACGCAGCGGCTTTCCCGCCAGAACCTCCCCCTGCTGCGCAGTCTCATGCTGAAAATCGGACAGCGACTTGCCCTGCCGGTGAGCGGCTTGCTCATGGTGCTGGTGGGCAAGCTGGCATTCGGCCAGTTCGGTATCGCGACTCCGCTTTTGGAGGTCATTGGCAAGCTGTTGCTGGCGCTGGCTGTCATCCGGATCATTGTCTACGCGCTGCGCATCGGCATTGCTCCAGGGCCGACGCTGAAAGCCTGGGAGAAGGTGATCAGTACGGCTGTCTGGGCCGTGGTGGCGCTACATCTGGTCGGCTGGCTGCCGCTGCTGGAGTCCGTGCTCGATCAGTTGGCAATCAACGTCGGTGACCACCGAATCTCCCTGCTGATGGTGATCAAGTTGCTGGTACTCAGCGGCCTGTATATCCTGATTGCCGTCTGGTTGTCGGGCTTCATCGAGCAGTACCTGAGGCGCATGCCGCAGCTGAACATCAGTCTGCGGGTGGCGCTGGGGAAGATATCCCGGGTCATGTTGCTCACCATCGCCTTCCTGATGGCGCTGACGGAAGCGGGGATCAACCTGTCATCGCTAACCATCTTCGGCGGTGCGCTGGGTGTCGGTATCGGTTTCGGCTTGCAGAAGATCGTCAGCAATTTTATTAGCGGCTTCATTCTGCTGGGAGACCGCTCGATACGTCCCGGGGATGTGATTACGGTCGGCACCAACTATGGCTGGGTCAAGGAACTGCGCGCGCGCTATATCGTGGTCATTAACCGGGATGGTGTGGAAACCCTGATTCCCAACGAGAACCTGGTGACGACCGAGGTCATCAACTGGAGTTACAGTGACCGCAAGGTGCGGGTACGGATTCCGGTGCAGATCAGTTACGACGACGATCCCGAGCAGGCTATGGCCATCATGGCAGAAGCCGCGACCGCCAACCCGCGGGTACTGGCGAATCCTGAGCCCGGGGTGCGGCTGATGGCATTCGCCGACAGCGGCATTGCGCTGGAACTGCGCGTCTGGCTGTCGGACCCGGAGGAAGGCATCGGGAATGTACGCTCGGATATCAACCTGGCGATCTGGCACGGCTTCAAGACGGCCGGTATCACCATTCCCTACCCGCAGCGGGACGTGCATCTGCGGCAGATCACAGCGCCGGAGGCCGTCAATCCTGCATAGCCCGAAGCCCGGACGCCGGTCTCCGCGCCGCTCCAGTGTCCATTATTGCCGGAAGTCGTGGCGTCAGGTCTGTGCGGTTTGAGGCTAGAAAAAGGTGCCGTCGATCGGGGATGATGCACTGGCAAAGCGTTTGCGCGGTATACGTCCCGCGAGGAAGGCTTCGCGCCCGGCCTCGATGCCCTTTTTCATGGAGGAAGCCATCAGCACCGGGTTCCGGGCGCCGGCAATCGCTGTATTCATCAGCACGCCGTCGCAACCCAGTTCCATGGCAATCGCCGCGTCCGAGGCCGTCCCGACGCCGGCATCGACCAGGATTGGCACACCGGCATTTTCGACAATGGTCATGATGTTGTAGGGGTTGCGAATACCCAGGCCGGAGCCGATCGGTGCAGCCAGCGGCATCACGGCGACACACCCGAGTTCCTCGAAACGCTTCGCGATGATGGGATCGTCGTTGGTATAGACCATGACCTTGAACCCGTCAGCGACCAGGATCTCTGCCGCTTCCAGGGTCTGCACGATATCCGGAAACAGGGTCTTTTCGTCGCCAAGGACTTCCAGTTTCACGAGGTCGTGGCCATCCAGCAGTTCCCGTGCCAGTTGACAGGTGCGCACCGCGTCCTTGCTGGTATAGCAGCCGGCCGTGTTGGGCAGCAGGGTGTACTTGTCCGGGGAAATGACATCCAGCAAGTTGGGTTCACCCGCATGCTGACCGATATTGGTTCGCCGTATCGCGACAGTTACGATTTCTGCGCCACTGGCCTCGGTGGCCTGCCGGGTTTCTTCCAGGTCCTTGTACTTGCCGGTTCCGACCAGCAGGCGTGAACTATACTCGACACCGGCAATGACCAGCGGGTCCATACTTGTCTGCGTGCGGGGCTGCATTATTGTAGACATAGTCGTTTAACTCTTGATGCTTAATGAAATTTATAGAATAGGGCGTGCGGGCTCAACCACCGCCTATGGCCTGGACGATCTCGATTCGGTCGCCGGCCCGCAGCATACGGGTAGCAAAGCTGCTGCGCGGGACGATTTCCTGGTTGATCTCAAGTGCGAGGCGCTTGTCGGCAAGCCCGAGGTTCTGCAACAGTGCGCCGGCGCTGAGGTTCTCGGGTATTTCCCGGTCGGAGCCGTTGAGGACGATATGCATGTCTTGTCGTCGCGAAATTTGGAGCGGAGGGGTATTCTACCGTATTCACGCGAGCGACTGTCACTTACGGGGGAAATAACGATCTCATGGCGCTCATGACGGAAGACATAATTTCCACTGAAAATGCAGGGACACTGGACGGTCTCTTGTACCAGCGCATCCAGCGGACACCTGATATCACCGCCTATCGCAGTTTCGATCCCGAGGCCCGGGTCTGGCGGGATACAAGCTGGCGCGTGGTAGGGTCGGAGGTGGCGCGCTGGCGAGAGGCGCTGGCGTCCGAGGGCCTGTTGCCGGGCGACCGGGTAGCGGTTCACTTGCGCAACAGCAAGGAATGGGTGTTTTTCGATCAAGCTGCGCTGGGCTCCGGTCTGGTGACAGTGCCGCTGTATACCGACGATCGTCCGGACAATGCCGCCTACATAATGACTGACTCCGCCGTCAAGGTTTTGCTGGTCCAGGATGTCGGGCACTGGAAACGCCTGGCACCGGCGCTGGTTGGGCAGGAAGACCTGCAACGGGTCTTGATTCTGAATCCACCGAAGACAACGACGGTAGCAGATATGCTGGATGAACGGGTGCGTTTTGTTGACGACTGGCTGCCGGCGCAGGCGCCTCCTCTGACACTGCGCGTTGGCGATCCGCATGCGCTGGCCTCTATCGTGTATACCTCGGGAACTACCGGCCGTCCCAAGGGGGTGATGCTGAGTCACTACAACATGCTATCTATCGCGCACGCGGCCCTGACCATGATCGACGCTTTCCAGGAGGACCTGTTCCTGTCTTTCCTGCCACTGTCGCACACCCTGGAACGAACAGCCGGTTACTACCTGCCTGTTATGTCGGGGTCTTCGGTGGCCTATGCGCGTTCGGTGGCGCAGCTAGCAGAAGACCTGCTGAATATCCGGCCAACGGTGCTGATCGCCGTACCCCGAATCTTTGAACGGGTTTTTGCCCGCATACAGGGCCAGATGGAGAAGCAATCCGGTCTCAAGCGGTTCCTGTTTCAACTGACCACTCATGTAGGCTGGCGCCGCTTTGAGTACCAGCAACGTCGCAAATCCTGGCATCCCGAGGTGCTTGTCTGGCCGATTCTGAAGTACCTGGTCGCAGAAAAGGTAACCGCAAAACTGGGTGGGCGGTTGCGCATGGCAGTAAGTGGCGGTGCGGCCCTGCCAATCCCGGTGGCCAGGACGTTCATCGGTCTGGGCGTTCCCATCCTCCAGGGTTACGGCCTAACCGAAACCAGTCCGGTAATCAGCGTCAATGTGCCCGACGATAACGAGCCCGACAGCGTTGGCATTCCGCTTAATGGTGTTGAGGTCCGCGTAGGAGATAATGAAGAGTTGCTGGTCAAGACGCCGGGGATGATGCTGGGTTACTGGAACAATCACGCCGCGACAGCAGAGATTATCGATGCTGACGGCTGGCTGCATACCGGAGACCAGGCGCGTATCGAAAATGGGCACATCTACATCACTGGCCGCATCAAGGATATCCTGGTGCTGTCCAATGGCGAGAAGATCCCGCCCATGGACATGGAGCTTGCCATCAGCCTGGTGCCGGCGATAGAGCAGGTGCTGGTGATCGGGGAAGGCAAGCCTTTCCTTGCAGCAATCGTGGTGCTGAACGCGGAAGAATGGCTGAAACTCGCGCAGCGCTTCAAGCTGGATCCGGATGCCGATGGCAGTCTTGCAAACGACAAGTTACAGGCGTACCTGCTTAAGCAGATCAAGGGATGCCTGAAGGATTTTCCCGGTTACGCGAAAATACGCCGGGTGATCCTGACGCTGGAACCATGGACGGTCGACAATGGCCTGCTGACGCCGACCCTGAAGACGAAGCGTGCGCGCATCCTGAAACGGTTTGCCGATAACATCGCGGCTATCTACGCCGCGGGTCCGGTGGGTCGCGGCTGAACAACCGCCGTATCCCCTCTGCCTGTGGTTACCAGCTAATATAAGAAAATCCCTTTTCCTGCAGCAGCATGATGTCATCAGCCCCGACAGGGACGATGCTGGCAAATGGCAGCAGGTCGAAATCTGTCCACCCCAGAGACTTCATGGTATTGCCGCAGGCATGGAAGGCCACGCCATACTGGGCCAGGGACGCAGCACGTTGTTGCAGTTCCGGGGGTATCGGGCGTAACGGGTGTTCACCGACGAGGTGAATTCCGGCGGCAAATGTCGCTATCACGATTTCGATGTCATCCTCGTACTTGCGCAGCATTTCACCAGCGGAAAACAGGATGTGCTGGAGATAATCCGGGTCCGCCTGGTTGCACTGGTAGACGATGCGGTGTGAGGTTGTGTCATCCAGGTGCGTTTCCGTATGGTGGGCCTGCACCTGGCGCGCAGCAACAAGGCCACCCAGCAGTCCGATGGATTTCAGGACGCTGCGGCGCGCACGGTTAATCAGTTTCTCGGTATGCATGGGGTTCCTCCGTCCCGGTAAGATATATTGTTCTATAATTACCGTGTCAGCTTGTCATTTTTGGTAGGCTTGTGTAAAGACCACGGCGAGTGTACCTGCAACAACATGGCCTTGCAGTTCATTCAGGTTAAGCGGAGAAGCACCCTTGTTATGAGATTCACGACCAGGATAAGCTGTGTTTACGGTTGCATTGCCTTGCTGGCAATACTGTTGCTCGCCGGTTGCGAGGCCCTGCTGGCGTCAAAGTATGATATTAATTCGCAGTTTTACAAAATACCCGCCGGGTCGAAGCTGATTCTGCATCGGACGCTGGATATCCCCGCGGGAAGGGCGCACGTGGTGATACAGTCAGGCAGGTCAGGCGCCGGTGCCAACGAGTATGCGGTGAACTGCGAATTCGAGGTGCGCACGCTGGGTCCAGGGCAAGTGCAGCCAGATACCTTCGATATCACGTGGGCAGAGATGTCCCAGCAGTGGGTCAGCCAGCCGAATATCATGCGCTTCTACCGGATACTCCACCTGCAATCCGCAGCGCAGCCGGATGTATTGAAACTCATGTGCCAGGACTGGGACGGTCCGCTGCTCGGCAGAAATATCAGTATTCCCGAGATGCGCGCTGCCCTGGGCGACGTCATCACGCTGGAATTTCCGTCCAGGTAAATACGGCAGCCCCGACGTCAGCGGTGAACTTGCACACTTGCTGCGGTGTTGCACCG
>Ga0316190_10001970_pt1 | contig 14916 bp, 10 predicted proteins | sample Eddworburrow2_MG_FD_204929 | JGI IMG/M metagenome (GOLD analysis project Ga0316190, IMG submission 204929) | Coastal sediment microbial communities from Maine, United States - Eddy worm burrow 2 | ecosystem: Environmental > Aquatic > Marine > Coastal > Sediment | place: USA: Maine | collected... | reverse complement strand
TTCGCGCAGATACCGGCGGCATCAATGCCGGCGTATTGACCTGTGTCGTTGATGGCGGCTTCGGTTTGCTGGTGTTTTCCAGCAAGGAAATGGAATGTGAATTTGCCTCGGTGGATGGCAGAACCGACTTCTATACCGGCACTGTCAAGAAGTTCGGTCTTGATATCGGGATAACCGGCAAGAGCTATGTCAAGTGGGTGGTGTTTGCACCCGTCGGGCGTCCGCGCAGGGGTGGTCTGGCTGGAACCTATGTCGGTGTGTCAGGCGAAGCCACGGCTGGTGCAGGCGTAGGTGCCAACGGTCTGGTCGGCGGTTCTGACCGCACCTTTGCGCTGCAACCCTTCAGTGCCTCGATACAAACCGGCCTGAACCTTGCGCTGGGCATCGGCTCAATGACGCTGGACTCGGCTGACTGAGACAATACACGTGCAGGGCAACCTGGCTTGAATAGCAGCCAGGTTGCCCTGCCGTTTCTGCAAACAATCAGGATGGTTTGAGATTTCAGTGATCAACAATCATCCTGATCCAGCCAGCCGCATCTGCTTCAATGCCGCTGCTAATCTTGTGCCGCCGGCCCTGAAGCGGTGTAAGATAGATGCTGCCGTCGCATCCCGACCCATGCTGGCATGGTGACCGGCATGTGCGGCTTGTTTCTGGTTCTGATTCCGGCATCGTTGCTGATGCCGGTGCTCGGGGGTAATTCGCATGACGTTCGATCAGACTATCGTGTTCTGCATCATCTTTTTTGCCATGGTGATGTTTATCAGGAACCGGATCCGTTATGACGTTGTCGGCGTTATCGCGCTTCTGGCCGCGGTGCTGTCCGGTGTCGTGCCGGCCGATCATGCATTTGCCGGCTTCGGACATCCGGCAGTGATTACGGTCGCTGCGGTTCTGGTCATCTCGAAGGCCCTGCAGAATTGCGGACTGGTAGATCAACTCGTCAAATTGCTGGCCGGGTCACGTCGAACGCCGACTTTACAGGTTGCAGCCGGCAGCACCATCGCGGCGGCGCTGTCCAGTGTCATGAACAATGTCGGCGCTTTGGCCCTGATGCTGCCGGTGGCGCTGCGGAACGCATACGAAGCAGGCAGGTCACCCTCGCTGGTGTTGATCCCCTTGTCTTTTGCCAGCCTGCTGGGTGGTCTGGTTACGCTCATCGGCACGCCGCCCAATATTGTCATTTCAGGTTACCGTGAGAGCCAGATGGGCAAACCGTTTGCCATGTTCGACTTTGCACCGGTGGGGCTTGTCGTTGCCGCGGCCGGACTGTTGTACCTGGTCACCATAGGATGGCGGCTGTTACCGGAACGCATTTCCGTCAAGGATGAAGACGATAACCAGTTCCATGTCGAACGCTATACGCTTGAATCAAACGTTCCTGCCGAGTCACCCCTTGTCGGCATGCGGGTTCGTGAACTTGAAATCATGTTCGAGCGCGAAGTCTCCGTGCTTGCGATTATTCGCAAGGGCATCCGACGCCTGGCACCGCGCGCCATCGAGAAAGTCCGCGCTGACGACATACTGATATTGCAGGGCGACCCGGCCCTGATTGCGCCTCTGGCCGATGGTGTTCAGCTTGGCGAACTGGGCCATCAGGTGGAGGGCGACAAGGACCTGGTGTCGGAAGATGTTGAGGTCATTGAAGCCGTTGTACTGCCCAACTCGCCGATTGAAGGCAAGTCGATGCGGCAATACCGCATTCACGACAGGCTCGGTGTCAATTTGCTGGCAGTTGCACGCCAGGGCCGTCAGCCCACTGCACGATTGAAGAACATTCGCTTCAAGACCGGCGATGTGCTGCTGTTGCAGGGCGAAATGGCGATCATGACCGAAGCGCTCAAGACCCTGGGCTGCCTGCGGCTGGCTGACCGGGTCATCAGCGAGACTGCCGGCTCAGGTAATATCTGGGTGCCGACCGGGATTTTTGCCGCCGCCATTGCCGCCGCCGCTGCCGGACTGGTCAGCGTACCCATCGCTTTTGTGGGCGCAGTTGTGCTGTTGGTGCTGACCGAGACGATTTCATTGAATGAAGTGTATGACAGTATCGAGTGGCCGGTGATCTTGTTGCTGGCGACGCTGATTCCCGTCGGCGAGGCCCTGCAGACCACTGGCGGCACTGGCCTGATCGCTACTGTCTTGCTGAGCGCTACTGGCGGCATGCCGATGTGGACTGTCGTGGCCATGATACTGCTGGTGTCGATGTGGATGTCAGATCTTGTGCACAATACACCGACAGCCATCCTGATGGCCCCGATTGCCATGGGCATTGCCACAGGGTTGAACGCGAACCCTGATACATTCCTGATGGCTGTTGCTGTGGGAGCAGCGTCACCCTACCTGACGCCCATCGGGCACCAGTCCAATACCCTGGTGATGGCCCCCGGCGGCTATCAGTTTCTGGACTATGCGCGCGTGGGGCTGCCGCTTCAGATCGTCATTGCGCTGGTCGGTGTACCCATGATCCTGTGGGTGTGGCCGCCGGTCTGATTGCATACCAGAGCAATATCCATCCACTTGGATGGATAAAATTGCTTGTCTTATGATTGTCTCGGCTCATCTGCAAAGATAGAGCCAGTGATCGGCCTTTACCCACCGATCACTGGCGGTGGTTGGATCGTCAACGGCTTGGTCGTGATGGACCGTTCTAAAGTGTGATCAGCCACCGTCTTCGCATGAGGCCTGAACGGATACGCAGCAGCCTGGAAGCTCTGCACGACAAGCAAAGGACATGACGAAGACAATGAAGAATAGCATCGGTATCGACATCTCGAAAGCCCATCTGGACGTGCATCACCTTGGCACCGGCAGAACAGCACACTTCAGCAATGCCCCGGCCGGGTTCAGAGCCCTGACACGCTTTATCGGCACACAGCAGCCTGACCTTGTGGTCTACGAAGCGACCGGACCCTATCATGCCCGTTTCGAGCGGGCCTTTTCGGGACGGCTGCCGCTGGTGAAGGTCAATCCGCTGCAGGCGCGCCGCTTTGCCCAGGCTTGCGGAACCCGGACCAAGACCGATGCGGTGGATGCGCGCGTACTGGCGCAGATGGGGCATGCACTGGAACTGGCTGCCGATGCACCGGCAAGCGAAAAGCATCATGCTCTCAAGGAATTGCAGGTTGCCCGCACAGCCTTGGCCAAGGAAAAACCCGGCTCAAAAACCGCTTGAAAACACAAAACCTCGCTTTCACCCAGCGTCAGACCAAAGCCCGCATCGATCAGGTCTCTCGGCAGTTGAAAGCGCTGCAGGTGGAGATCGAAGCGCAGTTGCGCTCTTGCCCCCACCTGGCTCGCAACCATGACATTTTGCGCTCCATTCCTGGTATCGGTGAGATTGCGGCAGCAGCAATCCTCATTGAATGTCCGGAAATCGGAACTCTCGGCAAAAAGCAGGCAGCCAGCCTCGCAGGTCTTGCACCCATGACCCGACCATCCGGGAAGTGGCAGGGCAAGGCATTCATCCAGGGCGGACGCAAGTTCCTGCGTGATGCCCTCTATATGCCCGCACTCGTCGCCGCCCGTTTCAATCCCGACCTGGCGCGAAAATACAAGGTGCTGACCGACGCCGGAAAACCACCCAAAGTTGCTCTGGCAGCCATCATGCGCAAGCTCATCGAACTCGCAAATACGCTGATCATGCAAGACAGAAAATGGACGCCCAAAAGGGCTTGATCAAAACGGATACTTTAGGTGACCAGGACATTGCGATCAAAGTCGCGCGATAACTGGGGGGTGCAGTGCGGTTCCGCCGGGTCTGATCGGCGAAACCGCGTATGTTGTGGTCGAGATATGGTCTAGTTCCGACCAGCCAGCAGCGGCGTGATCCGGCGCAGGGTCACCCTGCGGTTTTCCGCTTCAGGTTCCTCAGTCGGTATCTTCAGGTATGCTTCGCCGCGCCCGACCGTAGCCAGGTTGTCCTCGCCGATCTCAAAGTACTCGAGCAGCGCCTGTCGAACCGCGTCGGCCCGTTGTGTCGACAAAGCCATATTGGCTTCGCGGCTGCCAACGGCATCGGTATGCCCCTCGATCAGGAACACCTCATTTGGATTGCCGGCAACAATCCGTTCGATAATTTCACCGATCCGCTCCAGCTTGGATACTTCTTCGGTGCGCAGGTAGCCCTCGCCAAAGCCAAACCGGATGGTATCAACCTCGATGCCGGGCACCGAGTAGCGAAGCCGTGGCTGCTCGGCAAAGTCTTCGATGCGATAGCGTGGCTTGACCTTCACCAGTGGCGGAGAGATCAGCCAGTCTTCCAGTTCTTCATCATAGGCCTCGGCCGCGGCAATGGTCGGGCGAGATGCAATAATCGCTCCGGCGACAAGGCCAGCCCCGATTACGATGGCCTGGTTTGTGCTCAAGCCCTTCTTGCGGCGTTTACGCCTGTCTACAAGGCGTTCGCCGAGTTCTTCACGGTCCTGTTCAAGCCGCTTTCTCATGAACCTGGTTTCCCTGTCCGACAGGTCCTTGAGGGTCAGGGCCCGTCGGTTGGCGTCGATGCGGCGCTGCAGGGCGTTGGTGGTGAGGTCATTTGCCGGCCGGTCATCGCCAGTCAGGTCTCCAACTGTCATTTTCCCGGGCTTGGCTTCGGGCAGGTTGTTGGCCTTGCCGGGTTCGACAGCAGCCTCGGTTTCCGGGGTTCGCCTGGCTGACACCCGCTGGCGGATTGCGGTTGTGTCGGTCGACAGGGTTGCGCGCAACTGTTCGGTGGCGGTATCAGACAGTCCTTCAGCCGCCAGAACACCTCGCGTTTGCTGGATGCGCTCACGCAGGGCATCGTCATCCAGTTCTGCTGCAGGGCGGGTATCTCCGGTAATTTTTGCAGCTTCCGCGTCGGCTGCGCCTGCCTCAACGGTTACACCGGTTGCTGCTGCGTTGCGGGCACTCAGTTCCGCTTTGTCGGCTTCAGCCTTGGCCTGCAGGCGGGTCTTCTGCTTGCCCTTGGTTGCGGCATCGTTTGTCAGTTCGCCGGCGGCCTGAATGCGCTGGCGCAGTTCTGCATCCGTCACCTCTGCTGCAGGGCGGTCATCACCAAGCACGGAGTCAACCGTAACGACCGGCTTGGCGTCCTCGACGGGTTGAGCCTGCTGCTGCACCGGTTCTTCTGACTGTGGCTGCGCGGCGCTCTCCTTGGCGGGATCAGTTGGCTTGGGGGCAGGTGATGCCTCCTGCTTCGCCGGATCAGTTTCCGGTGCGGGAGCTGCTTCGGTAGCGGCAGGTGGCGTTTCCTGCTTGGCAGGTTGTGCTGCCTCGTCCTTCACGGGTTCAGGTGCTGCAGAATCAGGCGCTGCCGAACTGCCGGTTTTTACTGGCTCCGTTGCTGGTGGCTGGGTTTCCTGCGTGGCAGGCTGGGCTTGCTCAACTTTCGCAGGTTCAGGTGCCGCAGCATCCTGTTTTGCCGGTTCCGCCTCTGGTGCGGGAGCTGCCTCCGTAGTGGCAGGCTGCGTTTCCTGCGCGGCAGGTTGCGCTGCTTCTTCTTTCACGGGTTCAGTTGCCGCGGCGGCGTCACTTTTGGCAGGTTCGGTGGCAATTGCCGGTGCGTCCTGTTTTGCTGGCTCGTCAGTTGCAGGCTGGGCCTGTTCCTGGGTTGTCTCTGTGGTTGTGGTTTGCGCCCATACCGTTGTCATGGACGACACGGTGATGGCCAGCGCCAAAAGGCTCACGGAATATTTCTTCTGCATGTTTATCTCCTGTTGTGGGGCGGTTAACCGCCACCGCGTCGAAATTCCGGATGCCCGGACCCTGATTTACGTTTGTCTTTGTGCGTGGCTCCAACTCCCGGTCGGCCAGGCGACTGTAATGCGCTTGAACTGCTGACATGCCCGCTGCTGCGCGCAGATGCAGTCACAGTCACAACGCAGATGTCATCGGAAGGTTGCCAAATTACCCGGCTGAACAATCGGCACGAGACGTTTTTCCAGGGCCAGGGGGTATGACAGCCACTTCTGAAGAGACCTGAACTCAAATTTGGTGATGCATCTCACATTTTACAAATGAATATTAAACATGGTTATGGTGATAATTATTAATGTGACTAGGATGGATTCGCCGTGCGCCTAAAGGTTGGCACGAACCATGTCGATATCAGTCCCGTCCTCCTCCAGCACGACTTCCTGTTCTTCGTCGACCTGTTTGCAGACTATTTGCAGGCTCTTGAGGCAACGTTCCATAAGGTCCGGGTTTTTCTCGCTGTTCCAGATGACATAGGCCGGAAACGGGAACACCGGCGCATCGGTCACGATGTGCAGCAATCCGGCATCAATGTGCTGTTTCACCAGCCGGGTCGGGAAATAGGCGGCCCGCTTCTGATCAAGAATGAAATTGAGGGCCAGCGGGCCGAGTGCCAGGCTGGTGCGCGCCATGTCAAAGCGCGGAAAATGGAAAGCGTGCGCCGTGGCAAACTCGGGGCCCCAATCCATGAACACGTAGCTTTCATCCAGGTCGCAACTGTAACCAGGGTCGGTTGCCACCAGGATCAGGTCTTCCTTGAGCAGTTCTTCAACCCTGAGCCCCGGGCGCATTTGCGGCGTGTACATCAAGGCCACGTCAACGGTTCCCTGGATCATCAGCCGCATCAGGCGCTCGGGCATGCCGACTTCGGCGCGAAACGCCGTTGTCTGCTCACCCCGTTCCAGCATGCGCAGCCAGCGCCCGCCGAGCCTGGGCCAGAGGCTGTACTGACACCCGATCGACAAAAGGTCCGAATACCCTTCCGGCAGGGCGATCTGATATTTGGCCTCTTCCCAGACTTTCAAAAGAGATCGTGCAAAGCGCTCAAACTGTTCACCGGCCGGGGTCAGTTCGATGCCTGCCTTGGATCTGGTGAACAGCTTCTGGCCAAGTTCTTCTTCAAGGCGCTTCACCCTGAGGCTGACGGCAGACTGGGTGACATACACCCGGTCGGCGGCTTCCAGAAAACTGCCCGCTGAAATAATTTCCAGAAACGTGCGGATAAGTTGCAGATCCATGGCGTTTATACCTCACTGGCCCGACATGGTGCCCGTATGCATGAGTCTCGAAAGACACCGGTTCCGGATGTTGGCAGGTTGAAACAACCAAAAGCACAACCCTGATCGTGTCGAAAGTGTCACAGTAACACCGGTTCATATGAACCCATGTTGTTATAGGTATAATTGCTTTTTCCGCTATAAGCGTGTTGAATCTAATTCTTGGAGAACCAGAACCTATGACACCATTTGCCATCGCCGGCATTCAGATGAATGTTGCCGCCTTGCAGTCCAATGTCGAGGGCATGCGCCATCGGCTGGACATTCTGATGGCGCGGTTTCCCTGGACGCAGATGGTGTTGTTCAGTGAACTTGCGCAGCACGGCCCGCTGCACCGTTTCGCACAACCTTTCGACAACGAATCGATAAAGCAGTTCTGTGATGATGCGCGCAGGCACAAAGTCTGGCTGATCCCCGGCTCGTTCTTTGAGAAAGCCGCCGACGGCAAGGTGTACAACACCTCTGTGGTGATCAATCCGCAAGGCGAGATCGTGTCGTCCTACCGCAAGATGTTCCCGTTCACGCCCTATGAGGTCGATGTAACACCCGGCACCGAGTTCTGTGTGTTTGACGTACCGCATGTGGGTCGTTTTGGCCTGTCGATCTGCTATGACATCTGGTTTCCCGAAACCACCCGTCAGTTGACCAGCATGGGAGCTGAGGTGCTGCTGCATCCGGTGCTGACCGGCACCACCGACAGGGATGCCGAACTCGCAATTGCGCGGGCCACGGCAGCGCAGTTCCAGTGCTATGTGATCGACGTCAATGGGCTGGGTGCCGGTGGTGTGGGCAGATCGTGCATAATCGATCCGTCTGCAAACATCATGTACCAGGCAGCGGGTCAGGAAGAAATGTTCCCGATCGAAATTGACCTTGACCAGGTCCGCCGACAACGTGAAACTGGCATGCGGGGACTTGGCCAGGTGTTGAAGAGTTTCCGTGATCGCCCCGTGGATTTTCCGGTCTATGATCGCTTGTCCGGCTCTGATGCCTACCTCAAGACGCTGGGCTCGTTGGCAATGCCGTCACAAGGGTCTGTTGCCGGTCTGACGCAGCCTGACCAACAGACCGGGGAAGCTGCAAACCTGAATATCGATACCCTGGAGCCGGCAGTTGATACCGACATCCAGGCAAGAATAGCGAGTATCTGAAAGTAATTTAACTGTCTTGATTGCCAACTGTGGCACGATATTGGGATTGCTGATTTACTCGCCCAACTAAACGTCGGGGAGTTTCGTTTCAATGCAATCCATGAGTGACTATTATAGCGCCATCCAGCTGCGGTCTGATCGCTGGAGCGCTTTGCAGGAAATCACCAAGAAGCTGGCTGCCAGTCCACAAGGCCGGTCGTCTGCCAAGCTGCATGGCAAGGCCGAGGATCTGCTTGATGCGTTGGGGCCGCTGGAGTCCTACTGGGCCTTTCCCGGCACCGCTGCTTTCGATCATCTGCGCCGCCAGTGCGATCACAAAAACTATGGCGACCTGGAGTTTTCGGTAAGGCGTATCCTGCGTGCACTGACCTCCGGTGCCTATCGCAGGCGGTCCATTCCGCTTGAGCGTGAAGACCTGGACAATGAAGAGCTGGAGGACGAAGCACTTCTGTCGCCCGAAGCACGCGCGCTGACAAAACCGTATTTCGAGGTGCTGTTTGTCGACAATATCAGCGAACACCAGGAACGCTGGCTGCGGTCTTCCATACAGCGCATGCGCCGTACAGAAGACGCGTTTGCCTATGAGCCGGTCATCGTGCCCAGCCTCGAAGACGCCCTGATTGCCATTCTGTTCAACCATAACATACAGGCCGTGGTGGTCCGTCCCGGCGTGACCCTGAAGTCCAAGAACGAACTGGCGATCCTGAAGCAGTATCTCAGCCGGATCGGCGATGACGAGGATGTCGAGGATCTGCCACCCGAAAACTATGGCCCGGAACTGTGCCGGCTGATTGCCAAGGTCAGACCGGAGCTTGACGCCTACCTTGTGACTGATCGTTCAGTGGAATCCATTGCCGGTCTGGATCTGGGGCTGTGCCGGCGGGTGTTTTACAACCAGGAAGATTTCCTGGAACTGCATCTCAACATTCTCCGTGGCGTCCAGGCGCGGTTCAAGACACCATTCTTTACCGCGCTGGTGGAATATTCGCGCCAGCCGACAGGTGTATTTCATGCCATGCCGATCAGCCGGGGCAAGTCGATTTCCCGGTCGCACTGGATCCAGGATATGGGCGCCTTTTACGGGCCAAATATATTTCTTGCTGAAACCTCGGCCACCTCGGGCGGTCTCGACAGCCTGCTGGAACCGCACGGTCCCATCAAGGAGGCCCAGGAGCTTGCCGCCCGCGCGTTCGGCGCCAAGCACACCTTCTTTGCGACCAACGGCACATCAACCTGCAACAAGGTGGTTGTGCAGGGGCTGATCAGGCCCGGCGACATCGTTCTGGTGGATCGCGACTGCCACAAGTCCCACCATTACGGCATGGTGCTGTCAGGTGCTCAGGTGGTGTACCTCGACAGCTATCCGCTGAATGAATATTCGATGTATGGCGCCGTACCATTGCGCGAAATCAAGCATCAGTTGTTGAAGCTGAAGGCGGCTGGAAAGCTTGACCGTGTTCGCATGTTGCTGCTGACCAACTGCACCTTTGACGGTGTGGTCTACAATGTCGAACGGGTGATGGAGGAATGCCTCGCCATCAAGCCGAACCTGGTCTTCCTGTGGGATGAGGCCTGGTTTGCCTTTGCCCGGTTTGGCCCGACATACCGTCAGCGCACCGGTATGAATGCGGCCGGCGTGCTGCGCGAACGCTTGAAGTCGCCCGAGCATGCAGCCGCCTATGAGGCGCAGCACGCCGAGCTTGAAGACGCCGACGACGAGAAATTGCTCGATACAAGACTGATACCGCCGCCAACGGCGCGTGTCAGGGTGTACTCCACCCAGTCGACCCACAAGACCCTGACGTCGTTACGGCAGGGATCGATGATCCATGTGCATGACCAGGACTTCAAGGGCGAGGTCGAACAGGCCTTCCGCGAAGCCTATATGACGCATACCTCGACATCGCCCAATTATCAGATCATTGCCAGCCTTGATGTGGGCCGGCGGCAGGTGGAACTGGAAGGTTTCGAGTTCGTTCAGCGCCAGGTCGAGGCGGCCATGTCGATGCGCCGCGCCATTGCCACCCATCCATTGCTGCAGAAATATTTCAAGGTGCTCACCTCGGGCGACATGATCCCTGAAGAGCACAGGGAAAGCGGTATCAAATCGTATTATAACCCTGACCAGGGCTGGAACGATATCTGGGAGTGCTGGGCCAAGGACGAGTTTGTGCTTGATGCCTCGCGCGTCACCGTTGCCGTCGGCGGTACCGGCTGGGACGGCGATACCTTCAAGACCAAGATCCTGATGGACAAATACGGCATCCAGATCAACAAGACATCGCGCAACACCGTGCTGTTCATGACCAATATAGGCACCACCCGGTCATCGGTCGCCTACCTGATCGAGGTGCTGGTGCAGATCGCCCAGGAACTGGACGAACTGCTCGATGATGCCTCGAAAATGGAGCGCCTCAGCTTTGAAAGGCGGGTCAAGAACCTGATGGAGGACTTGCCGCCATTGCCTGACTTCAGCCGGTTCCACGATGCATTCCGTGCCGACCAGGTCACGCCGGAAGGCGATATCCGGTCAGCATTCTTCCTGAGCTACGACGAGAACAATTGCGATTATCTGGACCTGGACCATGACGGTCTGGCCAGCGCGGGCAAGGACATTGTCTCGGCCTCGTTCATCATCCCGTATCCACCGGGCTTCCCGATCCTGGTGCCCGGTCAGGTTATTTCGGCTGAAATACTGGCCTTCATGCGTGCCCTCGACGTCAACGAGATTCACGGGTATCGGCCTGATCTGGGCCTGAGGGTGTTCACGGAGGAAGCGCTGGTGCGCCATGCCGCGAAACATCTGTCGGAAGCGGCAGAATAATTTCTGGTGGTCTAACAAAAAGACAAATAGAGGGAGACAGACATGCCTAAGAAAGTGCTCAAGAACATCTCGGAGATCCGCCGGTATTTTCACCGCAATGAAGATCCGATCTACTTTGTGTCCGCAACCAATTTCAACCTGCTGGGCCTGGATGAATGGGTCAAGAACTTCAAGTATATCTGCTATATTGACTGTTATGACGGGCGCCACCCGAACGTTTTCTGTCCCTCCGAACAGCCTCATGCCGAGTTCCAGTCCATCGAGGATATCAACAATTACCTGTTGCAGCACAAGGAAGTTGTCGACCTGATCAAGCGGCGCGGCGGCAAGCCGCATTTTGTGTTCCTGATGTTTGACGAGGAGACCGAGCGTCTTGCTGCAGAACTGGGCGGCGAAGTCTGGTTTCCGAAGGCCAAGCTGCGCACCCGCTGCGACAACAAGATCGAGACGGTTCGCATCGGCAACAAGGCCGGCGTACCATCGGTGCCCAACACGCTGTCTGAACTGAAGGACTACGACCACCTCAAAGAGGTCTGCGAGAAGGCAGAACTGGGCAATGACCTGGTGTTGCAGTCGGCGTTCGGCGACAGCGGCCATACCACCTTCTTCATCAAGTCCGAGGCAGATTTCCGCCGCCATGAGCATGAAATTGTCGGTGAGGGCGAAATCAAGATCATGAAACGGATTGATTGCCGCGGTTCGGCAATTGAAGCGTGTGCCACCTCGCAAGGCACCATTGTCGGACCCCTGATGACCGAGCTTGTCGGCTTCGGGGACCTGACGCCTTACCGCGGCGGCTGGTGCGGCAATGAAATCTTTTCGACTGCGTTTCCTCCCAAGACGCGTTCAAAGGCCCGTGAGCTGACCTTCAAGTTTGGCGAGCAGCTACGCAAGGAAGGCTATCGCGGCTACTTCGAACTCGACTTCCTGATCGACAAGAAGACCGGCGATATCTGGCTGGGTGAACTCAACCCGCGCATAACCGGTGCGTCGTCAATGACCAATCACGCGGCTTTTGCCCATGCCGATGCGCCGCTGTTCCTGTTCCATCTGCTGGAATTCTCCAAGCGCGGCTTCAAGCTCGATGTGGACGAACTGAACAAGCGCTGGGCAGATTCGGACATGATCGACAGTTGGTCACAGATGGTCATCAAGCATACCGACGACAGCGTCGACATTCTGACCGAAGCGCCCCAGACCGGCATCTACAAAATGCTGGGTGACGGGCGGGTGGTATTCGACCGGTTCGACTATCACAGGCGAGCTGTTGAAAGTGAAAACGAAGCCTTTTTCCTGCGCATCCTGAAGCCGGGTGATTATCGTTATGAAGGTGCCGATCTTGGCATCCTGGTGACGCGGGGCCGCTCCATGACAGCGGGCTTCAAGCTTAATGACCGGGCGCAGAAATGGATCCACGGCATCAAGAACAGCTTTGCAGCCCGGCCCATGGATGTCGCCGGTGCAGTTGCCGAACCGGCCTTCAAGATATTGTAGGGAAAACCTTGCAGACACTCTGGCGCGCCATAAGTGAAGCACAGCCTGGTCCCCGGTGGGCCGGGCTGTTTGCTGAATACTGGCCGGCGTACCAGCGCTGGTGGTTGCGTGAGGGCGAGGGAGAGCGCGCCACTTACCTGGAAGGCCGACGCGCGCTCAAACGGCATATGCCCGAACTGCTGCCGCTATATGACGATCTGTGCGGGCTTGCCGGCGGCGGCGATCACGCGGCGCGGTTCTTGAGTTTCTATTGCCCGCCGCCATACCTGTCCGGCTGTTCGCAGGCCATCTGGCCCGGTGAAGAGCCGGTGCTGGTGCGCAATTATGATTACAATCCGGCTGCGTTCGACAGCCTGATCCTGCACACCGGCTGGCTCGGCCGCAAGGTGATGGGCACCAGCGACGGCCTGTGGGGCCTCGTCGACGGTGTCAATGATGCAGGCCTTGCCATCTCGTTGACCTTTGGCGGCAGACGGCAGGTGGGCGAGGGGTTCGGCGTGCCGCTGATCCTGCGCTATGTGCTGCAGACCTGCGAAACTGCCGACGAGGCAGCGCGCACGCTGGAACGCATACCGACCCACATGAGCTACAACGTCACCGTGCTGGATAAACACCGCAACCATGCCACCGTGCTGATGGCACCTGATCGCCCGTCCCTGGTGACCAATGCGGCAGTGGCAACCAATCACCAGTGGACTGTTGAGTGGGACACGCATGCCAGGTTCACCTCTACCGTTGAGCGCGAGCGTTATCTGCTGCAGCGCCTGACCCTGCACGTGGACACCGAAGACAGGTTCATCGGCGCCTTCCTGAAACCGCCACTGTATTCAACCGCCTACGCGCAAGGCTTCGGCACCCTGTATACCGCCGTGTATCGGCCACGCCTGGGTCAGATGGAGATACGCTGGCCGGGAACCTTGTGGACGTTTTCAATTGACGAGTTTACGGCTTCGGGCCGCCAGATCTATACCCCGGATGTAGCCCGTAGCAGTTAGGGTCAGGACCCATTAATCTTATGCAATTCTGTTTGAAAGAAGATATTCGAATGATGATGAAAAAGCGCAAGACAAGGCTTTATGCCTTTTCAAGCATTTTTCGCCTTCAGGCGAGTGTTTTCTTTCAAACCCGAAGGGTGGGAGGATAACATTAATGGGGCCTGACGCTAGATACTTCATCACGACAGTATGCCAGCATCGGAGAACGGCGTGAGGCACGAAGTGCCGAATGAAGCTGTTTGACCAGCTTCAGTTACCCGGCGCCACAGCAATTATCGCCTTGCTGAATGGGCGGACAGGGCACTGTGCCGTAGGAACAATAGACGCAACAGTCGCCCGGTTTGGGCCGCAGCACCTGGCTGCATCCCTTGCAGTCATAAAACCACTGGCAGGCATTGGTCGGCATTATCTCGGTTTCAACATGCCCACATAAAGGGCAGGTTATTGTCGATGTCAGCTCGATTGAACCGTCTTGCGTTTCCATACGGCATACCCCGTGATTGCAATGAAGATAGCCAGAACCGGCAACAGCACATAGTCGAGCATGCCCGCAAGTGCCGACAGGCCGAGTGCGCCCAGCAGCAACACCAGAACCGGCGTGAAGCAGCACAGTGCCGCCACAGCGCTGCCAGCAATGCCAAACCGTAAAAGTGCGTTGTTCGTCATGTGTGGGAGTCTACTACAGGTGTCCAGGGTTTCACACCGCTTACGCCAGCAAGCCAGCGGCTGCGCTCCGCGAGGCCGATGCAAACAATGAAGTAACCCGTACCTGTACCTGTCAGCGTTCAGGCCGCGTTATCCATTGGATGCGGGCTCCTGAAGCCAACTGCCAGCCTGTTCCACACATTGATGGTGCCGATTGCAACGCTCAGCTTGACCACTTCTTCTTCTGAAAAATGTGCGCCCAGTTCTTCATAGTCGGCATCAGGCGCGCCGGTTGTGCTGATATTGGTGAGCGCCTCGGTCCAGCCCAGCACGGCCCGTTCGCGGGCGTCAAACACGCTTGCTTCGCGCCATACGCAAACCAGGGAGAGCCACTGTTCGCTCAGCCCGTCCTGGCGGGCATGCTTGACGTGCATGTCGACGCAATAGGCGCAACCGTTGATCTGTGATGCACGCAGTTTCAACAGATGGATCAGGCGCGGCTCCAGGCCCGACTGCCGGGATACAAACTGCTCAAGTGCAAGCACTGCCTGGTAGGCGTCCGGCGCAGCTTTCGTGTAATCAAGACGGGGATGCATGGGGTACTCCTTCACTCTTTCATGCTTTTTTGGGATCAGGTTTGGATTGCCGCAGGTGATGTGCAAAAAACGCACAACCGCGCGCGGCAATGGTGCCGTCATCGGCCGCCTCCAGTTTTGCGATCAGTCCGGCGATGGTGACGTCGCGCAGTTCGTTGCGATAGGCGCGTTCAGCGCGCAGCATCGCGGCGTTGATCTGGC
>Ga0316190_10001969_pt1 | contig 14919 bp, 13 predicted proteins | sample Eddworburrow2_MG_FD_204929 | JGI IMG/M metagenome (GOLD analysis project Ga0316190, IMG submission 204929) | Coastal sediment microbial communities from Maine, United States - Eddy worm burrow 2 | ecosystem: Environmental > Aquatic > Marine > Coastal > Sediment | place: USA: Maine | collected... | reverse complement strand
TGCCGAACAGCTTGCTGATGCCTTCAGGGGACAATAAAGCCGCAATGTTAAGGCGGTAATTGAGGAAGAATTTATGGACCAGTCACTGGTTTTCGATCTTGATCTGATCAAAAAATATGATCATGCCGGGCCACGTTACACCTCTTATCCGACAGCGCCGCAGTTTCATGACGGCTTTGGCCCGGATCAATATCGGGAAATTGCGCAGGCCACCAATGCCAAGGGCAATCCACTATCGCTCTATTTCCACATCCCCTTTTGTGACACGGTCTGCTTCTATTGCGCCTGTAATAAAGTGGTCACCAAAGATCGCAGTAAAGGTGGTACTTACCTAACCCGCTTGCATAAAGAGATTGCGATGCAGGGGGCACTGTTTGATAAAAACCGCGTGGTAGAACAGTTGCACTGGGGTGGTGGTACGCCAACCTTTATCAGCCATGATGAGATGCGTGAGTTGATGCGAGTAACCCGTGAACACTTCACGCTGCTAGATGATGATACGGGCGAATACTCCATTGAGATTGACCCGCGTGAAGCCAGCGCAGAAACCATCGCTATACTGCGTGAAATTGGCCTGAACCGCATGAGCCTGGGTGTGCAGGATTTTGATGAGCGGGTGCAGAAAGCCGTTAATCGCTTGCAATCAGAAGCACAAACCATGGAGGTGCTGAATGCAGCACGTAAAGAGGGCTTTCGCTCCATCAGCGTTGATCTTATGTATGGCCTGCCACATCAATCGCTAACGAGTTTTGAAAAAACCCTGGATCGCATCATTGAGGTTGATCCAGATCGACTCTCTGTTTTCAATTATGCTCACCTGCCTGAGCGCTTCATGCCGCAGCGCCGGATCAACATGGAAGATGTACCAACCCCAGCAGAGAAGCTGGATATCCTCCAACTGACCATTGAGAAGCTGGAAAAAGCGGGTTATGTCTCACTCGGAATGGATCACTTTGCCCGCCCCGATGATGAGCTGACGATTGCTCAACAGGACGGCACCCTCTACCGTAATTTTCAGGGCTACTCTACCCATGCCAACTGTGATTTGATTGGCCTGGGTGTCACCTCCATTGGCATGGTGGGCGAAACCTATAGCCAGAATATGCGCGAGCTGGATGAGTATTATGAGCGGATTGACGCGGGTGAATTGGCAGTATTTCGTGGTTTTGACCTAAGCCAGGATGATCAGATTCGACGTGATGTGATTACCCGTCTCATCTGCCACCTGAAGCTGGATTTCGGTCGGATTGAGTCAGAGCGGGGCATTAACTTTGCAGAATACTTCAAAAAAGAGCTGGCTCAGCTAAACGGCATGATTGAAGATGGTCTGCTTGAAGTTGACGAGAAAGGTATCCAAGTATTGCCGCGCGGTCGCTTGCTGATTCGCAACATCTGCATGGTATTTGACTACTACCTTGCCCAGAAAAGTGAGGTTAAGTTCTCACGGGTTATCTGATCCTGTTAGGGGCAGCTTTATGGCTGCCCCTTTTTTGCTGGCCTCTATTTTGGAGTGATCAACAATGGTTGGTTCCAACTCTTCCATCCCTGCTGTTCTTCGTGCGACTGCACAAGCCAACCCTGATTTTCCGGCAATCTGTTTTTCTGACCGTAAGGTTAGTTTTGCAGAGATTGACCAAGCCTCAGATGCTATTGCTGCGTCATTGGCTGAGCATGGCATAGAGAAGGGGGATCGTGTTGCGCTCTATTGCATTAATTCAGATGACTTTGCCGTTATCTATACCGGGATAATAAAAGCAGGAGCGGTTGTAGTACCTGTAAATCTGTTGCTAAATCCAAAAGAAGCCAGCTACATTCTCCGGGATGCTGGGATCAAAGCGCTGTTCTACCATCAGGCTTTTGCAGAATCGGTGACAGCTTTCCGAGGTGAGATTGATAGCCTGGCGTTTTGTGTCAGTGTGGCCATGGAGCAGGGCGATGATCTTTGTTTTGAGGATCTCCGGCAGAACAGAGCGGCTCCCCCTTTGCTAGATATTGATCCCATGCAGGATTTGGCCGCTATTCTCTACACCTCAGGCACCACAGGGCACCCTAAAGGGGCAATGCTGACTCATCGTAATCTCTTATCAAATACCTGTAGCGTGGCTGCTGCCATGCAGCTCAAGCCAGGAGAGGATGTGGTTCTGGTGGTGCTGCCGATGTTTCATGCCTTTGCCGCAACAGTGGGCATGTTAACCCCACTGCTACATGGCTTGAGTTTTGCTCCCATTCCCCGTTTTGAGCCTGCGGGTGTCTCTGCTGCCATTAGGGCTGTTGGTGCCACGGTCTTTCTGGGTGTGCCGAGCATGTATAACCTGTTACTGCGCCTGCCTGAAGAGCAACTGACCCAGTGGTCCAGTGTGCGTTTTGGCGTCTCTGGTGGAGCTGCCATGCCGGTAGCTGTAATGCAGCAATTTGAGGAGCGTTTTGGCATTCCAATCTATGAAGGGGACGGGCCGACTGAATGTTCGCCAGTAACCTGTGTTAATCCTATTGATGGTGTAACCAAACCTGCCTCGGTGGGGCTACCGGTGCCAGAAGTTGAGATTGAGATCTTTGATGATGGCGGCAACCAGCTTCCTGTGGATGAGATCGGTGAACTCTGTGTGCGTGGCCCTAATGTGATGAAGGGGTACTGGAACTTGCCTGAGGCCACCACGGAGAGCTTTTTTAAGGAGTGGCTGCGCACAGGGGATCTGGGATATAAGGATAAGGATGGCTACCTCTTTATGGTAGATCGCAAGAAAGACATGATTATCGTCAATGGTATGAATGTTTATCCACGTATGGTGGAGGAAGCACTCTATCAGCATCCTGATATTGTTGAGGCAGCCGTGGTGGGTGAACCTAATGCTCGACATGGTGAGGTGCCGATTGCCCATGTTGTACTGCAAGAAGATGCAGGGATTACTGCATCGCAGGTACGCGCCTACTGCCTTGAAAACCTGGGCCGCTATCAGGTTCCGCGCAAGGTTGTTATTCGTGCATCGCTGCCGAAAAATGCAGCTGGAAAAATCCTGAAGAGAGAGCTGCGCCGTGAAGGTGAACTGGAACGTGGCGTAGATATTCAATAAGTTCTGCCTTTGATATTTTGGCTGATTCAGCTGCCATAAAAACATAACAGGTAATCGATATGTCCTTCACTAATATTTTACCTCGTAATCTCTATCGTGCAGCCCAAGTGCGTGAACTTGACCGCACGGCAATCGAGACCTTCTCTATACCTGGATTAACACTAATGGAGCGAGCAGGCTCGGCAGCCTATAGCATGCTGTGTAAAGACTGGCCCGAGGCGCAGATCATCACAGTTATTTGTGGTGTTGGTAATAATGGTGGTGATGGCTATGTATTAGCGCGTCTTGCATTGCAGGCCGGTAAAATAGTGCGCCTCCTTCAACTGGGAGATGCGAGTAAAATCAAAGGTGATGCGCTGGCCAATTATGAACGTTTTATTGAAGCCGGTGGTGAGGTTAAGCCATTTGAGACCATTGCTGAAGGGAGTGATGTCATTGTTGATGGCATCTTCGGTACAGGCCTGGAGCGTGAAGTGACGGGAGAGTGGCGCCAGGCTACCGAGGCAATCAATGCCTCTGCATCTCCCGTACTGGCATTGGATATACCATCAGGACTGCACTCTGATTCCGGTCAGGTTTTGGGGGTTGCAGTAAAGGCCGATGCAACCATTAGCTTTATAGGGCTGAAGCGAGGTGAATTCACGGGTGCAGGGCCAGAGCAGTGCGGCCAGGTACTATTTGATGACCTTGACGTACCTGAAGCCGTGTATGCAGCAGAGCAATCTACTACCAAACGTACCGAATGGTCGATGTTAAAGGGATTGCTTGGGCGGCGGGCAAGAGACGCGCATAAAGGCGATTTTGGCCATGTTCTGGTCATTGGTGGTGACCATGGCTTTAGTGGAGCTGCACGAATGGCAGGTGAGGCGGCTCTGCGAACAGGTGCGGGCCTGGTTAGTATTGCTACTCGACCGGAACATGCGGCTCTGTTGAATACAGTGCGTCCCGAGCTTATGTGTCATGGTGTTGCTGATGCCAGAGCACTTGCGCCACTACTGCAGCGTGCTACTGTGATTGCAATTGGCCCTGGATTGGGCCAGACCGCCTGGGGGCGAGCTCTGTTTAATGCCGCATTGGAGACAAAGCTGCCGATGATTGTGGATGCTGATGCATTGAATCAGCTTGCATCAGAGCCTGCTCAGCGTGACAACTGGATCCTGACTCCCCATCCGGGAGAGGCAGCACGCCTATTGGGGATAAGCTCAGCTGATGTGCAGTCTGATCGCTTTCAATCGGCTCAAACTCTTCAGGAGCAATATGGTGGTGCAATAGTCCTGAAAGGGGCGGGGACATTGATTACATGTGGTGCTGAAGAGGCAACAGCGGTTTGTACAGCAGGTAATCCCGGTATGGCGACAGGGGGTATGGGGGATCTGTTGACTGGAATTATTGCTGCCATGGTCGCACAAGGTTTAAGACTGAGTGATGCAGCAACAGCGGGCGTCTGTCTGCATGCAGCGGCAGCAGATCGAGCAGCGCAGGCTGGTGAGCGGGGGCTTTTGGCAAATGACCTCCAGATTGAGCTACGTTTGCTACTGAATACAGATTGGCATCAATGCTGAAACTAACGGTTTCTGGTGAGCAGGACCAAGAGGCACTGGGTGCGGCTGTGGCTGCAGCAACCCCGCCAGCTTGCGTCATCTATCTTATTGGTGATTTGGGGGCGGGAAAAACAACATTTGCACGGGGCTTTATAAAAAGCCTTGGCCATAAGGGCGCAGTAAAGAGTCCCACCTATGCTCTGATGGAACCATATGAACTGCCAAACCAAAAATGCTACCACTTTGATCTCTACCGATTAGCTGATTCTGGCGAATTAGAGTACTTGGGTATTCGGGATTTATTGCAATCTGAGGCTATTCTATTGATAGAGTGGCCAGAAAATGGAGAGGGTGGATTACCATCTCCTGATCTTGTCGTTGAGATAAATCATGATGGTGAGCGCCGCCAATTGCAGATAAAATCACACAGCGAGAAGGGTAATAACCTGCTGCAACACCTTGATCTTTCTACTTGGAATAGCTGTCACTCCTAATAATCTTTTTAAGAAGGTGAGCTATCTGGCAGATAAACCTAGGAAAACCTGAAATGCTATGCTATTTTTTAGGTATCTACCGGAGAAGGTCAGGCCGTTGATGCCATGAATAAATCAATCATCTTTTTGTGTTTGCTTGTTAGCTTGCCGCTACAGGCAGCAAGCCTCTCCATAAATGGCCTGCGTTTGTGGGCCGCTCCTGATCATACGCGATTGGTTTTTGATACCAGTGGCCCAGTCGATCACTCCCTTATTAATCTCAGTAATCCAGATCGGCTTGTTATTGATGTCAGCAATACCCAGCTGAGCGCGATAATTCCTGCAGTTAGCCAGAGCGACCGCTATGTAAAGCGCGTACGCAGTGGATCGCGCAATAAAAATGACCTGCGTGTTGTGCTGGACCTCAAGCAACATGTTCGGCCGAAGAGTTTTATGCTCAAGCCAAACAGTAAATACGGCCATCGTCTTGTTATTGATCTTTATGGGGAGAATGAAAGCGCCTATAAAAAGCCAGAAGTAGTCAAAACCGTTAGCAAAAATGGATTACGTGACATTGTTATTGCCATCGATGCGGGGCATGGTGGTGAAGATGTAGGTGCTATTGGCGCAAATGGTACACATGAGAAAAATGTCTCAATGGCCATTGCGCAGAAGTTAAAAGCACTGATTCAGGCAGAACCTGGAATGCGGCCGGTTATGACGCGTGATGGTGATTATTATGTGGCACTGCGTAAGCGCATGAAGATTGCTCGCGATCGTAGAGCTGACCTGTTTATCTCCATCCATGCTGACGCATTTCGTGATCCGCGAGTAAGAGGGGCCTCGGTCTACACCATCTCCAACCGGGGGGCATCCAGTGAAGCAGCGCGCTGGCTGGCCAATAGTGAGAACGGATCTGATCTGGTGGGTGGCGTCACCCTGGATGATAAAGATGATCTGCTGGCCTCTGTGTTATTGGATCTGTCACAAACTGCAACCCGGCAAGTCAGCACTGAGGCAGCAGACAAGATTTACTATCAGTTAAAGAAGCTGGGTAAAGTGCATGGAAAACGAGTACAGCAGGCGGGGTTTGTCGTGCTGAAATCACCAGATATTCCTTCAATTCTGGTCGAAACATCGTTTATCTCCAATCCCGGAGAAGAGCGTAAACTTAACGACCCTCGCCATCAGAAGAAATTGGCAATGGCAATTTTAGGTGGTGTGCGCAGCTATTTTGAAACAGCTCCTCCTCCAGGTACACGGTTGGCAGCCAGAAAACCAACTGGGCCAGGCAAACATATTATCTCTCGTGGTGATACGTTATCGGGTATTGCCAGTCGCTATCAGGTAAGTCTGGGGGCACTTCGCAACATTAATCGCATTGCAGGCGACCGCATACAAATTGGTCAGGTGTTGAGAATTCCTCGTGGTGGGTGAGGGTAGAGCTTACTTATCTGTGCCTGTTTTTTTATATCCAGAATAACCATCTCTCGGCAATTTATTGTACCCGCTTCCAACTGAACTCCCCCTCAAATACAGAGCAGTTGATGAGAGATGACGAGGCATCTTCAATATAGATTTGCTGTTTTTCCGAGACTGGATAAATTAAATATTCCGAACATTCAGCACTCTGTCCTGTACCCACAACAACCTTTATATTCGGCTTAAGCGTACAGCTTACAAGTTTATCTAGAGGTGACCACTGGTAACAGATCTCATATTCAGAGCGATATGTAGATACTTTGCCGGCAGGCTTCTGAAAAGCCCACCATTTGCCAAATTTACTATTAGGGTTTGTGCTATTCCAGGCTCTGAAGAGAGTGATATTTGAGGATTCTTTGCTTTTATAAACTTGCCCGTGACATAACTTGCCTTTGTTCGGGGTACCCAATGCTTCATTAAGAAGCTGCATATCGTTAATTGGCTCAAAATGAGTTGCCATATTCTCAGGTAGGCTTGTGCTCCCCAAGCACGGCTGTGCAGCTTCGGGGTTTTGAATATCCTTATCAACCTGGTAGCTAGAGCAACCATAAAAACCAAGTATAAATATACTAAATAATATATTTCTCAAAGTGTACCCCAGTTTGTGGTTTTGTCTGTTTTGTATGCTTCTCTTCATCATGAATTTTACTGCTTGCCTAATAGCGAATTAGGCAGGGTAAATTGAGTGGGAGTTAAACAGAATGGATATAATGCTCTGGGCAAGATACGCAAAATGTTCGCGCATCTTGCTTGACATATTTATTAGAGATATTTTGCCCTATGATGCCAGTGTTTATTGGGTGGTTTTTTCTGCAAACTCAAACATCATGAAAAGCATTGCAATACAAAACACAGCCAAACCATAGACGTTACGAAGCCACCTCTTTCCATCAGGTTGCAATAAACTAGTTGGGACTAGAATTAAAAATGGTAAGAAGTTGATGGCTCTCTGTTTTTCTGGTCGCACATTGCCAAGCGTTTTTAAAAAACAATAAATTAGTCCTAAGAAAGCTGGCACAAAAGCTAGAAAGGCGATTCGATCCATTGTTATCCATTCCAACATTTAATGATGTCTCGTATATGATTCTTTTGTCTCTAACTCTTTATCTTCAATGTGCGCATCCATGCTGGCATGCTTTTTGTACGCTGCTCAATAAATGAGCTGGTGTATACCAATGTGATTTTGGCTGATTAAAAGCAGGCTAGAGTGACTGCTGAGTGATGTCTACGTAGAGTTTAATCCTTTGTCCTGGCTGTAGATATTTGCTTGGTAGAGTGTTCCATTTTCTAAGGTCTGTTACAGAGACATTAAAACGTGTGGCAATGCGTGATAAGGAGTCACCTTTGCGTACTCGATAATTTACAGAGTTACGTTTTGAGGTGGGGCCGGTGCTCATGTGGGGAGGGAGTGCGGCAACAGAAAGTGTCTCTAGAGTTGTTTTCTGAGTTCTTTTTTTCTTTGTCCAGATAACCAGTTTTTGCCCAGGGCGGAGAACGTCCCGAGGTGCCATGCCATTCCATTTTGCCAATTTACGATGGCTGACTTTATAGCTGCGGGAGATGTCCCATAGCGTGTCTCCAGAACGGACGGTATAGCTGATTTTTGTGCCTTTTCCTGATGAGCTGTTTTGAATCCGATTTTTACGCTGCTGGGCGCTGAAGGCATAGTGGTTCAGACTTTTGGTTGAGACAGGGATCAGCAGATGCTTGCCTGCTCGGATGCGCGTGCTGCGAATTTTGTTGACTTGCTGTAGTACGGTCACAGTGGTGTTGTGCTTGCGTGCAATTGCACCCAGATTATCACCGTTTCTGATTCTATAACGTTTCCAACGAAGGCGTTTGCTGTTGTCCAGGCTGGCCAGTTTTTGTTTGAATGTCTCTACTTTGTCGACTGGGAGCTGTAATCTGTGTGGGCCTTGGGGGTCAGTTGCCCAGCGGTTAAATCCAGGGTTGAGATGGTAGAGATCCTGAATTGTAATTTCAGCCATCTCAGCGGCAAGTGCAAGATCCAGCTGTGAGTCAATATCTACACTGGCAAAGTGTGGCTCATTGGGCAGCGGGTCAAAGTGAATGCCCAGCTTGTCTGATTCGGAGAGCAGTTGGGCAAAAGCCAAAAGACGCGGTACATAACTTTTGGTTTCGCGTGGCAGAGGTAGCGACCAGTAGTCAGTGGCTTTGCCACGGCGTCTGTTTTTCTTAATGGCCTTTGAAACGGTACCTGCACCCGCATTGTATGATGCCAGGGCAAGTTCCCAATCACCGTCAAAACGATTGGCGAGGGCTTGCAGGTAATCCAATGCGGCCCTGGTGGCAGAAACCACATCGCGGCGCCCGTCGTACCACCAGTTCTGCTTTAGGCCATAGTACTTGCCTGTAGATGGAATGAATTGCCACAAGCCAGCAGCCCGGCCCGGTGAGTAGGCAAAGGGCTGAAAAGCACTTTCGACGACAGGCAACAGTGCCAGTTCGCTTGGCATGTTTCTTTTCTCTATCTCTTCTAAAATAAAGTGGAGGTAGGGTTGAGCGCGTGTCTGGATGCGTTTTACGTAATCTGCATGTGAGGTGAACCATTTAAGCTCATGGTCAATACGTGAATTATTGGGAATAGAGAGCTTAAAACCAGTGAGTGTACGCCCCCAAAGATCGAGAGGAGGTGCTACTTCGATGGGTTCATTTATGGCCGGCGTCTCTTCAGCAGCTACAGCTGTGGTTTCAGCTGGCTCTTCTGGTTCATCGGTAGAGAAGTCTGGTGCGGGCTCCAGTACGGGTTCGGTGGGCTCTACGAAGATAGGGCCTGTAGTGGCAAGAGCTGCGGCTGTTTCACTGCTGTCTGGCGTTGTTGCTGCAATCTCCTCCTCAATGGGTTGAGCAGCAGGCTGCTGAGCAAACCCTGGAAGAGTGGTCAGGATGGAGGTCGATGGCTGGTCTTTTTGTGGCAACCCCTGGCAACCCGCCAGCGTTGCGCTAATAATCAGGGCCAAACTTTTGCCAAATATACGGGCTACAGACATTGGATCTCCAGTGTTACTTTTTCGTAACTTACGTCACATATGTAGAATGTGTCGACATTAGCGCTATAAGCTGAAGTAAAATCGACAAAATTCTTTGAATTATATGAGGGTTACCATGGTTTTTCCAGCTGACTCTGGTTTTTGAAGAGAGTATGCTCTCTTGCAGCTGTGAGGCAATATACGACAGATATGATTCAACCTGATTTTCATCTGCAATTGCGGGGTTGGTTGCAAGAATCTCCTGGACAGGTGCTACTGGAGCAGGAGCAGCGTTGTCTTGAGCAAATGTTTCCGGAGCTGTTCGGCTATCACCTTATCCAGCTGGGAGGAGACGCATTTGATTTTGATCTTTCTGCGACCAGCCATTTCAGATCCCATGTGCTGCTGGATACTTCCGCGCAAGCCCCGTTAACAGCCTCTTTTGTGCAGGCAGACCTTGTAAGGCTGCCCATATTGTCTGACTCTATTGATGCTGTCCTAATGCCGCATACACTGGATTTCGCTACCGATCCACATCAGGTGTTACGTGAAGTGGAGCGGGTTTTAATACCAGAGGGGCGAGTGGTGATAGTAGGATTTAACCCGTTGAGTCTTTGGGGGGCTTGGCGCTTAATGAAAAAATCATCAGAGGCTGTTATTCCCTGGCAAAGCCAGTTTTTGGGGTTGAGGCGTGTTAATGATTGGCTTTCACTGCTGGGGTTTGATGTAGAAAAAACGCGTCACCTTATGTTTCGGCCCCCGCTGCAAGGACAGAAAATGATGGAGCGGCTGGTGTGTATGGAGAGACTGGGGCAACGTTTTTGGCCTCTGCTCTCTTGTGTTTATGTGATTCAGGCGGTTAAACGTGTTTCAACAAAGACAATGGTTGGCCCAGCCTGGAAGAGAAAATCCAGTTTGCTGGGTGGGCAAATTGTAGAACCAACAACAAGGCAATTGAATGGGTAAAAAAGTAGAGATATTTACAGATGGAGCCTGTAAAGGAAATCCTGGGCCGGGAGGCTGGGGTGCGGTATTGCGATACAATGAGACAGAAAAACACCTTTTTGGTGGTGAAGTGGAAACAACCAATAATCGCATGGAGCTATCGGCGGTTATCAACGCTCTGAAAGAGCTAAAACGTAGCTGCGAGGTGTGTGTTACCACTGATTCACAATATGTGAAAAATGGCATTACCCAGTGGATAGATAACTGGAAGCGCAAAGGCTGGAAAACAGCAAACAGGAAGCCGGTCAAAAATCAGGATCTATGGCAACTGCTGGATACTGAAGTGGCAAGACATAATGTGGAGTGGGCCTGGGTCAAAGGCCACAGTGGACACCCTGAGAATGAGCTGGCTGATGAGCTGGCCAATCGGGGAATTGAAGAGCTATAGCTACATAACGACATTACTGGAAAAGAGAAATTATTAGCCAATGCGTCAGATAGTACTGGATACAGAAACAACCGGCTTGGAACCAAAGCAGGGCCATCGAATCATTGAGATCGGCTGTGTGGAACTCGTAGACCGCAGGCTAACGGGCAATAACTTCCATCAATATCTACAGCCAGACCGTGAGATCGATGATGCTGCGGTTGAGGTGCATGGCATCACCACTGAATTTTTGGCGGATAAGCCACGGTTCGAAGATGTAGTGGATGACTTTATCAGCTATGTCGATGGGGCAGAGCTGATTATCCATAATGCCCCCTTTGATGTTGGTTTCCTTAATGCTGAACTGGGGAAGGCAGGTAAAGAGGAGGGCTTGCTGGAGCGCCTTTGCACTATTACCGATACCCTGGTGATGGCAAGAACAAAGCATCCGGGGCAGCGCAACAGTCTGGATGCCTTGTGCCGACGCTATGAAATAGATAATAGCCAACGGCAGCTGCATGGCGCCTTGCTTGATTCGGAAATCCTTGCAGATGTCTATTTGGTAATGACGGGTGGGCAGGGAGCTCTCTCTTTTGGTGGGCAGCTGAGTGAAGGTGGTGAGCAGAATGGCGCTGCTGCCATCAGACGTTTCACTGCGGCTCGTGAGCCGCTTACAATTGTTCGTGCAAATGAAGCAGAGTGCCAAGCCCATGAGCTGCGCTTGGATGCTTTGGATAGGGCGAGTGGCAAGAGTTGTGTCTGGAGACAGGATTAAATAACTTCATAAAAAGTATTTCGTGATAATGAGGCTGAATTGTCTTTATTATTAGACTGTTAACCTAGCTAACTCCGATTCTGCTTTATGCTGTTGTCCGCTTCATATGGATGTCTATGATTGTCGTAGAGCACCAATTCTGGTAACTTAAAGCGCCGTTTTGGCCTTTTCCTTTCGCAGTAGAATTTAATGACAAAATACATATTTGTTACCGGTGGTGTAGTTTCCTCTTTGGGCAAAGGCATTGCCTCAGCTTCCCTAGCTGCGCTGCTTGAAGCGCGCGGCCTAAACGTTACCATGATTAAGTTGGATCCCTACATCAACGTAGATCCAGGCACCATGAGCCCTTTCCAGCATGGTGAGGTATTTGTTACTGAAGATGGCGCTGAGACCGATTTGGATCTTGGTCATTATGAGCGTTTTGTACGTACCACAATGGGGCGTAACAATAACTTCACAACAGGCCAGATCTACGACAGCGTAATCCGTAAAGAGCGCCGGGGTGACTACCTGGGTGCTACGGTGCAGGTTATCCCACATATTACCAATCAGATTCGAGACAGCATTGTTCTGGGTGCTGGTGATGCAGATATTGCACTGGTTGAGATTGGTGGCACTGTAGGTGATATTGAATCCCTGCCATTTCTTGAAGCCATTCGCCAAATGTGTGTGGAAGTGGGGCATAGCAATGCCCTGTTCATGCATTTAACGCTTGTCCCTTATATTGCTACTGCGGGTGAAATTAAAACCAAACCAACGCAGCACTCGGTCAAAGAGCTGCGCTCGATTGGTATTCAACCAGATATTCTGCTGGCCCGTTCAGAACGTCCTCTGCCTGATGGTGAGCGACGTAAGATTGCACTGTTTACCAATGTGCAGGAAGAGGCTGTTATCTCCTGTGTTGATTCTGACAACATCTATCGCATTCCTTCATTGCTGCATGCGCAGAACCTGGATGAGATTGTGGTGCGCCACCTTGGGCTTGATGTGCCGCCGGCTGATCTCTCTGAATGGAACAAAGTGGTTGAAGGGTTGGAAAATACCGACACAGAAGTGAAGGTCGCCATGGTCGGTAAATATATGCATCTTACCGAGGCCTATAAATCGATCTCTGAGGCTTTGGGGCATGCCGGTCTGCATAGCAAAACACGTGTGAAGATCTGCTATGTAGATTCGGAGCAGATTGAGCAGGAAGGTACCGGCACCCTTGATGAAGTGGATGCTGTTTTGGTGCCCGGTGGGTTTGGTGAGCGTGGCGTTGAAGGCAAGATTGCCACCGTAAAATATGCCCGCGAAAATGGCATTCCCTACCTGGGTATCTGTCTGGGCATGCAGGCGGCTGTTGTGGAGTTTGCGCGTAATGTAGCTGGGCTTAAAGATGCTCAGAGTACTGAATTTGATATCAAGACACCTTATCCTGTTATTGCATTGATCACCGAATGGTTGAGTGCTGATGGGCAACTTGAAACACGTGATGAAGATTCAGACCTTGGCGGCACCATGAGGCTGGGCGGGCAAGAGTGTCAACTGAAGAGCGGAAGCAGCTCCAGAAAGCTGTATGGGAAAGATGTCATTATGGAGCGCCACCGCCATCGCTATGAATTCAATAATCAGTATCTTGATGTTCTGAAAAAAGCGGGTCTACGGATTGCAGGTACGTCACTCGATGATAAGTTGGTGGAGGTAGTTGAGATTCCTGATCATCCCTGGTTTGTGGCCTGCCAATTCCATCCTGAATTTACCTCTACCCCACGTGATGGACACCCTCTCTTCACAGGTTTTATCCAGGCCGCTCGTGACCATAAAACCATAAAAAGAGCGCAGGTTAACGCATGAATCTTTGTGGATTTGAGGTAGGGCTGGAGCATCCCCTTTTCCTGATTGCTGGTCCCTGTGTGATCGAAAGTGAACAGCTAAGCATTGATACAGCGGGGCGACTCAAGGAAATAACCTCCGAGCTGGGTATTCCCTTTATCTTCAAGTCTTCCTTTGATAAGGCGAATCGTTCATCGCTCACCGGGTTTCGTGGGCCAGGTCTGGAAGAGGGGCTACGGATTCTGGAGAAGGTTCGCACTGAGGTTGGTGTGCAAATATTGACTGATGTGCACACTGAAACCCCGCTGAATGAAGTGGCGGATGTGGTGGATGTTTTGCAGACACCGGCCTTTCTCTGTCGCCAGACTGATTTTATCCAGGATGTAGCTCGCCAGGGTAAGCCGGTGAACTATAAAAAAGGCCAGTTTCTAGCCCCCTGGGATATGAAACAGGTGATTGCCAAAGCAAAGACAGAAGGTAATGATCAGCTAATGGTCTGCGAGCGTGGCGTCTCCTTCGGCTATAACAATCTGGTGGTGGACATGCGGTCATTGGCCGCGATGCGTGATACCGACTGCCCTGTGGTGTTTGATGCGACTCATTCAGTACAGTTGCCCGGTGGGCAGGGTAGTTGTTCAGGTGGTCAGCGCGAGTATGTGCCCGTGTTGGCTCGGGCTGCTGTAGCTGCTGGTATATCTGGCCTGTTTATGGAGACTCATCCAAACCCAGAGCAAGCACTCTGTGATGGCCCTAATTCCTGGCCATTGGGTGATATGAAACAGCTGCTGGAGACCTTGGTTGAATTGGATCAGGTAGTGAAGCGGCAAGGGCTGATTGAAGTATAAAGAGTAATCTAACGTGCAGGTTCACTGTGGGCGTGCATGATGCAGTCTAAATTTAAATTTAATAACGAGTTAAGGTGAGATCATGTCAGAAATCGTTGATGTTCATGCACGCGAGATTTTAGATTCACGGGGCAATCCCACTATTGAAGCAGATGTTGTTACTGCTGATGGTGCCTTTGGTCGTGCTGTTGCACCTTCTGGTGCTTCAACCGGTTCACGTGAGGCATTGGAGCTGCGTGATGGTGATAAGAGCCGTTATGGTGGCAAAGGTGTATTAAATGCTGTTGCCAATGTAAATGGTGAAATACGCGATGCTTTGATAGGCATGGAAGTGAATGATCAAGCAGCACTGGATGCTAAGCTCATAGAGCTTGATGGCACGGACAACAAAGAGAATCTGGGTGCAAATGCCATGTTGGCCGTATCACTGGCCGCAGCCCATGCAACGGCTCAAGAGCGCGAGCTGCCGCTCTATCGTTCGCTCTGTCCTGGCCCATATCGCCTGCCTGTGCCCATGATGAATATCATCAATGGTGGTGCTCATGCAGCAAATAG
>Ga0316190_10001967_pt1 | contig 14924 bp, 14 predicted proteins | sample Eddworburrow2_MG_FD_204929 | JGI IMG/M metagenome (GOLD analysis project Ga0316190, IMG submission 204929) | Coastal sediment microbial communities from Maine, United States - Eddy worm burrow 2 | ecosystem: Environmental > Aquatic > Marine > Coastal > Sediment | place: USA: Maine | collected... | reverse complement strand
GCACCCCCTGCCAGATAGGGGATCAGCACCCCCTGCCAGATAGGGGATCAGCATGGCCAAGGGACTACTGCTCGTCGCATTCGATTTCGCCGACGCGGCCGCCGACGAGTTCCACGACTGGTATGACCTGGAACACCTGCCCGAGCGGGAACGGGTCCCGGGGTTCGGGGCGTGCGAGCGGTGGATATCCGATACCGATCCCACCGTCGCCGTCGCCACCTACGACCTCGACAGCATCGACGTGTTGAGCAGCGAACCGTATCGGGCGATCGCGTACGAGAACCTGTCGCCCTGGTCCAAACGGGTCACCCAACAGTGCACCCGGCTGTTGCGCTTCGACGGGACCCAGCTCTCCGGTGACACGGCGGCCCCCGCTCAGGCCGGGGGGTTGTTGGTCAACGCCATGAATGTCGCGAGCGAGGCCGAGGACGATTTCAACGCCTGGTACGACGAGGAACACCTCCCCGCCCTGGCCGCGGTGCCCGGCACCCTGGCCGCCCGGCGGTATCGCTCGGCGGTCGAAGGCGACGGGGTGCGCCGCTATGCCGCGGTGTATCACCTCGAATCGTCCGACGTGACCCGAGGCGAGGCATGGAAGACCGCGGTGGACACCCCGTGGAGCGCCCGCGTCCGCCCCCACTTCCAGGATCACGTCCGCATCCTCACCCGCCGCTACGACCGCGCCATCTGACCCGGCCAGATTGGATGGCCGACGATTCAGTGCTCACCACCCGAGACGGTGGAACCCTGCACCGCGACACAGAGACCCCGGCTCTACAGATCGAGCCTTCTACAGGTCGACGAGGGCTCGAAGGTCTTTCGGGGCGTCGTCCGTGAGGTGGGAACGATGTCGGCGGAGCTCGAGCCCAGCGTTGATCGCCGCCCTGATGTGATCAGCTCGGTTGTCCACCGGGATGGAAAGTTGGGCACCGAACCAGGCGTCGACCTCGTCCATACGCCAAAGCCGGTAACGACTGCGGGGATCAGTGACCGGAGGAGGAAACCCTCCCGGTCCGCGTTCTCCACCGACGAGCAACCGAACGCTCTCTCTCGTTCGGCTGGTGCGTTCGGCGATGTCGGCCATCGACACCAGACCCGCATCGGCAAGGCGGACCACGGAGACACCATCGATGCTCTCAAGATCGGCAACCGCGGACAGTACGGCCTCTTCGAGCGTGTCAGCGTCCCGATCGAAGTCGACGTATTGGATTCCGTCGACCTGCCCGACGAGGGCATCGTCACAGCCGGCCTCGAAGAGCGCGTCGATGATCTCGTCGGCCTGAAGATCCGGGCCATCGGCGATAAGGGTGAACGTGTGCGTCATCATGTCAGCTCTCCTCGTCATCGGTCTCGTGGCCGCATCTATCGAGTGCACCGCGGATCTGTCGGGCATGGTTGCCGGGATTGCGAGGCGTAGACCAGATGGATACAACTCCTGTTGTCTCGTGTCAACATCAATGTCCCTAGTGGGTGGTGTGCAGGATGGAGGCGGAGCGGCGAACATTGGAAGGCGCTTGCCGCTCTGTGCGGCACGGCGGCGGGAGTCCGGGCGGAGACGCGTCGAAACCGCAGGCGGCATCGCACAGAACCTCAGTTTCGAAAGTTCACTTTCGAACTGAGGTTCTCAGCTTGTCGGCCAGCCGGCGAGGGGGCGCTGTTCGGGAGGTGGAACGCGGCGGCCGGCCAGGCGGCCGAGCTCACGGGCGAGCACGGCCCGGGTGGTGGCCGGCTCGATGATCTCGTCCAGTCGCATGGTGCCCGCCGCCTCGTAGGGGGACGTGGCCTCCCCCACCTCGGCGACCATACGCAACCGTTCGGCCTCCCGTTTGTCGGGATCCTCGATGGCGGCCAAACGGGCCCCGAACGCCACGTTCACGCCGACCTCCGGGTCCATGAACCCGATCTCCGCACCGGGCCAGGCGTACAGGCCCATGCTGGGCATGTTGGCCCCGTTCATGGCCGGCCAGGCGAGACCGAACGCCTTGCGGATCGCCACGGTCAAGGTCGGGCTCACCGTGTTCTGGAGGGCCTGCATCATCCTCATCCCAACATGCAGGATCCGTTCGTGCTCGACCTTCTTGCCCACCATGAAGCCGGGTACGTCGACCAGGAAGATGATCGGGAGATTGAAGGCGTCACACAGACACACCAACCGGGTGATCTTGCGGGCCGCGTCCGGGTCGAGCACCCCGGCCTGGAACATGGGGTTGTTGGCCACGATGCCCACCGACCAGCCGTCGATCCGACCGAGCGCCGCCGTGGTTTGGCGGGCGTACCCGGGCTGGAGCTCGAACATCGTGTCGGGGTCGCATATCCGGGCGACCAGTCGCCGCATGTCGTAGCCGCGGGTCCGCCGCTCGGGCACGATGTCGGGGATCCCCTGATCGGGTTCGAGGCTCCCGGTCGGTTCCGCTCTCGGCGCGGGGGTCCAAGCGTTGGGCGGCAGGTAGCTCAGCCAGCGCCGAACCGCCTCGTAGGCCTCCTCGTTGGTCTCCACCCCGAGATCGATCTGGCCCGTTTTGGTGGCGTGCACGTCGACGCCGCCCACCTCTTCGAAGGTGACAATCTCACCGGTCGCCACCTCGAACACGCGCGGCGAGGTGACCGCCAGTGTCGAGCCACGGGTCATGACCACGAAGTCGGACAGGGCGGCATGAAACGATGAGCCGCCGAAGGACTGCCCGACGATGGCGGTCGCCATCGGCACCTGGCGACGGCGGCGGGCGGACACGCTGAACATGTGTCCGGCGTCGGAGATCCCCTCGGCTCCGATGAGGTCGGGTATACGACCGCCACCGGTCTGACCGAAGTGCACGATGGGCATGCCCATATCGATGGCGCGTTCTTCGAGCCGCATCAGTTTGCGGCTGCCCACCACCGACGACGAACCCCGCCGCACGGTGATGTCGTCGCCGAACACGGTGACCGGCTGCCCGTCGATGGTGCCGTTGCCGCCAACCTTGCCGTCGCCCGGGGTCGAGGTGCGGTCCTCGGGGCGTAGGGAACGACTGAAGGTGCCCAACTCCTCGAAGCTGTCGGGATCGAGCAGGGCATCGATGTGATCGCGGATGGTGGCCTCGCCGCGATCGTGGAGCCGTTCCACCTTGCCCGGCCCGCCCATCTCGGTGCGGATGACATCGGCGCGGCGGAGCAGATCGGCGGTCGGGTCGACCTCGACCTCGGTGGGCCCAGCCGAGGCCTCGGAATCGGTCGAAGCGTCTTCGTTCATGGGCTGGAATGTACTCTCCGGACCATGAGCGACCCGATTGGAACTCGCCTGGCCGGCAAAGTGGCGCTGGTCACCGGCACCAGCCCCAACATCGGTGGGGTGGCCGCGTCCGGCTTCGCCGCCGAGGGAGCGAGGGTGGCGTGCAACGACCTCCACCCCGACGTGGCCGCCGATCGTGTGGCGCGGATCGAGGCCGCCGGAAGCGAGGCGATGGCCGTGCCCGCCGATGTGACCGACGAGACCGCCGTCGAGGCCATGGTCGCCACGGTTCTCGATCGGTGGGGGCGCCTCGACGTGGTGTTGAACAACGCGGTGCAGTTCAACACCAAGGGCCTGCTCGACATGCCGGTCGACCAGTATCGGCGTCAGCTCGACATCATTCTCGGCGGCTGTTTCCTGGTCACGCGGGCCGCGGCCCGCGCCATGATCGCCCGGGGTGAAGGGGGATCGATCATCAATGTGCTCTCCACCGCGGCGTGGCAGGGCCAGGACGGCAACATCGGTTACTGCACGGGCAAGTCCGGGTTGATCAACTTCACCCGGTCAGTGGCGATGGAGCTCGCCCCGCACGGGATTCGGGTGAACGGCTTCACCCCGACCGCGACCCGACCCGATGAGCCGAAGCTGCGGGATGCCTTCGACTCCCTGGCGGTGGCGGCGACCAAGGCCGGCATGGATTTCGTGAACCAGGTGCCGATGCGGTTGCCCACCCCGAGCGACTATGTCGGGCCGTTGGTCTTCCTGGCCTCGGACGATTCGGCGATGATGACCGGCGACTCGATCACCGTGGACGGTGGGGCACTGTCCAAATACTGGCCCCAGCGCCCCGGACGACTGGACCCCTCGACATGAGCACACAAGTTGTCGATCTCCACGCCCACATCTTCTCGCCCGACCTGCCCGACATGGCCGCCACGACGGGCGACCCGCGGTGGCCCCGGCTGCTGACCGACACCGACGGTCCCACCCGGGGTGAGGTGTGGCGGGGTGATGATCGGTTCCGGATCGTGCGCCGGCCATTCTGGGACGCGACAGCGCGCCTGGCGGAGATGGATGACATGGGCACCGACGTCCAGGTGGTATCGCCGATCCCGGTCGCGCTCACCTACTGGGCCGACGGCGCCGACGCGTTGACCTTCGCTCGGGCCCAGAACGACGACATCGCCGCGACGGTGGCGGCATCGGGCGGGCGATTGCTGGGTCTGGGGACGGTACCGCTCCAGGATCCCGCCGCGGCCGCCACAGAGCTGTCGCGCATGATGACCGAGCTGGGCCTGGCCGGCGCCGAGATCGGCACCATCGTGGGCCGGGCCGAGCTGGACGATCCCGCCCTGCGCCCCTTCTTTCGGGCCGCCGCCGAGCTGGACGCACCCCTGTTCGTGCACCCGATCGACGGCTCCGGTGTGCTGCGCTGTAGCGACCCCCACACCGATTTCGCCATCGGCATGCACACCGACACCACCCTGGCCGCAAAGGCCCTCGTGTACGGCGGCGTGCTCTCGGAGTTCCCGGACCTGCGGATCTGCCTGGCCCACGGCGGCGGCGCCTTCCCCTGGACCCATCCCCGCCTGCGCTGGCGCAGCGCCACCGACGACGCAGTGCTCGACGCGCTCGTGACCCGCCTGTGGGCCGACAGCCTGGTCTTTGACCCCCACCCGTTCAGCGTGCTCGTCGCCCGCTACGGCGCCGACCATCTCGTGTTCGGCAGCGACTACCCCTTCATCGACCACGACCCCCATGTCCCCCTCGACGCCGCCGTCGACCTCGGAGCGATCACCCCTACCCAACGCGACGCCATCCGCGGCACCAACGCCCTCGCCTTCCTCGGCCACACCTGAACAAAACGCCAGCATCGGGCGCATGACCCGGAGGCCGCAGCCTCAGATCCCGCCCCTCGCCACCCAAAAAGCCCTGGCCATACAGGCTGCGGCCGGGGCTTCGTCGTTGACGAACCGGTGCATCTCGGTCGGGAACCGGCGGGGTAGCCCGCAACCGCACTCCCTCGGGCCCCTCACCAACTACCGGCACCGAGATTGTGGGCCTACCTCGTGTCGGTGAGGCCGTTGGCGAGCTGGTCGAAGCAGGTTTGGACGAGCTCGGGGAGGGCGGCATCGTGACTGGTGAGGAGCCAGTGGCGGAGTGATGATCGCATGCTGGCCAACGCGGCGGAGGCCATCAGCCGGGCGGTGAGGTCATCGGTACCCGTGTGGGCTCGCGCGGCGAGGACCTCGGCCAGTGCGTCTTCCCATCCGGCCTGGAGCTGGAGGCTTCGGGCATACACCGAGGGGTTGGCGGCGATGATCTCGAACCGGCGGACCAGTTCGTCGCGTTTGGCGACATAGTCGCCGGACACGATCACGAACGCGGCCCGCAGCGCAGCCCATGGCGCCTCCGTATCCGGTTGCTGAGCGAGCTCGATGGTGATGCGATCCAGGCGGGCGGCATAGTCGGCGAGGACGACGTCTTCTTTCGTTGGGAAGTAGTGGAAGAACGTTCGAGGCGCGATGTCGGCTTTCGCCGCGATGTCCTCGACGGTGGTCCCGTCGAAGCCGTGTGCCTCGAAGAGGTCGATCGCGGCGTGCTCGATGCATTTGCGGCGTTCGATCTTCTTGCGCGCCCGCAGCCCCAGTTCTTCGGTCATGACGACACCTTGACATATTCTTGCATCCAGCGCAATATTGTAGTGACTGCAATATGTAGTTGTTGGTGTCTGACCGCATCTGGCGACACCCCAACTGAGGGAGGCCCTCATGTCGAACTGGCTCTATCGTCTCGGACGTTTCGCGGCCGCACGCCGCGCTCTGGTAGTCGCCGGATGGGTCGTGTTCGCCGTGATGATCGTGGTGGTCGACCGCACCGGCGGCGGGGGCACGGTCGACAACTTCGAGGTGCCCGGTGTCGAGTCCCAGGACGCCGTGGACTTGTTGAAGGACCAGTTCCCGCAGCGCTCGGGCGCGACGGCCATGGTGGTGTTCCACACCCCTGATGGCGCGGTGACCGACCCCGGCGTGGCTGCCGGTATCGCGGCGACGGTCGAGGAGGTGCGCGCCCTCGACCATGTGGTTGGGGTGACCGAACCCTTGGCCAGCCAGCGTTCGATTTCCCAGGACGCCACGACCGCGTTCGCGTCCGTGCAGTTCGACGGGTCCACCGCCGACCTCGGGCGAGAAGCCGTCGACGCGCTCATCGAGACGGCCGGCCCGGCTGAAGCCGCCGGGGTACAGGTCGAATACGGCGGCGAGCTCCCGACGGTGTTGAAAGAACGTACGACCGGCCCGGCCGAGATGATCGGCATCATCGCGGCGCTGATCATCCTGTTTCTCACGTTCCGCAGCGTCTACTCCGCGGTCCTCCCCCTGGGCGTGGCGGTGTTGGGCCTCGCGGTCGGATTGTCGATCGTCGGACTTCTTGGAACGCTGATCGACATCCCGTCGGTTGCGCCCCGGTTGGGCACGATGATCGGCCTCGGCGTCGGCATCGACTACGCCCTGTTCATCTTGAGCCGGCACAGAGACAACCTCGAAGCCGGAGTCGACAACGCCGAGTCCATCGCTCGGACGAATGCGACGGCCGGCCAAGCCGTGGTCGTGGCCGGCGGCACCGTCGTCGTGGCCATCCTTGGCCTCCAGCTCGCGGGAATCCCCTTTGTTGCCGCCCTCGGGTACTCGGCCTCGCTCGTTGTCGCGGTCGCCGTCCTGGTGGCCGTCACGCTGTTGCCGGCACTGCTGGCGTTTGCCGGACCCCGTGTCCTCGCCCGCTCACACCGCCAAGCCGCCGCCCGCGCCGCGACTGCGACAGCCTCGGGCCAACAGCTCGACGGTGGTGGCGGTCACAGCGGCTGGGTGCGATGGGCCCACTGGGTGGCCCACCACCCGTGGCGCTCGGCCATCGCCGCCACGATCGTGCTGTTGACATTGTCGGTCCCGGTGCTCGACATGCGCCTCGGACAAGCCGACGCCGGCACCGACCCCACCTCCACCTCCCATCGCCGGGCCTACGACCTGCTCGCCGAGGGGTTCGGCGACGGCTTCAACGGGCCGCTGTTGTTGACGATCGATCTGGGGACTACCGCCGACCCGGGCACCACGGCCGACCCGGCCGTGCTCGACACCATCGCCGCCGCGGTGGCCAACGACCCCGGCGTCCAGGCCGTTTCACCCCCCGAGCTCAACGCGGCCGGCGACACCGCGCTGATCACGGCCATCCCCACCACCAAACCCCAGGACCAGGCGACGAGTGACCTGGTTCACCGTCTCCGCGACACCACCCTGCCCCAAGCGACCGCAGACACCGACGTCACCGCCCTGGTCGGCGGGCCGACAGCCGGGTTCATCGATCAGTCCGACAAGATCTCGTCGCGCCTGGCGTGGTTCATCGGCGCCGTTGTCTCGCTGTCGTTCCTGTTGTTGATGATGGTGTTCCGCTCGATCCTCGTCCCCCTCAAGGCCGCCCTGTTGAACCTGTTGTCGATCGGCGCCGCCTACGGCGTGGTCGTCGCCGTGTTCCAGTGGGGCTGGGGCCGCACCCTGATCGGCCTCGATGAAGCGGTACCCATCGCATCGTTTGTGCCGATGATGATGTTCGCCATCCTCTTCGGGCTCTCCATGGATTACGAGGTGTTCATCCTCTCCCGCATCCGCGAGGAGTACCACCGGGGCCACTCCAACATCGACAGTGTCGTCGAAGGCCTCGGCGCCACCGCCAAGGTCATCACCGCCGCTGCGCTGATCATGATCAGCGTGTTCTTGGGGTTCGTGGCCTCCGATGATCCCGTCGTCAAGATGATGGGTGTCGGGCTCGCCACCGCGGTGGCCGTCGACGCCACCATCGTCCGCATGGTGCTCGTACCATCCACCATGGCCCTCGTCGGCGACCCGAACTGGTGGCTACCCCCATGGCTCGACCGGATCCTCCCCCAGCTGAATATCGAAGACGAACCCGATCAGGCCCTCACCACGACCACACCAGGAGCGATCAACTTGACCGACCACCCCAAACTCCCTGACGGCCTCGTCCAAACACGAACCACCGACATCTTCACCAACGACACCGTCCCGGCCGGGCTCCTCAAGGCCCACCGAGTCGCCGACGGTGTCTGGGGACGCCTCGTCGTCCACACCGGCACCGTCGGGTTCGTATTCGAAGACGACCCCGACCACCCGATCAGCGTCGATGCCGGCGACGCCATCGTCATCCCACCGGGACGCCGCCATCATGTCGAGCTCGCCGGACCGGCCACCTTCGCCGTCGAGTTCCACCGAGCACCCGCCGACGAACGCCCCGTCCTGGAAAGCACCGGCCTGGAGCCATAGCCCCCGACCACAACCACGGCCTCGTGATTGACGGCATATGGGTGGGTGCGACTGACAGCGGGACGCCGAGGTGTTCGAGCAGGCGTATGCGATTGCGATGCAGGTCGTCGAGCTGCGTGAGCGCCACGGCTTGACCCAGAGCCAGCTCGCCGAGCGGTGCGGTATGGACCAGGGAGACATCAGCCGTATTGAGCGGGGCTCAACCAGCCCGACGGCGCGCGTCCTCCAGCGCATCGCCGATGCGCTCGACGCCGACGTGAGACTCGTGGCCCGCGCCTCCTGAGGTGGTGAGCGCTCAGGCGCCTTCGGGAAAGCCGGGGACGCCCTCGTCGAGTTGGACGCCGAGGGTGTTCAGCGCCATCGACACCATGTTGTACTGGCCGACGGTGAACACGGCGTCCATCATCTGCTCGGTCGTGTAGTGCTCGGCGAGTGCCGCCCAGGTCTCGTCGGTGACGAAGGCGTCGGCGTGCAGTTCGTCGGCCATCGTGATCAGGGTGGCGTCGAGACCCTTCCAACCCCCGTCGGCGCCCTTGGTGATGGCCAGGATCTCCTCGTCGGTCAGCCCTGCATCTTTGCCGATCACCGTGTGCTGACCGAACTCGTATTCGGACTGGGCCAGCCAGCCGATACGCAGCATGAGAATCTCCCGCTCGCGGGGCGGCAGCGAGTTACGGGCCAGGATGTGGTTGGCGAACACCGCCCACCGCTTGTACAGCTTGGGATGGTTGGCGAGGGTCTTCAGCACGTTCGGCGGGTTATCCCCCAGCCGGTCGGCAATGTCGGCGTCCCATTCTGAACGGGGCAGCGGATCCACTCTCGGTTTGTCCAGGCGCATGCCCAGAACGTAGCCCTCTGCGCTGTGCTGTCGCCCGGATCACCGAGTACTGGCGCCCGAATCGCCGGGCACGCCGCCCCGACGACAGGGGTCCTGAATCGGGGGTCCTGCGTCGATCTGACACCATGTCGAGGGTGAGCACATCCGTGGGCAGTACGCAGATGGGCCGGCCGTTGGCCGGGGTTCGAGTGATCGAACTGGCCGAAGGGGTGTCGGGCCCCTATGTCGGGAAGCTGTTCGCCGACTTCGGCGCCGATGTCATCAAGGTCGAGTCGCCGGCGGGAGATCGCACGCGGGCGGCCGGTCCGTTCGGGCCCGAAGGGCCCCACCCCGACACCGGCGCCCAGTTCCTCCATCTCAACACCAACAAGCGGTCGGTGGTTCTCGACCGAGACGACGAGGAGGATCGGGCCCGGCTCGATCAGCTCCTCGCCACCGCGGATGTGGTCGTGGAGTCCGATGCCCGCTCGAACCCGAACGCCCTCGACGTCGACGCGCTTCGAGAGCTCCACCCCCGCCTGGTCGTGACCAGCATCACCCCGTTTGGGCTCACCGGGCCCTACGCCCACCATCTCGGCGAGGAGATCGTCACCTATGCCATGGGTGGCCCGATGAACGCCACGGGCCTGATCGATCGCGAGCCGGTGAAGATGGCCGGCGACGTCATCTCCTACCAGGTGGGCAACGTGGCCGCCACCGCCACCATCGGTGCTCTGTGGCTGGCCGAGCAGACGGGCGAAGGGGTCCATATCGACCATTCGGCGTTCGAGTGCCAAGCGGCGTCGATCGACCGGCGCATGACCTACCTGCTCCATCACCAGTTCACCGGGACCATCCCCGGGCGATCCGAGCGCCAGGTGCAGCGGCCCATGCCCCTCGGCATGTTCCCCACCGCGGAGGGCTGGGTGCAGATCCTCACCACCCCCGGCTGGGTGCCCCGCATGGTGGAGGTGCTCGACGACGACGAGCTCAGGGAACGCTATTCCCGCCCGGATTGGCTCGGCGACGAAGAGCTGCCGGACCTGATGGAGGCCGTGCTCTACGGCTGGTTGTCCCAACGGACCGCCCACGAGGCCACCGTCGACGCCCAAGCCCAGAAGTGGGCGATAACCGAACTGAACAAGCCTCTGGACCTGCTCGACGATCCGCATCTCGCGGCTCGTGAGTTCCTGATCGATGTTGACCATCCGGCGGCCGGGCGCATCCGACAACTCGGCCCGCCGATCCGCCTCGCCGAGGGATGGTCCCTGGACCGGCCCGCACCGACCTTGGGCCAGCACACCGATGAGGTGCTCGCCGAGCATCATGAACCCGCCGACGACCTGCCGGCGTCGGAACGGAACGGCGCGACGGACCAACCCCCCACTGAGCCGGCCCCACCCCCCGCCGAGCCTGCCCAGCCCCACAGGTTGCCACTCGACGGCATTCGGGTCCTGGACCTCACAGTGGTGTGGGCGGGACCGGCCGTCACCATGTTTCTCGGCGACCTCGGGGCGGAGATCATCCGGGTCGATAATCCGTTCGTGTTCCCCATGGCGACGAGGGGCAACATGCCTCGCCCTCCGGACCAGCACGTCCCCGACCTGGGGCCACTGGCCGGTTGCTATCCCGACTTCGACCCGGGGGAACGACCTTGGAACCGCACCGGCTTCTTCGCCGCTCACGCCCGGGGCAAGCGCAGTGTCACCCTCGACCTGCGCACCGACCTGGGCAGGGAGACCTTCTTCCGCCTCGTCGAGCAGAGCGATCTGTTGGTGGAGAACAACTCGGTCTCGGTGATCGACAAGCTCGGCATCGGCTGGGACGAGCTCTCGGCCCGCAACCCCCGGTTCTCGGTGCTGCGCATGCCGCCCGCAGGTCTCGACGGCCCGTATGCCGGCTTCATCGGCTACGGCGCACATTTTGAAGCCCAGTTCGGACTGACCGCCATCCGCGGCTACCCCGACGGCGACCCCACATCGAACAGCACCGTGTTCCATATGGACCCCGCCAGCGGTGCGGCCGGGGCCTTCGCGGCCATGATGGCGTTGCGGCGACGGGAGCACACCGGGCGGGGCGAACTGATCGAGCTCCCCCAGGCCGAGAACATGCTCCAACACATCGGCGAGTACGTGATCGACGCGGCGCGCACCGGGGCCGATCATGAACCCATCGCGAACCGCCACGGCACCCGCGCCCCCCAGGGCGCCTACCGGTGCGCGGGTGCGGATCGCTGGGTGACCATCTCGGTGGGATCCGATGAACAGTGGACCGGCCTCGTTCGGGCGATCGGCGGACCGGGGTGGGGTCACGATGAGCGCTTCGCCACCATGGAGGGTCGGCGCGCCCATCACGACGAGATCGATGAGTTGTTGGAGACCTGGACCTCGGGCCTCGATCGCTTCGACGTTTTCGAACGCTGCCAGATCGCCGGCGTGCCCGCAGGACCGGTGCTCGACGAGGCGGACCTGCTCGCCGACCCCCACCTTGCCGAACGGGGCTTTTTCCGGGAGAACGGCTCGGACGAGCTCGGCCACTGGCAGTTCTCGGGTCATGCCTGGCGTTGGAGCGGCCCCGACCTCGCGTGGGGTCCCATCGGGGTGCTCGGCGGGGACAACGACGAGGTCCTACGCGATATTGCCGGGCTCTCCGCCGAGGAGTATGCCGAGCTCGATGCGTCGGGCCAGATCAGCCTCGACTATCTGCAACCCGACGGCACCCCCTTCTGAGCTTGGGCCGATCGTGGCCCATAGCGTGCGGTGACGACCGATTTTGGGGTCGAACCCCTTTTCACCGCATTTCACACCCTCCGGGCGGCCGTTCAAGCGCCACGGAGGTTCGCCCACAACTCACACACCCTCTGCCCGAGCAAGCCGTTGGCGTCGGGGCTCGTTGGGAGGTGGTTCAGATGCTCCCGTTCAACGGGATCACTCTGGTCTCGAGTGAGACACCGACATACGGCGCGAGCAGGCGACCGGGGGCGATCTCCACGACGAACACCGCGGCGGAGGCCACGACGACGACCATGAGGGCAGGGCGATCGCGCACGGGACCATCATGGTCCGCGGGCCGACGATCCTCCGGCATCGCCGGCCCGGCGCGCGGCTCCGCGGTGGTCATCCCAACCGGCGACCCGTCCTCTCGTCACCCGACATCTTGGCCGCACACCTCGACCGCCCCAGACTGCGGCATTCGTCGAATGCCGCAACGATGGCGGCGAAGCTGGTCCGATGGAACAACTCGAGCGGGTCCCGCAGGCCGAGGTGGCGGTCGGACCAGACGTCGAGCCACTCCGGTCGTTCGGCTGCGCCGGTCCCGTACTGGTCCAGACAGATGATACCGGCAACACCGCGTGGGCCTTCTCGATCGCTGCCAGTCGTTCCTGCACCACCGGAGCCATCGGTGCACTCGGTCTCGTCTCGCGGGAGATGTGCAACGACATCAGCTCGTTGGTGGCCGCCAGCCAGCCTTCGGTGCGTGATGCATGAAGTTGTAGTCGATCCACTCGGGCTCGACCTCGGTGCGCAATCCCACGAACGGAGCGGGAATCGGTGCGTTCGTCATAGGGGCCGACAGTAACGTTCCCACCATGGCCGACCTGCCCATACCCAACCCCGACACCAAGAACTGGACATGGGTCCTCGATCGCCCGTGTCCCGATTGCGAGTTCGATGCCTCGGCCGTGCCCCGCGACGACATCGGCAACCAGATCCGGACCAACGCGGCCCGATTCCGTCAGCTGTTGAAGAGCGGTGATCGGGTCCTCGCTCGACCCCCGGACGGTCCCGACGGCCCGGTCTGGTCGGCCCTCGAATACGGCGCCCACGTGCGCGACGTGTACGACCAGTTCCACCAGAGATTCCTGCTGATGTTGACCGAGGACGATCCCCGGTTCGAGAACTGGGACCAGGATGCGACCGCTCGAGAAGCGGACTACGCGTCGGCCGACCCGGGTCAGGTCGCCGTCGATCTCGCCCTGAATGCCGGCAAGTTGGCCGACCTGCTCGACAAGATCCACGGCGACCAGTGGCAGCGGCGCGGCCACCGCTCCGACGGCTCAGACTTCACGGTCGAGTCGATGGCGTTCTATCTGCTCCACGATCCCGTCCATCACGTCTGGGACGTCGAGCAAGGTTTCGAAGCTCTGGCCGACACCTGATCGGCCACCCGCGACCACCCGAATCTCCGGCGTCGCGGGTCGACTCGGGTGTCGCCCGCGGCTCGGTCGTCGGTGTCGGTGTTGCCGCCGCGACCCCGGTGGAGACGACGACGGTGAGGAGCACGACGACGGCGAGTCGGTGACCGTCGAGCAGTCCCGGTCGTCGGGCCAGGGCCGCGACCGTGATCAGAGCCGCGCCGATGACGCCGAGCGGTGGTACCCCGGCGAGCTCTGCGAGCACCCACGCGCCGATCCCCGTCCCGCCGATGCCGGCCGCGAGGGCGAGCGCGGCGGGCCGAACCGTGTACCCGAGTCGATGGGCTGAGGCCAGGACGAACACGGCCAACCACCCGAATCGGCGGTCCGGGGTCCCGACCCAGCCATGCCAGGGGTCTGTTCCGAGCGCGGCGGCGATGCCGACGAGGACGAGCATTGCTCCCCATACCCGAGTGGGCTGTCGCGCAGGTCTGCACACCCGGGTGGTGAGGATGGCGGCCCCTGCGACGGCGAGTACGGAGACGAGAGTGATCCGGAGGGGACCGAAGGGAAACCCACCCAGCGGATCGACCGCGAGACATGCGCCCACCACGATCGCGGCACCGACCCGGGGTCAGGTCCATGAGTCCTGGGTGCTCTCACCGCAAGACGGGTACGGCTGTGACCCGGGGTTCGTGTTCCGGAATGCATCGGTAGAATCGAAATAGACCATCGCTCCTCCACGATGCGGCGTGGCGGGAAGCGCACTCCTATGCGTGAGTGGCGTCCGGAATGGAGAAGACGGGCAAATGACGACACCAGCGGATTGGTACGCCGATCCCTTTGACGAAGGAGCGGAGCGCTGGTGGGACGGCCAGCGCTGGACGGGACATGTGCGTCCTCTGTCACAACCTGTCACCCCTCCGCTGCCTGTTCCCGCCGCACTCGTGGCAGCGCCACCGGCAACCACGCCTGGTCATCGACCCCAATCGCCGCCGACTCCCACCCCGCCGGTTGTTCTTCCTCGGCTGACATCAATGGCTGCGCAAAGCCCTGTGGCTTCACCGGTCCCGGAGCGGGACAACCAGGTGATCGACCGATCGGCAGTGACCGCCTTGGCGGCCAACGGGCAGGGCCCACCGGTGGCTGGTCTCGATGCTGTTGGCTCAGAGCGAGAGCGGTGGCTCGCGTTCGCTCGCGCCGAGTTCGCGGACATGACCCGAGCCTTCGATGCCGAGCGCGAGATCCGCGATCGGGAACTCAGCGAACTCGCGGCGAAGATCATCGATGCCCGCGAACACCTTGACCTCCAGGAGATGGGTCTCGCGGATAACGGAGACCATCCGGTCGCCACGTCGTCGATGGAGTTCAAGGCCAGCGTGGATTTGGCCCGTGACCGGCGACGCGAGATGGGCAAACGCGGGAGCGCGG
>Ga0316190_10001965_pt1 | contig 14935 bp, 5 predicted proteins | sample Eddworburrow2_MG_FD_204929 | JGI IMG/M metagenome (GOLD analysis project Ga0316190, IMG submission 204929) | Coastal sediment microbial communities from Maine, United States - Eddy worm burrow 2 | ecosystem: Environmental > Aquatic > Marine > Coastal > Sediment | place: USA: Maine | collected... | reverse complement strand
ACATCTGCAATTGCGTGTTTTTCAAACCCTTTTCATCAGCGACAAAAGAAATAAAGCCAGAATCTATGGAAAGTTGCAGTTCATAAGATGTGGCCGCTGGCGAGGCATTCCATTGCAGTATAACATCGGTTGGCTGACTCGCAGCCGCATCCAATGGAGAAACCAGCGACGGCGACGCAACGATGTTGGTGTTGTCGATAAAATGTTCGAGCCACATGTATTTAACCCCGCCGTTCTCACCGACAGCCTTGGCAACCATAAAGTACTGACTATCCAAATTGAGCAAAGCATCTGTATCGATTTCACAAGCATAAGGCGGCAAAGTAACTTCTCTGACAAAATAAGGCCTCGGAGGATCCAGTTTTTTGTTCAATTTACTAAAAAGAACGTCGCTGACACCGCTTAAAAAGAAGGTTACACTTTGTATTCCCTGCCCATTCAAGCTGCCTGCATCCGGGTCGAAAGCTGTTACTTCATAATGGACATTTCCGGTTGCGGTTTCTCCGGCAAGAGGGGCGACAAAGTCAATAACCGGAAGTAAATCCACTGAAGTTTGTCTATTTTCATCGATCGTAACATCCACCGTGACCTCATTGCTGTTGACGGAAGTTGTCTTTACACTAATGCTATTCTGTCCATCGGTAAAAGTCTCGTCAATCCCCAGGGCGGCGTCGCGCCAATCATCTTCAACTCTCTGCGAGCCAGGGTGCATATCATATAACAAGGTTGAGGAATAGTTATTGTTCCGCACAAGTGTAATAAGAGGCCCATAGTCCACTTCTTCTTCCGATGAACGAAAAAAGATCCAATAGTCACTTTCAGGATCTCTGCGAATAATCAACGCCGTATTGACGCCGGCCTGTGGAGTTGTTTCAAGCGCCTGAATTTTGTAGCTGCCCGATTTATTAACCGTCAATAAATTGTCGCTCTCAATCCAGCCAACCCGATATTTCAGCCAGGGATGAAAATGGTGAAATAAGTTATCTGTAGTCGTAAATATCCCTGAGAATCCATTACCCATTATGTCGAAATTATCTCCATAATTAATGGATTTTCCCGTCGAAGAAATCGGCGACCCGCTGCTCACCAGCCAAAAATCTGCGTGATGCCACTGGTATGCGTGACCCAGCTCATGCGCTGTAACATGAACCCCGGTTGCGCCAAGCAGCGTAGTTCGCACATTGAGAGTGCCTAACGATTGACGCCCCCCCCATACTTGGCGGCTAAAAACAACCTCATTATCATAAGAATCAATGTCATATCCCAACTTTTCTGCCAACAACACCGCGTCATTGCGAACTTTCAGGCGCGATCCCGGGTCAGCGTAATAGGTGTCCGGTCTGGGCATGGTCAGCATAGGCGGTATGTCGATTTGAACGTCAACCTTTCCGTAACTTCCCGTTGAATACCCTACTTTCAGTTGGTTGCTATGTTCTATTATTTGACTATCCGACAGGGTTCCGCCGTTGTCACCCGGATACTTTATCCTCAAAAAAAGAATTCGTTGAATTCCGAGAACTTTACGCTTAAACAGCATATTATTATTTTGATTCGAATGATTTTTTTCCGAAGCAACTGCTCGAGCGAGAAGCGGAGCGAGAACTATAAAAACCATCAAGCAGGTTATAAATTTCCAAACTCGCATTTTGAACAATAAATCTGTCATTTTTTCACTCCATTCCGTTGAAGAATTACTATTTTTGCATCATTTTTTTCAATAATTGATCCATATCCTTCTCTGAAAGAGAATCGATATCTTCCAAAAGTTTACCTGCCATATCAGATGTCACCGATGATTCAACTTCATCATAAGGCAATTCATAGCCCAATTCTCTGGCTAATTGCGCAGATTCAGCGCTGAGTGAACGGGGAAGCTGTAGCGTTTTCCATTTAGCGCCTAAACCAGCGTCTACGCTGTCATGTCCAAGAATATTTAAATCACCCGGACCTTCAATCATTCGTCCTTTTTGATATGGATTTAGCATGGCTTTTTCAAACGAAAGACCAAGGGAGCCGCAAAGCTGTTGCAAGGTTTGCTCAGGCCTGCCGACAAGATCTTCATATTTGACCCGCACGAAACGTTCGGACTCAATATTTTTTTCAACATAAACAAGATTGCTATTGCATAAGGTCCAGACTGTATCTGCAAACAAATATGGATTGGCCTTTTCATGGTTAAAATATACCTGCAAACGATACCTGACCGCTGAATCTATCATTGCGTATGGATGCCTGACCAGGTGGATATATTTGGGTTTGTCAAATAATTGCTCGATGACTGCCAGGATATCCGCGTTCAACGCATACGACGGTGATTTATCGATCAGGGTTCTATCGACGCATAAATATTGCAGTTCTCTGAACAATTCCTGAGTTGACGCATTGCGCTGAAGCCATGCAGGAAACAGTTTATCATCCGCCCCCAATTCTGACAAAATGAACGAAAGCGGCGATTCATATCCGCCATGCACGACGTGTTCCTTCTGAGAATCAGCAAACATTTTGATATCCGGATAACCCAACAAACCCAATTCCGGCGGACAAAACAATTTTGAGTGTCCGGCCAGCATCAGACGCATCAAAGTTGAACCTGAGCGCGGCGCTGAAAGAAGAAATATCATGCCTGAATTTTTATCCGGAAGCGTTCTTGTCGGCAATTTGCTGATCGAAAAAACGGAGCTATCGATGGACTCGGATGCTATTTCGCGACCGGAAACTTTGTCAAATTCATTCAGGACAAATTCAGCAAGCCCGGAGAGATTTGCTTTATTAACAATCTCATGGGCATAGAGTCTGAATTGCAACTCTTTCCTTATATGCCAAATCACTTCTTTTGCAACAGAATCTAATTCAAACCCGGGAAAATCTCCATTTGCAGGAAAAGCTGCGGCATCCGTTTCCTGTTGCAAAACTTTGGCAACAATTGGCCGTAAAAATTCTTGTAACAACTGGTTTCGTTCAGGGTTTTCATACGCTTGCAAAACATCAACAAGCGACCTCGCCTCCGACCTGGCGTCGCCGTAAAACTCCTGAACAGACACCGCCAACTCCCTAACCGTTGATTTTTCAAACAAGATGCGCAAAGATAATTTAGTCTGGCCAAATTTTGCTGAAATTCGGTTTAGCAATTGCGCAGCCAATAAAGAATGCCCGCCCAATTCAAAAAAATTATCGTTTACGCCAACTTTGTCAATTCCAAACATCTCGCTCCATATTTCAGCAATGCTTTGCTCGAAATCGCCTGAAGGGGCTTCGTAGTCGACCGAGAGTTCAGGTCTTTCATAAGCGGTGCTTCTACCTTCATCAGTCGACTGCTCCGCCAAATCACTTTCACCATTACCTGGCCGGCTATCCCTTATTTCAAGGATGCGCGGTTTAAAGTCTCTTGTCGAAACCAAAACGCGTGAAAAGTTGGCGTTAACAATTCGGGCAAAAGCTTCCTGCCCTTCTTCATCGGTTATTCCCATGCGCAAGGCCTCCTCCCGTTCCTTGCGCAACTCGGTCGGCACTTCTGTTTCCACGGCCATCCCCGACTCACTCCAAGTGTCCCAATCAATTGAAACAGTAAAGACGCCAGTTTTCGCGGTAAGATATTGCGCATAGCTATCCAGAAAGGCATTGGCGGCGCAATAGTCAACCTGTCCGAAACCGCCAACTGTGGAAGCAAGCGAAGAACAGAGGGCAATAAAATCAAGGCTTTCTGAATGAAAAACCTTAGCAAGAACCGCTGAACCTTGAAGTTTAGGTCGAAGCACCTTTTCGGCGGCTTCTCTCGTTTTCATTTGAATAATACCGCCGCCGGCAACGCCCGCCGTGTGAACAATTCCGTTCACTTCACCGAACTGCTTTTTAATTTCAACGACAATTTTCTGCATCTGCGCTTTGTCAGCAACATCTCCAGCAAAAGTTTTTACAACGGCGCCGGACTTTTCCAAATCTTGAATCGCTTGAATTTTTCGGCTGGTTGAGTCTGCGCTTCCCGTGGTGAGAATAGACGGCCATTGGCTGCGCTCAGGCAGTTCGCCGCGACCCAACAAAGCAAGTCTGGCCTGGTATTTTGACGCAAGGAAGCTGGCGATCGAAAGCCCGATTCCTCCCATTCCTCCGGTAATAAGATAAACGCCTTCTTTGCGAAAACGCTGTTTACTGTTTGCTGACAGCCTGACCGGAGAAAAGTCCTCCACCCAACGCTGACCATTTCGATAGGCCGCCAGCGAATCGTCAGGCGTGGAGCAAAATTCAGTGACAAGCGCATCAATAATGTTCTCCCAGTCGCTGTTATCCGTTACGGAGATGTCTATGTTTCGACAGACAATGCCTGTATACTCAAGAGGTATGACCCGGCATGGCCCGGCGATTGCGCTCTTCCACGGACTGGTGACGGCTTCACCGAAAACTTCGTTGGCGCCATTGCTCGCCACAATCAATTTTATCGACCGATCCGGTTGTTGTTCACCCAACGCTCTGGCCAATGTAAGCAACTTATAAAAGTCATTGATCTGACCCGAAGTTTCGTTTTCAGCTTTGGTTAATGACCACAAATAGATGATATTTAAAACCCCCTGACCTTGCAGCAGAGGATTTTTCATCAATTCCTGATAGTCGGTTTCGCTTTCAGGGTTAATGACGAATTCCTGCTCGCTTAACTTGGCAAAACTATCGCCGGGAACAACAGAAATAACCTGGTTTCCATCTGCTACTTTTGCTTTTAGCTGCCTGGCGCAGGAGAACTGATCTTCAAAAACAAGAAATTGCACATCGTTGTTCGAAAAGTCGGCTGCCGCCCCTAACGGAGAACTTCGCCAGGCTGGCAAATAAAACCAGTCATCCAGTTCTGATTTTTTCGGCTTGGGGCGCGTCGCAACTCCGTCTGTCACAGATTGCGGTTCAACCCAGTATTTACGCCGTTGAAACGCATAGGTCGGAGCGGGAACGCGGCGGCGTTTCTCGTGTTGATAATATCCGTTCCAATCAACATCGACGCCATTTAACCAGAGTTGTCCCAAAGCTGTCATTAAGGCGCGGCAATCATGTGTTTCCTCTTGAATATGGCGCATTGAAGCGATAGCTGCGTGCAGAGGCAATTGAACTGTTTGTTTGGCAAGGGTGCACAATGTTTTGCCCGGTCCAATCTCAAGGAAAAGCACATTCTCTGATTTTGCCAACGCTGTCACGCCATCGGCAAAAAGCACCGGTTGACGCAAATGCTGCGCCCAGTAAGCCGGATCGGTCGCTTGCGACGCTGTAATCCAACTGCCAGTCAGATTGGATATGAATGGCATATTGGGCGGTTTAGGTCCAATATTTTTTACGACCTCGGTAAATTGAGTCAACATCGGCTCCATCATTGCCGAATGAAATGCGTGCGATGTGTGCAGCCGCCTGCATTCAATATTCCGCTGTTTGAATATTGCCCACGTTGCATCAATTGCTGCATCGGTTCCGGAAACCACACAGAGAGAGGGCGAATTGATGGCTGCAATGACGGCGTCATCCTGCAATAGCGCGGACGCTTCACCAGCGGGCAATGGAACAGCGAGCATTGAGCCAGGTTGCATACTTTGCATCAGGCGACCCCGCTCCGTCACAAGGAGAAGAGCCTCTTCCATTGAAAAAACGCCCGCAAGGCATGCGGCAACATATTCGCCGATGCTATGGCCAATCATCGAATCTGCATGAACGGCCCACGAATTCCACAGCTTGGCCAGAGCATATTCTATGATAAAAAGAGCCGGTTGCGTAATGGAAGTTTGCTTCATTTTTTGCCTGACTTCATCATTCTCCTCGACCGGAAACAATATGTCACGCAAATCAAACCCGATTTTGTTTTGAAGAATAGCGCAGCATTCATCGACTATTTGTTTGAAATCGGCTTCGGTTTCGTACAACCCTTTGCCCATGTTAACATATTGGGCGCCCTGTCCGGAAAACATGAAAACAACATGCGGTTTTTCTTCATTGGCAATAGCTGAAAACATTCGTCCGGCAGGCTTATTTTTTAGAACATTAGCCGCGTCATCAACGCTGTCGCTGACCAAAAACCTACGATTCGCAAGCTGATGTCGGCCTATCTGCAATGTGTACGCAAGATCCGGCAGTCCAACGCTGTTTTTACTGGAAATGAACCCGGCAAGATTTTCAGTGGCTTGCTGTAGCGCCGACTTTCCTTTGGTCGACCACAGCAATAACTGATACGGACGCGAGGCGCCACCCGCTTCTAAAACAGGTGTCTCTTCCACAATAATATGCGCATTGGTACCGCCAATGCCAAACGAACTAACCCCCGCCCTTCTTGGTGTTTCTCCGGCTGGCCAATCTCTCAATACGTTGTTTACAAAAAACGGGCTGTCTTCGAAATTAATTTCAGGATTGGGGGATTTATAGTGCAAGCTGGGCGGAATCTGCTTATGCTTCAGCGCCAATACGGTTTTTATCAATCCGCCAACCCCGGCGGCGGTGTCGGCATGGCCAATGTTGCTTTTTAACGAACCAATGGCGCAATATTTTTTGCGTTTTGTCTGGCCTCGGAACGCCTTGGTGAGCGCAGTGACTTCAATTGGATCGCCAAGATTTGTCGCTGTGCCATGCGTCTCGACGTATGAAATGGATTCTGCGGGAGCGTCAGCGACATCCAAAGCTTCGGTGATGACTGCAGATTGTCCTTCTACGCTTGGCGCTGTAAAACCAACTTTAAATGACCCGTCATTATTAACGGCGGAACCACGAATAATGGCATGAATGGCGTCGCCATCTGCAAGCGCATCTTCAAAACGTTTGAGCAAAACAACACCGACGCCGCGCCCGCCAACTGTTCCTTCTGAATCGGCGTCAAATGGCCTGCAAACGCCATCCGATGAAAAAATGCCGCCTTTTTCATACAAGTATCCGCTATTTTGCGGAAAAATAATTGAGGATCCACCGGCCAGAGCCATGTCGCATTCACCGCCCATCAGACTTTGCACTGCGAGGTGAATAGCAACCAGAGAAGTCGAACATGCCGACTGCACGGCGAAAGAAGGGCCGCGCAGATTTAATTTATAAGAAACCCGGGCGCTGAGCGAGTCGACATTGCTGCCGACACTAAGTCCCATGCCGCCAACTGCGTCAATCAAAGCGCGATTTGTAAGGAGATTATTCAGCAGGTATGAGTTCATACTTGCGCCGGCAAAAACCCCGATGGCTCCTTTATAACGTTCGCTATCATAGCCGCCGTGCTCCAGTGTTTCCCAGGCAACTTCAAGAAAAAACCGATGCTGCGGATCCATGATTTCCGCCTCACGCGGCGTGAAACCAAAAAATGTGGCGTCAAAACAATCCACATCTTCCAGAATACTGTTTGCCTTGACATAATTCGGGTTGCGCAATAAGTCCTCGCTTACACCCGCTTTGAGAAGCTCCTCGTCAGACAAGCGCGAAATGCAGTCAATTCCATTGCGCAAATTGATCCAGAATTCACCCAGGTTGCGGGCTTTCGGATATCTACATCCCATGCCAATAATTGCAATATGATCTAAATGTTCTGAGTTAGGGTCACTATTCATTTTTCGAACTCCGGTAGCTTATCTTTTTGATCGCGAAGCAGCTCTGCGTTTCATGAAATCTTTTCTGGTTTTTCCGCGAGAATCAGTCGTTTCTTCACTTTCAGGTTTACTGTCGGTTAAAAATTCAGACAGGGCTTTTATGGTTGGATATTTAAACATATCCATCATGCTTATATCTTTATTAAAGTTAGACTTTAGCCATGTATTCACTTCAATCAGGAGAAGCGAATGCCCGCCAAGTTCAAAGAAATTATCGTTTAGTCCAACTCGTTCGATAGATAATTTTTCCTTCCAAATCGATGCCAACTGTTTTTGAATGGTTGAAGTTGGCGCCTGATAATCCTTTTTCGTCATGAGTGGGACGCTGTCGGGCGTTGGCAAAGCGTCCCGATCAATCTTGCCATTGGCAGTTAACGGCAGCCTGTCCAGGAATACGATGTTGGCCGGAATCATATAATCCGGCAATTTTTTCGCCAACATTCCCTTTAGGGCGACCTCATCCACATTTGACCCGGCAACCGGGACGATATAGGCGACAAGCCGGTTTGTATTTCCACTATCCTGACGAATTTGACAAATCACTTCCGAAACACTTTCATGCTGACCCAGTGCCGCTTCAACCTCACCAAGCTCAATTCGGAACCCGCGCACTTTCACTTGATCATCCAACCTTCCCAGAAACTCAATGTCTCCGTTTGACATGTAACGAACAAGGTCGCCGGTTTTGTACATCCTACAGCCGGTTCCTTGCGCAAATGGATTGGGTGAAAACCTCTCAGCAGTCAAATCAGCGCGATTCAGATATCCTTGCGCAAGACTTTTCCCGCCGATGTACATCTCACCTGGAACCCCGACGGGTGTTTGCATCAGGTTTTCATCGAGAATGTATACTTGCGTATTATCGATTGGCCGACCAATGCAAGGCGGCACTTCGGTAAATTTTACGGAATCAGGTATTTTCCCGGATGTGGCAACCACCGCATTTTCTGTCGGCCCATAGTTGTTAATCAGTTCAAAAGGCAGTTGTTTATCCGGGAAATTGTGCAATTTGTCGCCACCGGTTAGCAAAATCCGTAAAGGGACGCGCTCTGGCCAGTCCAACCCAAGCACCCGTTCCGCCAGTGGCGTGGGCAAAAATGTGATGGATATTTCATTGTCGCTCAACCATTCCTGCAGGGCGACCGGGGACAAAATCACTTCATCCGGAGCCAGATATAACGTCGCTCCAACTGACAAATAGGGCCATATTTCCCAAACCGACGCGTCAAAAGCCAAACCGGCAACCGATGTAGCGTGATCGTTGGCAGTCACCGAAAAATCTTTGTTATGCCAATAAACCAGATTTAAAAGAGCCGAATGAGAAATACAAACACCTTTCGGTCGTCCTGTTGAGCCGGATGTGTAAATGACATAAGCCAAATCATCAGGCTGCGTGTTTGCCAACAGGTTTTCTTTCGATTGTGTTTTGACCAGGGCTGGATCGCCGTCCAGATGCAAAACAGAAAAATGAGCGTCAGCCAATGACGTTTTTCTTCCCAATGACCTGTGTGTTAACAAAACAGAGACTCCGGCGTCCTTCAACATAAACGACAGACGCTCTTCCGGATATGCCGGATCCAGTGGCAGGTAGGCGGCTCCCGTCTTCAAAACCGCCAAAATGCCAATCACAAAGTCAATGGATCTTTCCACACAGACGCCGACGATAGATCCAGGTTTTACGCCTTGTGTTTGCAAGCGGCGGGCTAGTTGATTGGCGCGACAGTTGAGTTCGGAATACCTCAGTTCTTGTTTCTGCTCAACAACAGCAACAGCATTGGGCGAGCTTTGCGCCATGCGTTCAAATAATTGATAAACAGGTGTAGACCGATCAAAGGCGCCGTCATTTGCATTCCAGGCGGCCATAACGCTTTTCTGCTTCAAAGGCGTAATATCGATGTTTTGTAAACGAATCTCAGGTGTGTTGACAACTTGCTTGACGATGCATTCAAAAGACTCAATCAGCGCCAGGATGGTTGGCTCTTCAAACAGATCTGAGCTATATTCGCAACCAACCTCCAACACCTCGGTTTCTTCAACAAAAAAGGCCAGATCCATTTTGGACGAACGATTGTGAATTTCAGCTGATCCGAGCAAACGAACATTATCTATTCCAGCAAACTTGATTTCAACTTCAGGAGCCTTTTGAGCGGCAAACATGACCTGAAACAACGGTGTGTGACCCGCTTCGCGATCCGGTTTCAGTTCCTCCACCAATTTTTCGAATGGAACATCCTGATTCGAATAAGCATTGAGACTGTTTTCACGAACCGTGCGTAGAAAATCCATAAAAGTTTGCGAGGGTTGCACATGACTTCGCAGCACAACGGTATTGATAAAAAGGCCGATCAGACCTTCCGTTTCGGTGCGCCCCCTTCCCGCAACCGGCGACCCAACCAAAATATCATATTGCCCTGAATAGCGCGACAGCAACACTTTAAAACAGGCGAGCAAAACCGTCGCCACAGTTGTCCCGGCTTGCCTCGCCAGCGCCTTCAAATCCGTTAACAGTGACGGCGCAAGCTGAGCCGATTTCCAGGCGCCTCTGAGGCTTTGCACGGCAGGACGCGGTTTATCAGTTGGCAGATGCAGGTGCGAAGGGTGTTTTTTGAGCGTTTGCCGCCAAAAAGAGATTTGGTCGTCATATTTATGGGAAGATATCTGACGCTGACTCCAGGCGGCATAATCGCTATATTGAATTTGTAATTCTGGCAACCGCGCTTCCAAACCGTTTATTTCGGCTGTATAAAATTTGGCCAACTCGCTAAAAAGGATAGTCGCCGACCACAATTCGGCAATAATATGATGAAATATTCCGAGTAATATTTGATCATCATCAGCTATTTTGAGAAGATAAAAACGAACCAACGGAGCGGATTGTAAAGAAAATGGCTGCAGCAGAACTTCTTCTGCAAAGGCATAGGCGCGCGACTCGGCGGCAACGCTCTTTTCACCAGAATAGTCTTTCACTGCAATCGCGGGCTCTAGCGAAGGATGAATAATTTGTTCGGGTTCATGCTGACCAAGTTCAAATGAGGCCCGCAAAACATCATGGCGCGCAAACACTTGACGCAAGCTATTTTGCAAGACATCGAATGAAAGCGTCCCTTTCATCCGGAGAGCCGCAGAGAAGTTATAGACCGGACTTTCCGGCTGTAGTTGGTTCAAAAACCAAATACGAACCTGGGCGGGCGACATCGGCGTCACACCATTGTGTGGGATATGCTCTATGGCAGAAGATGCATTATCCAAACCATCTTTTGCGAGGAGTTGCTCAAGTAAAGCGCGCTTCTTTTTATCTAAATCGTAGTTTGATTTCACTAGTGAGACTTTATTCTATTTACGCGACAATGCGATAGTTGCATATAAATGGACATTGTTAAAGAAGCTCAACAGCAGAGGCATTTTGCAGCGCTTGTTCAACAGACTTGCATCCGGGAATAACGGTCGAGACGAGTGGATTTTTCAAACACCAGGCCAAAGCCCATGCAGCTAACGAAACACCCTCAGGCAGCTCGTTCTCTTTAATTTTTTCCACTTCCCGCAGGCGGGAGTCTATATTTTCATCCGTCATGTGTTTACGAACATCTTTTTTTGACCAGCGCGATCCGGGACTGTATTTGCCGGAGAGAAAACCGCTGGCAAGCGGCACACGAGCCAACACACCCAGGTTTGTTTCTTTCGCTTTTGGAAAAATTTCTTTTTCAGCCTCTCGATCAAGTCGATTATAAACAACCTGAACCGTATCGATGATATCCCTGTCAAGAACCAGTGCATCATAGTTAATACTAACGCCAATCGCGCCGATTTTTCCTTCCTGCTTCAGTTTGTCGAGCACCGTCCAAAGCTCATCATTGGCAAAAGTCTCTTCGGAAACACCATGCGCCTGGTAAAGATCAATTTGCTCTCTTTTTAAGGCTTTCAGGCTTTTCTCAAGCTGGCTTTTCATTCCCGCGACTGAATAATCTGCCTGACGCTCTAAAAAACCTTTGAATTTATGTCCAAACTTTGTTGCAATAATCCAATGCCCGCCGTCATCTTTTACAGCCTTTCCGAGCAATTTTTCCGACACGTGGTCTCCATAACATTCAGCGGTGTCAATGAAGTTGAGACCCACATCGCGCGCCGCCGCCAAAATATTTCTGACCTCCCTGACGCTAAATTTCTGTCCCCATTCGCCGCCAAATTGCCATGTTCCCAAGCCGATAACAGAAACCTGTTTTCCGGTTTTTCCAAGTGGCCGATATTGCATTTCAAAACTCATTTAAAGACCGTTTTAAGTTTTTCCAACTGTTTCTTTCCCTTAAACAATACATCACGGGCAAGCAGACGAAAACCCGGCCTAGGAAAATTCCAAACGCCTAAATCTGCCTTCCAAAAATGAGTGACGGAAACCTGATAACCGGTTACGCTGGTCAGATGCCACCATTGCAGTGGAATGAAGAGAATTTCACCCGGATGCAATTGAAATTCCATCGGTTTTGCATTGGCAAATTTCGGGAATTCATCCAACTGCTTATCGCCGGCATGCACCTTTCTTCCATCTATTTCGCTAAAAAGCGGACTTTTAGCATACCATGCCCGCGGATAAAGCAGCGCATGTTGTTCAGGCGAAAACAGCGTAATCTTTTTTTCTCCGTGAAGTTGGCATAGCATCGTTTCAGTGGTGCCATGATAATGCATTGGCATACAGGTGTTTCTGCCAAGAAAGAGAAGCGGCTCGAAAAAACCTAAAACGGCGGGTAAATAGTCGCTAAAATCGACTTCCTGAACCAATTTTTCCGAAACCGCCGACAATTCATGCTCAGTCATATAATACTTTGCGCCTTCATCGCTTTCGGTTAAGACATCGATCAGTTCGCTGAACTTCATTTTTTTGTCAACTCGTTTCTCATGGTCAAGATACCATCGATGAAAATTTCCACTTTCATTATAATGAACAGTTACCAATGCATCGCCCGCCACTTCTTTTAAATACTCCGGCGTCCAGTTTTCAAAAGCTTTCCACTTTGAGGCGACGCCTGTAAGAATAACAGGTTTGTTCTTACGCAAATAGTTTTCCCTGAAAAAGGCGCTCTCTGGCGCTTCTACTCTCTCAATAACCGGGTTTCCATTCTTCATTTTCATGTTTATCCTTCCACTCTCTTTATTCCAGAATAATATTTTGCATTTTCCTTTTTTAACATACAGGCCCGCCTTTAATTTTTGCTTTGAGGCCACGAAAAAAGGCCGCAAACAAGAGTTTCATCCATTGGAGAGACCCACTTGGACAGAGGCGCCAATAAGGATGGAAAAGCCTGGCGCCATTGCGCTTAAGCAGATTAAGCAAAATCACCGGCTCCCAAATTGGAAAGGGCAAAGCGCGCAGGACGCTGCCAACGGTGTAAGGCTCCACAGCGCCCCACCATGGTTTGAATGGATGATCTTTGCATACCGGAATATTAAAAATATCTGCGTAAACCGGCAATCGATATTCAAGAAATCCCAGGGCTGGCTCCTCAATTGTAGCAAATTTTTCTAAAAACTTCCTCGACATTGCCAGCACAATTGCCACAAAACACATTGGTTCCGCATGATAATCATAACGTTCGGCAACATAGGCCATAAATCTCTCATACATCTCTCTTTCAACCGGATGGTCGGGCGAAGTCCATGACCATTTCGTTTCCACTTCCGCCACCGGCCGCAACCCGGAGAAGAGCGCTTCGTCTGTCTGAAGACAGGAAAAAAGGTCGTTTATTTTTCCAAAAATGAGCATATCCCATTGAACAATGACAACGGTATCCCATTTCAGATGCACGCCGCGATTTTTGAACCAACCAATAAACAGCAGATCGCCAAAGACATATTTCCAACGAACGCCCTCTCTGAACTTTGCAACCTGCTCTTCACTTTTCAATGGAGGCGGCTCATCAAAAACATAAAAATCGTCGGCAAATGGCGACAACGCATGCTCAAACTTTTCCGCATCGGTTGGTTCTCCGCCAAACAAAATGTAAATCGGCGTGTCCGGATTTTGTTTTCTTAGTGAGGCGACGCGATCCCGACATAAGACGACTTCCTTGTAGCACCAAAAAAGGACGGCTAGTTTTGGTTTGGTAATTTCTTCCGCAAACATTTAAACTGTTGTATTCCCCAAAAAACTAAATCCATCTAACTCTGAAACAACAAACGTTTAAATAACATCAAAAACTGTAAAATTGTCCGACTATCTCAATGCCTAATAAACTGAAAGAAGAAACGGCCAACAACCCCAAAGAAACATTCAAAAAGGCCGTCAGGTTTCGATTATAAAGAATGACTGTCTCGTATCCATGCGCCAAAAAAGCGGCGATGGCAAAAAGTGAAATAAATAGAAGGCGCGATTGAAAGAATGACCAAGCGTCGTGTTTAACGCCCCATATCAACACCAATATGAAGTTGGAAAAGAAAAATAGCAATAAAATTGATTCCCGCAAGCCCTCCTTTAGGGATGCTCTATCTTTCCGCAACAAGTCAACCAAGCGCCTGCTGTTGACCAGCATTTTGATTGCCCCGATAAGCATTAACAGTGTGGCCGGAATCGCAAGAATATAGATCAGACGGGGCAAATAGACAAAAGGATAATCTCTGCTTTTAACAAAATTTGACTCTCTAATGTAGCTATTCCAGAATGTTCCGTAAAAAAGCAAAGGCGCCGATTGCCGCGTATAGTCGCTTAAATACGGATAGCGCACGAGCTTGCTGATATTGATATCAATGAGAGAGCCCAATCCGGTAATCGTTGGTTGTTGCCTTTGCACCCATGTTTGTTTGAGGATTGAATTATCCAAAAACGGCTTGCCAAATTCTTTTGTATTTTCAACATATTTGTAAGAGCCAACGCCGACTCCAAGAACAAGAAAAATCAGAATAGCCATCAAATAACCTTTTGCCTGAAATTTATATTCAAGGCCAACCAATATAATCAGCGCGAAGACAGCGGCAAACCATCCGAGGAAGCCGCCTTTGGTCAATAGACCTAATCCAACGGCAAAGGAAAGCAGAGCCAATTTATTGAGTCGGGGCTGCTCCACATACTGAAAGGCGAGCATAAAAATCAAGGTTCCAATGACAAATGAAAGCGAATCATTCGATATGAAATTGCCAAAAATGATAAATTGCGGCAATAGAGCCGCCAATAGAAAACCATGACAGCGCGCAGCATAAGACTTTATCAACTTTGTTGTGCGGAATAAATGATATAAAAGCACCAAATTGACCAGAGAAAAAAGCAGCGAGAGAAACTGAACGGCTTTGTCTGAACCAACTTTGCTGATGGGAGTCGCCATCACATAATAGAGCGGCGGATGAAAAGACAACAATAGTTTATCAGCTGT
>Ga0316190_10001963_pt1 | contig 14948 bp, 10 predicted proteins | sample Eddworburrow2_MG_FD_204929 | JGI IMG/M metagenome (GOLD analysis project Ga0316190, IMG submission 204929) | Coastal sediment microbial communities from Maine, United States - Eddy worm burrow 2 | ecosystem: Environmental > Aquatic > Marine > Coastal > Sediment | place: USA: Maine | collected... | reverse complement strand
CCGCTGGCGCACAGCTAAAAAGCAGGTCTCCCCGGTATATCTGGAGATAAGGTATTCTCCCGGTAAAAAAAAGGTGTAGTTCGCCGGTTGCTTACCATTAAACTATCTGTGCCGCCAGCCAGGGTTCCGCCGTCATGAACTGTTTAACAACTTTTCGGGACGCGTCCAGCAGGCGCTACATGTTCCGACGATATTTTCCGCCCACTTCAAATAGAGAGTCGGTTATTTGACCAAGTGAACATACTTTGGCGGCCTCCATCAATTCCGTGAAAACATTTTGATTTTTCAAGGCTGCTGACTGAACTCTTTTTAAAGCCTTGCCCGCTTCGTCGCAATTCGCCTTGTGCAAATTCTCCAACATGCTAATTTGATATTTTTGCTCGGCTTCAGTAGAGCGAATAACTTCTTGCGGCTGAATGGTCGGCGAGCCGGACGAGCTCAAAAATGTATTTACGCCAATGATCGGATATTCACCTGAATGTTTTTGATTTTCATAGTGCAGGCTTTCCTCTTGAATTTTACCGCGCTGATACATGGTTTCCATGGCGCCAAGCACGCCGCCGCGTTCGGTAATTCTGTCGAATTCGGCTAACACGGCCTCCTCAACCAGATCGGTTAGCTCTTCAATGATAAAAGAGCCTTGCAAGGGATTTTCGTTTTTGGTCAGTCCGAGTTCTTTGTTGATTATGAGTTGAATGGCCAGCGCCCGACGAACTGACTCCTCGGTTGGCGTGGTAATGGCTTCATCATAGGCGTTGGTATGCAGCGAGTTGCAGTTGTCATAAACGGCATAGAGCGCCTGCAAGGTTGTTCGAATGTCATTGAAGTCGATTTCCTGGGCGTGCAATGAACGTCCGGAGGTTTGAATGTGATATTTTAGCTTTTGCGACCGTTCATCTGCGCCATACTTATAGCGCATGGCCTTTGACCAAATTCTGCGCGCCACGCGACCAATAACAGCATATTCCGGATCAATTCCGTTGGAAAAGAAGAATGACATGTTTGGCCCGAATTGATTAATGTCCATGCCGCGACTGAGATAATATTCGACATAAGTGAAGCCATTGCTTAAAGTAAGCGCAAGTTGCGTGACGGGATTGGCGCCAGCTTCAGCAATATGATAGCCGCTAATGGAAACCGAGTAAAAATTCCGCACATTTTCCGCTATAAAATAGGACTGCACATCGCCCATGAGTCGCAATGCAAATTCAGTGGAAAAGATACAGGTATTTTGCGCCTGATCCTCTTTCAATATATCGGCTTGCACTGTGCCGCGCACTTGCCGCAAGGTGTCGGTTTTTATCTTGTGATAAACTTCGGCGGGCAAGACCTGATCGCCGGTGACGCCGAGCAACAGGAGACCCAATCCGTCACTGGTTTCGGGCAGATCGCCGTTGTAGACTGGTCGCTCGATTCCTTTTTTTGCGTAAATGGCTTTGACTTGCGCGGCGGCTTGCTCTGCAAGGCCATTTTCTTTGATATAAATTTCACATTCCTGGTCAATTGCGGCGTTTAAAAAGAAAGCCAGCAGCATGGGAGCCGGGCCGTTGATAGTCATCGACACGGAAGTTTTCGGATCTGTTAGTTTGAAGCCGGAGTAGAGCTTTTTGGCATCGTCAAGACAGCAGATTGAAACGCCGGAATTGCCAATTTTTCCATAAATATCCGGTCTTTTGTCCGGGTCGGCGCCATAGAGGGTGACCGAGTCAAATGCTGTGGAAAGTCGTTTTGCCGGCATGCCTTTGCTCACGTAGTGGAAGCGCCGGTTGGTGCGTTCCGGGCCGCCTTCTCCCGCAAACATACGCGTTGGATCTTCGCCCTCGCGCTTAAAAGGAAAAATGCCCGCTGTGTATGGAAAGCGCCCGGGCAGGTTTTCCTGTGTTGCCCAGCCGACAATTTCGCCCCAGGCTTCGTACTTGGGCAGCGCAATTTTAGGAATTTGCAGATTGGACAGACTTTTTGTATGCGTTTGAATAGCAAGTTCTTTGCCGCGCACATTGAAGTGAAATTCGCGGGCGCGATACCGTTTTTTGCGTTCTTCCCAACTCTCGATCAGGTTTTGCAGTCTCGGATTTAGATCCAATGCGAACTTCGCATACCTTTTTTGCAAGTCTTCAATCCACGCTTCATTCGCATCGTTGGCCTCTTCTAAAATCGCCACGGTTTTTTTGAGGGCGTACATCTTCTGCGCCAGTTCGCGTTGACCCTGCGACCATTTATTATAACTTCTGATCTGTTCTGATATTTCCGACAGATAGCGCACCCGGCTCGGAGGAATGATATGCGTTTTCTCACGCTGTTCAGATTCCAGCGTAGAGGTGAATTTTTCGCCAAACTTTTCCGCCACTTTTTGCATAACAGCTTTATAGAATGCGGTGACGCCGGGATCGTTGAATTGCGAGGCGGTTGTTCCAAAAACCGGCATTTTTTCCGCTGACTCTTCCCAAAGCTGATGATTGCGTTTATATTGTTTTTGAACGTCGCGCAAAGCGTCGAGCGCGCCGCGTTTGTCAAATTTGTTAAGCGCGATAATGTCTGCAAAATCAAGCATGTCTATTTTTTCAAGCTGGGTCGCCGCGCCATATTCCGGTGTCATGACATATAAGCTTAAGTCTGAATGGTCAACAATTTCCGTGTCAGATTGACCAATGCCTGACGTTTCCAAAATAATGAAATCGTATTCGGCTGCCTTCAAAATATTCAATGCGTCGCGCACATATTCTGAAAGAGCCAGGTTAGATTGTCTGGTGGCGAGTGAGCGCATATAAACATTTGAATTGTTGATAGCATTCATGCGAATCCTGTCGCCGAGTAAGGCTCCGCCCGTTTTGCGCTTTGAAGGATCTACAGAGATGATGCCAATTTTCAATGTTGGGAAATCTGTCAGGAAACGACGCACGAATTCATCGATAAGAGATGACTTGCCTGAGCCGCCGGTGCCGGTAATGCCAAGAACAGGCGCTTCGGGTTTCTCTGATTTACGGATTTTATCAAGGATTGCGCGGTTTTTTTCAGGGTGATTTTCAGCGGCGGAAATCAGACGGGCAATGGCGCCGTTTTCCTTTTCCCGCAAGCTGTTTGTGGCGCCGTTCAGGCTTAGGCCAGTTGGAAAGTCCGCCTTTTTCAGCATGTCGTTGATCATGCCCTGCAAGCCCATTTTCCGTCCGTCGTCGGGGGAATATATGCGAGTGACGCCATACTTTTGCAGCGCGTCAATTTCCTCAGGCAGAATAACGCCGCCACCGCCGCCAAAAATTTTGATTTGCGGCGCGCTATTCTCTTTCAGCAAATCAAACATATAGCGAAAATATTCATTGTGGCCGCCCTGATAAGAAGTCAAGGCAATGGCCTGAACATCTTCCTGAATCGCGCAATTGACCACTTCCTCAACACTGCGGTCATGGCCAAGGTGGATGACTTCGGCGCCTGTCGCCTGGATAATTCGGCGCATTACATTGATAGCTGCGTCATGTCCGTCAAACAAAGAGCCTGCGGTTACAATTCGGATTTTATTTTGGGGCTGATATGGTTTAATTGGTTTCATTATTGCCTTTTTATTATTTCATGAAAGAGAACTTCGGCGCCTTTTGCCGGGGTCATTTTAAAATTCGCCACCGCTTCCTCAGCGCTGCCGTTAATACTATTTTGTTTAAGTGAAATGGCGAAGTGTTCCACAATGCGTTCGTTCAGGCAGGAATACATCCATTCCATCGCTTGATTTTTGCGTCTTTGTGTGAAAGCGCCATTTTGCAGGGTAATGTCTCGAAATTTGAGCGCGGTCTTCCAGATTTCATCCACCCCCAGGCCGGTGACCGCAGAGCAGATTCCGGTTTTGGTTTGCCAGCCTTTGGTTGCCGGCGCGATATAGCCAGCCGCAGTTTGCAATTCCCGGCATGTCATCACCGCCTTGCTTTTATTGTCGCCATCAGCTTTGGTGACAAAAACGGCGTCAGCCAATTCAAGCACGCCGCGCTTGACACCTTGCAGGTCGTCGCCGCCGCCGGTAATTTGTAGCAAAAGGAAAAAGTCGACCATTTTTCGGGCTGCGGCCTCGCTTTGCCCCACGCCAACTGTTTCGACAAGAATGACATCAAAGCCCGCAGCCTCGCAGAGCATGACGCTTTCACGGGTTTTATGGGCGACGCCGCCAAGTTCGCCTTGTGACGGAGAAGGTCGAATAAAGCAATCTTCGCGGCGCGACAATTCGTCCATTCTGGTTTTGTCGCCTAAAATACTGCCGCCGCTAATTGAGCTGCTGGGATCGATGGCCAGAACTGCCAGTTTATGGCCGCGCTTCAATATATATAAACCAAGTTTTTCAATTAATGTGCTTTTCCCTGCGCCGGGCGCGCCCGTGATTCCGATGCGAATTGAATTCCCGGCGGCGGGCAGCAGTCGCTCAAGAAGTTCCGCCGCTTCCTGCTTATGTTTTGGAGAAATACTTTCAATTAGCGTGATGGCGCGGCCAAGCGCGGTTCGTTGACCATCGCGCACCTTGTCGGCAAGATTTCGAATAGATGTCAATCCCGTTACTCCCGAAATCGAGCTTGAAGTTTGTCCAATATTTCCATTGCGGATTTTGGGATGACCGTTCCAGGTCCAAAAATAGCGGCAGCGCCATTCTCTTTCAGGAATTGATAATCTTGTTGCGGGATAACGCCGCCAATGACAATCATAATATCCTCACGTCCATAATCCTTTAAAGATCTGACCAGTTGCGGCAACAGTGTTTTGTGTCCGGCGGCAAGCGAGCTCACACCAATGACATGAACATCGTTTTCCACAGCTTGTTTGGCGCTTTCGGCAGGCGTTTGAAACAAGGGGCCAATATCCACATCAAAGCCCAGGTCGGCAAATGAAGTTGCAATGACTTTTGCGCCGCGGTCATGTCCATCCTGTCCCATTTTTGCGACTAAAAGCCTTGGCCGTCTGCCTTCTGTTTCGACAAATGAGTCCACCTTGGCGCGAACCTGCTTAATCAGCTCCGCATCGCTAAAACTGCGGCTGTAAACCCCTGAAATTGTTTTTATTGTGGCTTTGTGTCTGCCGAATACTTTTTCCAGCGCATCGGAAATTTCACCAAGCGAAGCCCGCGCCCGCGCCGCCTCAATACTTTTCACGAGAAGATTTCCCGCGCCGGTTTCCGCCCCCCTGCTTAACGCCGCCAGGCAAGTTTGCGCTGTTTCTTCATTCCGTTCAGCTCTCAATTTGGCCAGTCTGGTGATTTGCGACGCACGCACGGAACTGTTGTCCACTTCCAGAATATCGAATGTTGTCTCTTCATCAACGCGATATTTGTTGACGCCAACTCGTGTTTCTGCGCCTGAATCGAGTTTTGCCTGTCTGCGCGCCGCCGCTTCTTCAATTCGCATTTTGGGAAGGCCTGATTCAATCGCTTTGGCCATACCGCCAAGTTCTTCGATTTCATGAATGTGGCGCCAGGCAAGACGCATCAACTTATCGGTCAACGCTTCCACATAAAAAGAGCCGCCCCAGGGGTCGACAACCTTGGTGATTTCAGACTCTTCCTGCAACACTAATTGCGTATTGCGGGCTATTCGAGCAGAAAAGTCTGTGGGAAGTGCAATCGCCTCATCTAAAGAGTTGGTGTGCAACGATTGCGTATGTCCGAGAACAGCGGCCATCGCTTCAATGCAGGTGCGCGCCACATTATTAAATGGATCTTGTTCAGTCAGGCTCCAGCCGGAGGTTTGACAGTGAGCGCGCAAAGCCATTGATTTTGGATTTTTGGGATTGAATTGCTTCATCAATCTGGCCCAAAGAACACGCGCCGCTCTAAGCTTGGCAATTTCCATAAAATAATTCATTCCAACGCCCCAGAAAAAAGAAAGACGCGGCGCAAAATCATCAATATCTATTCCGGCCTCAACGCCGGTTCTTACATATTCAAGGCCGTCGGCCAGAGTGTAGGCCATTTCAAGATCCGCGGTCGCGCCAGCTTCCTGCATATGATAGCCTGAAATGCTGATGCTGTTGAATTTTGGCATGTATTGTGAAGTGTAGCGAAAGGTGTCGGCGATGATGCGCATGGAAGCGGCGGGCGGATAAATGTAGGTATTGCGCACCATATATTCTTTCAGGATGTCATTTTGAATGGTGCCCGCCAACTGTTCAGGTTTGACTCCTTGCTCCTCAGCCGCTACAATATAGAATGCCAATATGGGTAAAACAGCGCCATTCATTGTCATCGAAACGGATGTTTTGTCCAAAGGGATTCCATCAAACAATATTTGTATGTCGAGCAACGAATCAACAGCCACTCCGGCCTTGCCAATATCGGCTTCAACGCGAGGATGATCAGAGTCGTAGCCGCGATGAGTTGCCAGGTCAAACGCTACGGAAAGCCCTTTCTGCCCGGCGGCGAGGTTGCGCCTGTAAAAGGCATTGCTCTCCTCAGCGGTTGAAAAACCTGCATATTGCCGAATCGTCCATGGACGCTTTATATACATTGTTGCATAAGGCCCGCGCAGGAATGGGGGCAGACCGGCGCTGTAATTCAGATGCTCGACATTCTCCATATCTTTGGCGGTGTAATGCGGCTTTATATTGACGCCTTCATTTGATTGCCATCCAGCTTTTGGTTTGGCGGAACGATGAGGTTTGCCAGGCGTTTTTTGGAATGGGATTTTCGTAAAATCCGGATGACGGCTCATTGTTTCATATTCCTTTCAAGGCTCTCGGCAGACCGGAAGGTTGGAAGCGGTAGAATTTCGATTTTTTCTCCTTGCATAGAAAATCCATGTGTCAGTTCATCAAGTGAGGCGTCTTGTTGAGCCGCTTCAATCAAAGCGTCCATTGTTTGCTCAAACGACTTCCCCGCTTCAGTTTTCAGTGGATTGCCGGAAGCGCTACGCCGACTTTGAACGCCTGAAAATTTCTCGCAACTATCTTCAGCGGGCCACTTTTCATTTTCAACAGGATAACGGGTTACGCCAATGATGTGGTCGCGGCCAGCGGCGACATTTTGCCGCCGTTTCTCCACAGTTTTTGCTATTTCCGCTTGAATAAAGCCATTCTGAAGCGCTTGTAATATGCCGCCCTGCGCCTCAATTTTCTGAAAAAGCGACCATGCCTTTTGCGCAAGTTCAAAGGTGAGCTCTTCGATAAACCAGGAGCCTGAACCGGGATCTTGCACGCGGCCAAGCTGCGCCTCTTCGGCCATTATCAATTGAATATTGCGCGCAATTCGCTGTGAAAAATCATCCGGAGTGCGATAAAGTGAATCGAATGAAGTCAGATGAAGCATGTCACAGCCTCCCAGCGCCGCGGCCATTCCTTCGATTGTCGAGCGCAGTAGATTGGAATGCGAGTCGCAGACCGTTTTATTGAGTTGAGTGCCCTTTGCGCAAATTGCAATGGGTTGAGCAATGCCGTTGGAATCAAAAGCCGAGGCCGCCTGATCGACTAAAATTCGAAACGCCCGAAATTTGGCGATTTCAATAAAAAAGCGAGCGCCCACGCCTAAGGAAAATTGCATCCGGGCAATGATATCGGCTGGCGATTGTTGTCTAACATGTTGCAAAATACCGCGAAGATAGAAGACCGTTGTCGCAAGGGCAAAAGCCAACTCCTGCGCGGCGTCGGCGCCTGCGTTGTGATAGTTGCAAGCGTCAACTCCGATGGTTTTGATGTTAACCTTGTTTTCGAACGTCCAGTTGGCATATTCCGACATCGTCCTGATGAAATCGGATGTCGCTATTTCGCCCGTTACTGTAAGTTCCGCCAATGGATCCATTAAAATGGCGCCTTGGAATTTTTTGTGCGCTTCACTTGCAACTAGCATGGCAAGAAGCGCCGGAGCCGAAAACCCTGCATCAACAATAATTGATTTATGGCTTTGCTCCATACCATGCAAGGCCGCTTTCAGGTTCTGACAAGTATGAAATGGATGATTGTTATGCGGCTCCGCAATCTGAACCAATAAAACGGATTCTTTCGATTGCAAACTTTGCAATAGCGTTTGATTAAATTTTCGGGGATCGCTCTCAGCAACTGTTTCTGCAATACGCCAATCGCCTGAGGCCAGATAGGGCGCCGCCTGACTGGTGGAAGTCGCCTGCGTGTAAATCGGCTTAAGAAGCGCGTCTTCCAGAGTCGTATAGCAAAGCTCGCTTTCAAGTGATTTTCCTTTGAGAAGCGGTTCAACCGACTTTAACCAGTTCTGTTCGGACAACGGGAAATTCTGTGTAAGGTCTAATTCCGGGATCTTCATTCCTGCCCTTTAAATAATAACGCTGGTGTCGCATCATAATTGGTGGAGGAAACCAGCTTGTCGAAAATAGGAAAAAAGAGGCTGTTTTGCAACGTTTGCGGTGAGTTTTTCTTGTGTGATTTTCTTACGGATGCGCATTTATGTGATAACGCAGATGGCCAATAAGTCGGCGGCTTCTGCTGCAACATTTTTGTCGATAATTTTAAAGTTGGTCAGAGCCATTGCTTGAACCGCTACTTTTTTAGCCGACTGCCTCGATTCAGGAAACGACCCAGTTTGTAAAGCGGACTCTTTGCCAGCGCTTGTCTGAGCCTATTGGGAGAGGCATATCCTACACCGACAATTCGAAAATTGTTCAAATGTTTACTGAGAGCCTCATTAAACTGGGCATAATTCATCTCGCTGAAATGAAATGGATTTTCAGAGGTTTCAGGTTCGGGCTGCCTGACATTGGGCGTCGAAATCAATAACATACCGCCTGGCGCCACCGCGTTCTTCAACTGTTCGATGAATGCGCTTACATCGTGAAAGTGTTCGATAACCTGAAAAGTAACAACGATATCAAACTTTTGTTCGAATTCAAGTTTATTGCCATCCATGCAAATGTACTCAATATTGTCTGCATTAAAATTATGGCGGCAGTAATCGATTGCGCTTGCGTTCTGGTCAACGCCAACTACCTGCCGAGCTGTTTGCGAAAGCAGTTGGCAGCCATAACCCGCGCCGCAGCCAACATCTAACACAGATTTCCCTTCAACATATTTTGCGACATATTCATAAGCAAATCGATGCCTGCTGTATACAAGACTGACTTCCCCTTTTTGGGTCGGGAGCATTCGCTCTCCGGTGTCATTTAGAACGAGGCCTTCTTGTCCCTCCATATTGCACAGTCTTTTTCCTTTCATTTTTCTGTTAAGCAGAAAATAAAGATAAGGTGGAAATGCTGCAAATTCAATTAAGTTTTTGTCTGGAAGTGGGAACGACATCGAAGTGAGCGGATGATTTCATGTAATGCGCTCTGTTGAAAGAACTATCGGCAAAGCTGAAAATTAGAGAATTTCATTTAATTTTTGCCGCCTCCTGTCGCAGGCGACCAATTTCTGAATATAAAAAAAGCATATATTTTTCACGTTTGGCAAATTCGGCGCCAGGCAGTTCCGTTTTTGTCTCAAGCAACGCCTGTGCAAGGGACTCAGCGCCAAAACTTGCGGCAGTGGCGCTGAGGTCAAGACAAAATTTACCAAAGGTTTGAAAATTGCCGACTCCTATTTCCAAACCGATCTGGTGGAGACGCTCACTTGCGTCATCTGTCATGATGTCCAACAAGGTTTTGAATTCGGCTCTGGTTAAACCAAGTTGAATCAAGGTTTTTCTTGGTTTTGCGAGAACTGGCGGCGCATTTTTTCGGGCTTCTGAAGTTTTGACCAATAAATTGCGCCCATCGATTGGCTTCAACACATAACCGGCAATGCCATATTTCATCATTTCGCTTACAAGTTCCCGATCCGCGACAGAACTACAAAAAATAACCGGCAACTTTCGTGTCTGCAATGTCATCCTCAACAACCAGTACGGTTGCATCAAAATCCGGACTCATGAGCAAGTCCCGGTCAATTCTTTTTTTGAAATAATAATCGCAAAGGGAAAGCTATGAAAGCAGGAGGAGAATAACAAGAAGCGGGTGGTTTTTTCAATTTTAATCGATTAAATTTCATGCAATTCTTTTAGCGGAGTAATCCATGTTTGAAAATTCAGCTCACAACTATTATCGGATAGAAAAGGCGCTTCTTTTCCTCGAAACCAATTTTAATAATCAGCCAACGCTTTCCGAAATGGCGGCCAGCGTCCACATGAGTGAATTCCATTTTCAAAAAGTCTTCAGTAATTGGGTTGGCATTAGCCCGAAACGATTTTTACAATTTTTGACCAAGGAGCATGCGAAGAAACTTTTACAGGAATCAGCAAGCTTGCTGGAAGTCGCGTTTGCCACCGGTCTGTCAGGTTCGGGCAGATTGCACGACCTTTTTGTCACCTTCGAGGCTGTTTCACCGGGCGAGTATAAAAAGCGGGGCGGCGAGCTTGAAATTCAATATGGTTTTCATCCGTCGCCATTTGGCGATTGCCTGCTTGCAACGACATCGCGTGGAATTTGCGGGTTGAGTTTTGTTCAAGACAATAATCGGGCGGCAGAATTGGCAAATCTCAGAAAAAAATGGGAGGATGCAAAATTTATTGAAAATCAGAGTCAGGCCCGGCAATTGGCTGAAAGATTATTTGTCACGCAAACAGATGAGCCGCGCAAGCCTTTTCACCTTTATCTGAAGGGAACCAACTTCCAGATGAAAGTTTGGGAAGCGCTTTTGAAAATCCCGCATGCCAAAATTGTTTCTTATGAAGATATCGCTGTTTTAGCTGGAAAACCAAAAGCTGTGCGCGCAGTGGCCAGCGCCATTGGAAAAAACCCGGCTCCATTTCTAATTCCATGTCATCGTGTTATTCGAAAAATCGGGGAATGGGGCGAATACGGAGAAGGCAGGTCGCGTAAAAAAGCAATTATCGGTTGGGAGGCGGTTCAGCGTGAAAGATTGCAGACATCTCATTAACACGCTTGCAGAGCCCGGCGGTAAATGCTTTCAATTAAGCGAGACTTTGTAGCAAAATTCCAATTACTCAGCAGATTTCAAATTTGTTTTTGCAAAACCGAGATAGGATAACACAACACCCGCGCCAAAAAGCGCATAAAGGCCAATGCGGCTATAAGGCCTCACCAGATCAGTCATGTGCGGCTCAGTAAAAAAACCAAGCAATAGAAAGAACGGCGCCACCAGCAAAAATGCAGATGCGATATATTGCAGGATCACTTTATGTCGTTGTGGAAATTGAAACCAATAGAGACCCGCCGTCAGGTTGATTATCGAGGCTAAGAGGAAATAAATATGAGCTGATCGGAACAACATTCTGACATCATTTGGCATGCCCTGCAGGTGATCATGCTGCTGATGCATATACTGCCCGGTCAGCAAAAAAATGATGACGCCTGAAAATCCAGCTACAAAATGTAAACGTTTTATGAGAGTCATTGAAGTAAATGAATGGTTTGTCTGTGAGCGGTTGAACGCCCGGTCTAAATTTCAAAGATATCCCTATCGTGGCAGTAAAAATCTGCCCTAAAATGCCGCAAATTGAAATACTCTCTCTGAAAAGGATGAAGAAAAAATGATGTTGGGAATTTGAGCGAACGACGGGGTTCGAACCCGCGACCTTCGGCTTGGGAAGCCGACGCTCTACCAGCTGAGCTACATTCGCTTGAAGCGTAAGATATGCAGATTCTATCGATCCATTTCAAAAAAAGCAAGTGATTTTAATTCCAGTAATACGCAATTTACGAGCTGGCAGCGCCCGATTTGTCGCCAATTTCAGATACAATTTCTGACACAATGTCGGCGCTGGCGTTTTCAGATAAATCGCGCCACGTAATACGGGTATCCTTGCGAAACCAGGTTAGTTGTCGCTTTGCATAATTCCTGCTTTTTTGTTTGATTAAAGACACCATGGCGCTTTCATCAATTTGGTTTTCAAGATATTGAAACACTTCCTGATAGCCAACGGTTCGCAAGGCATTTAAGTCAGCGCCATAGCCCGCTTTTTGCAACTGTTGCACTTCATCGACCAGACCCGAGGCAATCATTCCGTCCACGCGTTTTTCGATGCGTTGATAGAGTTGCGTCCGATCGAGCGTTAAGCCAAAAAACACAGGATGAAAGTCGGCGGCGGTCGGCTTTTTTTTTAGAAATTCACTCCAGGGTTTGCCAGTGATCATATTTACTTCAAGAGCGCGCAGAATACGTTGTTTATCTGTTGCTTTCAGTTGTTTGGCCGCCGCATGATCGAGTTTGACCAGGCGCTTATAGAGTTTGACAAGACCTTTTTCAGTCAGCTCAGCCTGCAACTTTGCCTTGATTTTCTCATCGGCCACAGGTGGATCAAAAAAACCGTCTACAAGACCGCGAATGTATAAACCTGAACCGCCAACAATAACCGGCTGCTTGTTGCGGGCAAAAATTTCTTCGACGCAGACACGCGCCTCTTTGCCAAACTGACCGGCGCTGTAATATTCATCGGGATTTTTGTGGTTGACAAAATGATGCGGAACCGCCGCCAACTCATCGGGAGAAGGCTTGGCGGTTCCGATATTCATGCCTCTGTAAACCTGCCTTGAATCGGCGGAGACAATTTCAATTGCCAATTGTTTCGCCAATTCAAGGGAAAGATCGGTTTTCCCAATAGCGGTGGGGCCCACGATCAATGCTACTTTTTTCAAGGACGTATATCTTTTAAGTATTTAAGGAATTCACTGTCTGTGCTTAGAATCAGCGTCGTATTGTCTTTCAAGGTTGTTTTGTAGGATTCCAGGGTTTGTAAAAACGAATAAAACTCTGGATCTTTGCCAAAGGCTTCCGCATAAATTTTGGTTGCTTCCGCGTCAGCATGTCCCTTGATTTCCTCAGCGCGACGGTATCCCTCAGAAGTGATGCGTTGTAACTCTTTTTGCCGTTTTCCGTCAATTTCCGCTTTCAGACCCTGACCTTCCGAACGAAATTTCTCGGCGATGCGGTGACGTTCGGAGATCATTCTTTCGTACACTTTTTTCTGCACCTGCTCACTATAATTAATGCGCTTTATGCGGACATCAAACAATTGGATGCCGAAATCAGGCATGGCTTCCTTTGCTTTCCGGAGAATCATTTCGTTGATATTTTCACGCCCGAACTGAATGGAGTCTATAGCGACCACGCCAAGCGCTGTGACGCTTATATCAATGCTTGACTGGAGTTCCCGGTTTGAATTGCGCACCAGCTCAATTAGCAAATTCTCAGAAACAAAGGTGCGCACAGCGCTGTTAATAATGTCGTCAAGTCGACTTTGGGCGCTGATTTCATTGGTGACCCTTTGGTAGAATTTTAACGGATCCGCTATTCGCCACCGGGCAAAAGTATCAACCCAAATATAAGTTTTTTCAGCTGTTGGAACCTGCTTTGCATCACCATCCCATTCAAGAAATCTTTTGTCGAAAACTGTTACCTTTTGAATGAACGGCACTTTGAAATGTAGTCCGGCGTCGGTAATTGATTTGCCAACAGGTTTTCCAAATTCAAGAATAATGGCCTGTTCTGTTTCATCCAACGTATAAAAGCACTGGTTCGCCAGGATGAAAATCAAGAAGCCGCCAATTGAAATAAGCATTCTGGTCGCTTTCATTTTGCGCCTCCTCTTTCGTTTAATTGCATGAGTGGCACAAGACCTTTTTGATCTTCATCCACAATAAATGTGCCTTTAAGGTTTGGCATCACTGTAAGCATCGTTTCTAGATAGAGACGCTTCCGGGTGACATCTTTTGCTTTGCTGTATTCGCGCAAAATGGATATAAATCTTTCAGCGTCGCCCTTGGCCCGGTTTACCCGGTTTTCAAAATAGCCTTCCGCCTGACTGATCATTTGCTGACGTTGTCCTTTGGCTTGCGGCACCACTTTGTTGTAAGCGGTTTCAGCTTCATTCACAATGCGCTCTTTTTCCTGAACAGCCTGGTTGACTTCGTTAAAAGCCGGCTGCACTGGTTCGGGCGGGTCAACATTCTGTAAACGAATATTTTCAACAAAGAGTCCTGTTTCAAATTCGTCTAAAAATACTTGCAGCAGTTCGGTGGATTGTATTTCGATGTCCTGGCGACTGAGGGAAATAACTTCATCGACGCTATGATCGCCGACCACCAGGCGCATCACTGCCTCGGTGACATCGCGCAGGGTTTCTTCTACGTTGCGAACATTGAAAAGGTATTTTACCGGATCCTGAACTTTGTACTGGATAATCCATTTTACTAAAACCGAGCTAAGATCGCCGGTGAGCATGAGAGAAATATCGGAGTAGTCAGCGCGGGAATATTGTGTCCGCACGCCGGCCTGCAAAGTTTGAAAACCAAATTCCTGCTTAAAGTTGCGCTCTATGGCGATACGCGTCACCTTGTCAATGCCAAATGGAAATTTAAAATGCAGGCCGGGGCTGGTGGTTTCAACATATTTCCCGAAGCGCTGAATAATTCCGACTTCGCTGGCGTCCACTTTGTAAAAGCCGCTAAAAAGAAATATTAGTCCCAGAATTACGATGACTGCCATGACCACAACATTTTTGTTTATATCGGGGATTTCGACAATCTCACCGCCGACATTTATTGTTTTTTTTGCCATTCCTTTCTCCTTTTACTGATTTATTTCCCCTACTTGATTTGTTAAGTAAAGTATAAAATGGTACGCAATTTTGAGGTGTCCATCAAGTGAAATCGGACTGTTCATCAGCACTCTTCCCAGACAAGGGTCTTGTTTAATAACCGTAAGCAACCGGCGAACTACACCTTTTTTTTACCGGGAGAATACCTTATCTCCAGATATACCGGGGAGACCTGCTTTTTAGCTGTGCGCCAGCGGGAACCCTGGCTTCACCCTGTCTGGTCGGGCGAACCCGAGCCCCGTAGCGTGGCGTCTCTGTTTGTATAGTGATTAGCTGGCTGGCTATACTTTTACAGTAAGCTCAGTGACAGTAAGCTCAGTGTCGGAGCCGGGTCGCCAGTTTTGTGGTAACAAATCTGCGAGGTTCTTGTAAGGATGGTCGGAGATTCTGGCGAGCGTATCTTTCATCCATGCAAACGGCTCAACGCCGTTAA
>Ga0316190_10001962_pt1 | contig 14949 bp, 15 predicted proteins | sample Eddworburrow2_MG_FD_204929 | JGI IMG/M metagenome (GOLD analysis project Ga0316190, IMG submission 204929) | Coastal sediment microbial communities from Maine, United States - Eddy worm burrow 2 | ecosystem: Environmental > Aquatic > Marine > Coastal > Sediment | place: USA: Maine | collected... | reverse complement strand
GTTTCTCCTGAAGGTCCGAAGGGGTCCACCTGTTTCATTCCGCCGTAACGGCTCCCCATACCTGCAGCAAGGATCAAAAGTGTCGAACGCATAGCATCAAAAATTAATGTTTAACAATGGATTGGTAAATGTACTTATCCAGGGCAAGCTTTCCAAAGGTCGATATGCCGATTAATTTATTTGAGATAATCAAGAAAAGATTAAATTTACGACCATTACATAAACTAACTTAACTTCTAAAATCTTCTGCAATGAGCGATTCTACCAAGTATAAAGTCGGACCAGCGGTCCCGTTGATGATTGTTGGTGTTGTCTTTTTTATGATCGGTTTTGGAGTGGGTATCAGTGGTTTCCTGACCCCCGCTCTGCGTTCCGCATTTGACCTGACCACCGGACAATCTTACCTGGTCACTGCAGCCATATTCTCTGCCTTTGTAATCTTTGGACGTCCTACCGGATGGGTGATTAAAAAAATTGGATACCGAAGGGCCATGATGATTGCCTTCTTTATTATGGCACTGGGCATGTGGCTCTTCGTTCCGTCTTCCAAGGCGGTCAGTTTCCCACTCTTCCTCGTGGCACTTTTTGTGGGAGGTATTGGTAACACTTTATTACAGGGAGCGGTTAATCCCTATATCACCATCCTGGGGCCTGAAAACACAGCAGCGGTTCGAATGAGCCTGATGGGCATCATGAACAAGATGGCCTGGTGGATGGCTCCCCTCTTCCTGGGCCTGTTTATCGATCTTGCTGATGTAAAAGTGAATGACATCATCATGCCCTTCTACATAGTTACCGGCATCATGGTGATCCTGGGAGTTTTCGTCTATTTTGCCCCACTGCCGGAAGTCAAGGCTGAAGGGGAAGATGAGGATGAAGCAGCCGAATCATCCTACGCAGCTGGTAAAACCAGCGTTCTGCAGTTCCCACACTTGCTTATGGGAGTATTTGCTCTGTTTGTTTATGTGGGTATAGAAACACTTCCCATGGCCTCCATCATTGATTTTGCCAGGGCTACCTTTGGAGATGTTCCGAACCTGGAAAATTATTCCAAATTTGTAACCATAGGCCTTGTCGCCGGTTATATATTCGGTGTGATTGCCATTCCAAGGTTTGTCTCACAGCAGAAGGCACTTATTGCATTTTCCTTCCTGGGTATCGCTTCCTCACTCCTGTTGATTTACATGCCTGCACAATATGCCTTTTATGTCCTGTTGCTGGCCAGTTTTTCCAACTCGCTGATGTGGCCCGCCATCTGGCCCCTGGCCATGAAGGACCTGGGTAAATTCACCAAGGCAGGAGCTTCCCTGCTGATAATGGCCATCGTTGGTGGAGCAGTGGTTCCACTGATTTTCGGAACCATTGTGGATGCCGTAAAAACCACTGAAGTGGCAGTTGTGGCCAATTACCAGACTGCCTACTGGGTGATGGTTCCCTGTTATTTCTTTATTCTTTATTTTGCCGTATCAGGGCACAAAATCAGAACTAAATAGACATGAGTAAGTTATATATTGGTGTAGATATTGGGGGTACTTCCATAGTAGCCGCCAGGTTCTCTTCAAGTGAACTACTGGAAAAAACCGAGGTACCCACAGGGGCTGACAGACCTGCCGAGCAGATCATGGAATCCTTGTACGAAGCCATTGAGAATGTGTTGACCGATGAAGTAGTGGGGATCGGAATTGGGATGCCCGGTTTTATGAATTCGGAAACCGGAGAGATCCTGCAGATCAATAACATCAAATCCTTTAACGGATTTTTCATTAAACCAGCCGTTGAGAAGCGTTTCAATCTCCCTGCTTTTCAGAGTAACGATGCCAACTGTTTTGCCCTTGGGGAAACCTACTACGGTGCAGGCAAAAAGTACAATACTCTGGTCGGTGTAACCCTGGGAACAGGCTTGGGTGGAGGAGTCATCATCAACCGGAAGATTCACACCGGGCTGATGGGTGGTGCAGGCGAGCTGGGTTGTGTTCCCTTCCACGGGGGTATGGTGGAGGATATATGTAGCGCAGCCCTTTTCAAAAATAAGTACAATAGCACAGGAGCTGAATTGTACAAGAAGGCCAAAGCAGGTGACAAAGATGCCCTGGCTGTATTTGAAGAGCTGGCACACAATATTGGAGAATTTCTTGTCACTGTGTTGTATGTTCTGTCTCCGGATGCCATTGTGATCGGAGGTTCGGTATCGAACTCCTGGGACCTGCTTGAGAAACCCATTCGCGAGAGAATGGAAGAAATCTATCTCGTCCCGATGATCAGCAGTAAAGTGGAGCTGGTAAAAGCTGAACTGGATAATGCCGGGCTTTTTGGTGCGGCTGCCCTGTGTATTTCTCAAATGGATTAGAAACTATGGATGTAAAGGACATTGCAGGACAATTTGCCACGGAAGGAACCATTGTCGAAATAAAAGCCCATGGCGGTGGCCATATCAATGATAGCTACCGACTGGTAAATGCTTCGGCAGATCACTCAGACTATCTGCTGCAAAGGGTCAATCACTTTGTGTTTAAGGATGTGCCGCTTCTTATGCAAAACATGGTGCTGGTGACCGATCATGTGAGAGCCAAAACCCTTATGGAAAGTCCCGGGGAGGTTGGAAGGCGCAACCTGACGATTATTCCTGCCAGGGATGGAACGTCCTATTATAAGGATCCGGATGGTAACTTTTGGAGGGTACTCACTTTTATTGGGGGCCACCTGGTTTTCGACAGTACCACCGATCCGGCCATTGCCTACGAAGGAGCCCTTACCTTTGGCGCATTTTCCAGGATGCTGAACGACCTTCCTGCAGATAAAGTGGGAACTGTTATTCCTGATTTTCATAATATGAAATGGCGGCTCACTCAGCTGGGGCAAAGTATTCGAAAGGATGTAGCAGGTCGCCTGAAAGAGGTGAAAAAGGAAGTCGATTATGTGGAATCGCGCTCCAAAATGATGCTTACTATACATGAGCTTGGAGAGAAAGGGGAAATTCCTCTTCGGGTGACACACAACGACACTAAGATTAGCAATGTCCTGTTTGATAAAGACAAGAAAGGCTTGTGCGTCATTGACCTGGATACCATTCAACCTGGTTGGGTGACTTCCGATTTTGGAGATGGAATCCGAACCCTGACCAATACCGGGGAAGAGGATGATCCCGATCTGGACAGGATCACCATGGACCTGGAACTCTATGAAGCTTTCGCCTCCGGATTTCTGGATTCCACCAGGGATATCCTTTCAGCTACAGAGAAAGACGCCCTGCTCTATGCCGGTTTGCTATTCCCGTATATGCAGGCTGTACGTTTTCTGATTGATTACCTGGATGGCGACATCTATTATAAGGTGAAAGATCCGAAGCATAACCTGGTCAGGACAAGGGCCCAATTAAAACTTACCCAGGATGGGGAAGCCAAGATGGATCAGCTAAGGGCCATCATTAAGAAACTTTCATAGGCGTTTCATGGTAGTTGAAAAAAGCAAGACCCCTTCCCAAAGTCATGCCATTGGACACCCGAACTGGGTTGGTGTGGAAGGCATAAAAGTCTCCTTCGCCATCGGTCATGACGGATCGAACATCTATTTGAATTACCATGTGGAAGAACCCCAGGTAAGAGCGGTTAACACAGAATTCAATTCTCCTGTATGGGAAGACAGCTGTGTGGAGTTCTTTTTCTCACCAACCGGGAAGGAGTACTATTACAACTTTGAGTTTAATGCCATAGGCACAGTACTATGTGGCTACGGTAAGGATCGTCATAAAAGAGAACATCTCCCTGATTCGGTCCTGACTCAAGTGGAAACTGTACCTTCCCTGGGCAAAGAACCCATTGGGAGAATCTGGGGAAAAACCCCCTGGGATCTCCGGGTAAAGATCCCAAAGGAAGTACTTGTTTTCAGCAAAATTGAAAATCTTGCCGGACTGAAGGCGAAAGGAAATTTTTACAAGTGCGGAGATAAACTTGAAAAACCTCATTACCTCTCCTGGGAACCTGTTCGCACCCAGAACCCGAATTTTCACCTTCCGGAGCATTTCGGCCAGCTCTCTTTTCAGTAAGTTTGTGACCATATCCTGTTCGAATGGAGAAAACACCGGAACAAATCCTGTCGAAGAAGCTATTCAAGAAAATCTGCCGAAAGTTGGGTACCACCATGAGGGATCACCAGATGATCCAGGAAGGTGATCATATCCTGGTAGGATTGTCGGGAGGAAAGGATTCCATGATACTGCTTGAGGCGCTTGCAGAAAGAAAAAGGGCTGTACCCTTCGATTTCACCCTTTCTGCAGCACACGTGGAAGCCTCAGGGATTGGGTACGAGATAGATCGTGATAAACTTACTGCCTTCTGTAAAGAACTTAAGGTAGCTCTCCACTACCGGAACATCGAACCAGACCTTGAAAAAGATTCTTCCAAAGCTGCGTGCTTCATATGCTCCTGGCACCGGCGTAAGGAACTATTCAAGCTCACGGGCGAACTGAACTGCAACAAACTGGCTCTCGGACATCATCGCAACGATGCCATAGAAACCCTCCTGTTGAATATGGTTTATCACGGATCCATCAGCTCCCTCCCCTATTCTCTGCTAATGTTCGATGGCCGTATGGAACTGATACGGCCCATGATGGACCTGGAAGAAAGGATGCTGGAAGAGTATGCGGAACTAAACAAGCTGGTAAAGGTCGAGAAGAGTTGTCCTCATGAGAACAGCACCCAGCGAGAAACGATTCGTAAGCTCATTGGAAACATTGAAGAATTGTACGGGAAGGGGCCCTACAACATATTCAAATCGATGGATAAGATCTTTGAGGAGTATCTGCCTAGGAGGGACTAAACTCGAAAGTATTTCTGAATAAGAACTCCCATGCCCAGCCCGAGGCCGTGTAATATACGGGCGATTCCAGTTGATCCCCCATTCGCTCTCCATCCACAGCTTCTCCAAAGATATTCCAGCTTGTTCCGCTTTCATCTCTTAAGATGACCGGGAATTCACCCTGGACAGGCTCCATGTCATAGCTTGTTTGAAATGCTGTAACATACTGCTGATCAGAACTTCCAATAACTACAACTTTACCCCCGGGATGAACAGTACTTGAATACATCTTGGTCCCCCCGGAGAAGAGATGTGCATCGAAAAGTTCCACATGATCGCGACTCAGAATACCAAATTGTCTGTCAGTAAACACCTCTCCATAATCTGCACTGCTACTTTCCGAAGTTGATTTTTTTTGTCCCGCCAGGGTAAAGACCTCTGCCTGGGGAAAGTATTCTCTGACCGTTTCCCAGGACATTTCAAATAAGGGATAAGTCTCAACTGTCATCATATCATGCTTTCCACGCATTCCCACCAGCCTCATCTGGGACCATATACTGCCCGAGTTCATATCCAGGGGCATCAGGTTGTCCCTGAGAAGGTATCCGGAGGCTGTGAGCAGAAGCGTGTCACTCCCCAGAACCCTGTTCCAGGCATTGGCACTCTTGGTAATTGGGCAATAGGTGACCGCTACAAGCACCCCGTCTATATCTTCGTTGACCACCTCTACACCCATGAACCGAAGTGGATAAACAAAAACAGATCCCCTGACTTTGCTAATAAACACCATTTCCTTATCGTCCATGTAGTGAATCTCACTGGCAGGAGTATGTTCGGGATTCTGAATCAATTCCCAGGGAAGCAGCTGTCCGGTCACATCCTCTCCCCATTCTATTTCCTGAAAGGGTTCGTCATAGGCCTGGTCCTGATCCGAATCATCCACTGTATCGCAGCCTGTGCTTACTACAAATGCCACCGCAATGGTCAAAAGTATTCTTATGCTCATGTCCTTGATATTTTATATAACATGAGTCGCAGATCTTCAGCTTAGCTTACACAGGGTATTCAAAATTTTATCTGGTAGAGTCTTTTCGCTTCCCCGGGATTTTCCACGGGCAACTGACAAACGTTGTCCCTGCAGACAAAGATCCTGGTAAGTTCATCTTCAAAGCGGTTCTGGAAAAGAGGAAGGGCGCTGACGCCTGTGCTGCCCACCAGCATTGCATGTGGAAGGTATTCAGTTCTAAGCGACGCAAGCCTGGAATGGGCAGATGGTCCTACTACCACAATCTCATAAAATGGATTCAGGTTCATAAGAATCAGTCTTCCCCAGTTGGCAAATCCATGGGGATATTGATCAAAGCGTCTCTGCATTTGCCTCATCATGGAGCCCGACAAATCAAGGTATTCCCTTTTTGCCATCAGATGGCCCAATCGGAACAGATTGTGTGCCATCACCGAATTGGAAGAAGGAATAACATTGTCGGTGGTCTCCACATTGTTAGCGATCAGAATCTCAGAGTCCCTTCCATTGTAATTGAACATTTCTGTGCCCTTATCATAAAAATGGTCCATGGTGGCATCGGTCAGTTCTATTGCCAGATCGAGCCAGTGTTGTTCAAGGCTCGAGGAATAGAGATCCAGGCAAGCTTCGATGTACAGAGCATAATCGATATGAAATGCGGGGATGGAACGTCGACCATCTTTGTAATTCCGGTAAAGAATACCATCCTCTGTCCATAGCTTTTCCCTGATCAGACCGGCACTGTTGGCGGCCAGGTCGAGGTAGACGGAGTCCCCCAAAGCATCATAGGCCTGAACCAAAGCTGAAATCATCATGGAACCCCAGGACGTAAGGGATTTATCATCCAGACCGGGAGCTATGCGTTCACTTCTGGCTTTCAGCAGCAGCTCATTCCATGCCTTGATCTTTCCGATGAACCACTCAAGATCAAGACTCCGTTCCTCTGCAAAGGACTCAGGATCGGAAGTCCGGTACAGGATATAGCGCTTGTGTTCCCAGAGTCCGGTAGCATTTATGTTGTAGTACTCGGAAAAGAGCTCAAAATCTCCTGATAGCAAATCTTCCAGTTCATCTTTGTTCCATACGTAGTACTTTCCTTCCTCCCCTTCGCTATCTGCATCCAGGGCAGAAAAAAAGGCACCTTCCGCGGATATCATCTCCCTTTGAATAAACTCAATGCTCTGCCTGATCACCTGTGCATAGATATCTTTGCCCGATTGCTGGTAAGCCCTTGAATAGAGCTTGATAAGCTGTGCGTTGTCGTAAAGCATCTTCTCAAAGTGGGGAACTTTCCATATGGGATCGACCGAATACCTGGCAAAACCGCCTCCTGCCTGGTCATAAATCCCACCCCTGGCCATGCTGGTCAGAGTCAGGTCCACATGATTCAAAATTTCCTGGTCCCCGTACTGGTATCCGTAATGCAAGAGAAATTCCAGATTAACAGGTATGGGAAATTTGGGCGAGCCCTTTTGACCTCCATACTCAGGATCAAAGAGATTTGACCAACGTAAGATGGTCCTGTGGATCTCTTTTTGGGTGTAAGTCTCCTGCTGGGTCTCTACCTGGAAAATAGAATTCTGCCGAATTCCGTCGGCCAGATCCGCAGCGTGCTGCACGGTCTTTTCAGGATTCTCCTGGTAGTACTTCTGAATCTGATTGAGTGCATCCATCCATTGTTCTTTAGGGAAATAGGTGCCTCCCCAAATGGGCCTTCCGTCAGGAAGGGCAATGCAGTTTAAAGGCCACCCACCCTGTTGATTCATCATTTGCACTGCGGTCATGTAAATATGATCGATATCGGGCCGCTCTTCCCTGTCCACCTTGATGCTTACAAAGTGTTCATTCATCAACTGAGCCACAACACTGTCTTCGAAGCTCTCAAGCTCCATTACATGGCACCAGTGACAGGAGGAATACCCTATGCTGACAATTATCAACTTATTTTCGCGTGCTGCCTTTTCCAGAGCTGCCTCGCCCCAGGGGTGCCAGTTTACAGGGTTGTGTGCATGCTGTAAGAGATAGGGACTGGTCTCGTTTATCAGGGCATTGGTAAATGCATGATCTTCCATGGAATTTCTGTTTTGAGAGGTACAGGCTGTTTGAAGAACAAGGCTTAGAAGAAAGGTGAGAATTGTGACTCTGAGCTGCATAGTGCTTCCTGTTCGATTATCACAAGTGAAACAGAATTAGCACCTGATTGTTCCAGAAAGACGGGAAATTTGGAAGGGACTCACTACAGCTGGTCGAACTTATTTATCTCCTCCACAGCCAGCTCCCTTTTAATCCGATGCACCCGGCTATCGTTTCGGATCCCGGTAAATTCAGCAATTATATCTGCTGGCACTTCCAGCTCCAGGGCATTAGCAATAAAGGTATTTACGGCTATGCCGGCAGTTAAACGTGTGTAAAGCGGCACAGAACCTTCCCCCGGGACGGTATTGAGTACCTTCCGGCTTAATTGCGCTTCTTTTCCCATCATTCTCAGGTATTTATTCATGGTAATGATGCTCATGGAGGGGAAGGCCGTACTGTTCAGGTAATACTTGTTTTCATATACCGAGTAAATCTCGCGACCGTACTTATTTAATGGAAGCCTTCTCACCCGGCCCCCCGGTTTCCGGATAATGAACTCATCAGCATTCAAATCCTCCTTCTTCAACAACTGAATTTCTGAGAATCTCACTCCGGAGAAACACATGAAGCAAAACAGATCCCTTGCCCGCTCCATAATGCGGGAATCAGGTCTAAATTCCTTCAGTCTGATCAGCTCTTCCCATTTTAATGAAAGCGGAATTTGGATTGTTTCCTGCAAAGGCTCCATCAGTTTATAGAATTGCCGGTACTCCCGGTAGATATTGAAGCCCTGGTCGCTGGCCCAATTGAGGAACCAGACTAGAATGCTGACAGCCTTGTAGGTGGTGGAAGGCTTATAAGCCTTCTGAACACAGAAGGCAGTGAAGCTGTCCAGGAAGAGCTCATTCATCTTATCATAGGATAGCCGGAAGCTTGTTTGATCCTCAAAATCGCGAAGCAAGTTAAATATGGTCCTCACTTTACGATAGGTGCTGGCACTCCAACGAGACATACCCGAATCCAGGAATTGAAAGAAATTTTCAAAAAATCCGCTTGAATATTCAGGTTTCAGCCTTTGAAAGAGTTGGCGAAAATTTTCGGCACTCACCTCATCTCCTGAATTTTGCAGAGCGGTCATTGTTCTATCTGCTATTTCCTTAAGAGTTGATAACCAGCTATTATGGGCCTTTGAATCTGGATAATTTATACTCACAGCTTGCAGATCCGGATCCCATCCGTTTATATCTGTTTTAATCCCCGTTCCAATGATTACTCGCTTCCCATTGAAAGTGACGCTCATGAAAACCGGTCGCTCCTCCAGCAGCAATCGACCCAATTCATCCTTCCGTTTCTCAATATAGAACCTGGTTCTCATCTTTTACAAGTATAGCACGATTTACACGGATCAAAGGGAGTGTTTTTAAACAATGAGTACTTTTACCAGATGGAAAGATCCCTCCGTCTGACCGATGATGGGTCCCATACCCTTTATGTGGACAAACTGGACGAAGCATACCACTCCACCCATGGCGCCTTGCAGGAATCGATGCATGTCTTTATCGAACAGGGTTTACACACCCTCTCAAAACCTAAGCTTAACATTCTGGAAATAGGTTTTGGAACTGGTCTGAATGCCCTCCTGACCCTGCACTTCGCCGGGAAAGCGAAGCGTGAGGTCCATTATCATGCCGTTGAAAAATATCCCCTGAGCAGATCAGAATACTCAGGACTCAATTTCGAACAGTTGCTGGAAGGTGTACCCAAGGGCTCTCTGAATCTCATGCACGACGCTGAATGGGGAAAATCTGTTCAAGTGTCAGATGGATTTAGTCTCTTTAAGGAGCAGGCTGATTTCAGAGCCATGAATCTTCCCGGCGATTTTGACCTGGTTTACTTTGACGCCTTCTCGCCCGACAAACAACCCGAATTGTGGTCCACCGAAGTTTTTGCCACCATTGGGAAGTCAACTCGCCAGGGCGGTGTACTAGTCAGTTATTCGTCGAAGGGAGTAGTACGGAGAACACTGAGCTCCTGTGGTTTCAAAATTGAAAAGGTCCCTGGCCCTCCTGGCAAAATAGAGATGATCAGAGCTATAAGAATTTAATTGTGCGGTATATAATATTTCTTCTATCTTCGCAGTCAATATTTTCTAAACAAGAACTCACATGAATAACAAACACATTATCACACTAGTTGTGGTGGCAGTTGCAGGAATGGCTGTCGGATATTTTATCGGAACCGGAACCTCCAGCGGCATCAAGTCGGAATCGCAGATCTCATTAAATACAAGAAACGATTCTTTGAATTACTTCCTCGGCCTCAACTATGGCTATGGAGTTCAACAGGCCCCGTGGGAAATAGATGGTGACATACTCGCTTCAGGAATGTTGCAGGTATTGAAGGATACTTCTTCTTATGATCCGATGACAGCCCAGACTGTTTTGGGCGATTTAACTTCAACCCTTTCCGCTCAGGAAGAACAGAAGGCCCAGGAAGAGGCCATGCTAAACATGGAAGCAGGAATAGCTTTTCTGGAAGAGAATGGAAAAAGAGACGGAGTAATCACCACAGAGTCTGGATTACAATATGAAATAGTCACTAAAGGTGATGGTCCAATGCCTACAGCGACCTCAACTGTTTCCGTTTTTTATGAAGGTACCCTGATCGACGGTACCGTATTCGACAGCAGCTACGATTCAGGGGACACTGTTACATTCCCACTTAATGGTGTGATCAGAGGATGGACCGAGGGACTTCAGCTGATGCCAGTAGGCTCTACTTACATGTTCTATCTTCCTTCCAACCTGGGATATGGAGCACAGGGAGGCGGCCCTATAGCTCCAAATTCAACACTTATTTTCAAAGTTGAATTGCTCGGTATTGAGTAGTTTGAACGCACATGACTAGTCCTAAATAGGCGTTACAGATTATTGATCTAAAATAACACTTCTAACTAACCGTATCAAGGTTCGCCCTGGTACGGTTAGTTTTTTTATAGCTTCTAATTTTAATTTGAGCCTGGCTATGCATTTGCTCAGGTGTTAGCATATGACAGGAGTAATGAGGTCTATCCTTGTTGTATATCTCTATACTATTCTTAACTAAAGCTTTCATTACAGGAAGCTTGACATTGTAACTCTCAAGAAGGAACTCCTGTTTTAAGATTCCGTTAACCCGCTCTGCGACAGCATTAGCATAAGGGTCATAGGTTTCTGTCATGCTACATCTCACCTTCCTTCTAGCCAGAACCTTCTGATAGTCATGACAACAATATTGGTATCCTCTGTCAGAGTGATGTATCAGCTTTTTGTCTTTGTAAGAGCGTTGCTTTAAGCTCATCTTCAAAGCCCTTAGGGCACCATCAGCACCCAGGCTGGCTGACAGATCATAACCAACGATCTTCTTAGAATAAGTATCGGTTACCAATGCCAGATATCGGTGACTTCCATTGTTCCCAATATAAGTGATATCTGATGCCCAGATTTGCTCTGGCCGTTCCGGTGTTATGCTCTCTATTAGGTTCTTGTGTTTGTATAACCAGTGGTGTGAGTTCGTCGTCTTTCGATAACTCCTCTTGGGCCGTATTAACATATGATTGGCCTTTAGAATAGTAAACAGCTTATCCCGGCCAACTCCCAGCTCCTGCAACTGATCCTGTAAAAGGTAATAGAGTTTGCGTGTACCAATGCGTGGCATTTGCTGGCGCACTTCAGTAACCATCTTAACTACTTTGGATGCTGTTGCCTGCCTCTTTTGAAAGGCCTGCTTGCTTCGATAATAAACCTGTCTGTTTACCCCAAACAATCTACAGGCAGAGACTAGCGTCTCTTTAGTTTCTTCTCGATAATGGTCGATTGTTCGGGTGAGTATTTTTTTCTGATCGGAATCTTAAATTCCTTTTCCGCTAGAGAAATCATCATATCAAAAATGATGACTTTCTTATCCGCCGTCTCCACCTGTTTCTCCAGCAAAGTCTTCTGTTTCTCTAAAAGCTTTACCTTTTGCTCTAGCTCAAGTAGCTTTTGCTCTGGGGTTTTGGGCATATTTGAAGGAGTTTGGTATTCCCAATCAAAGGTACCATATTTTCGCAACCACCTAAGTAGAGTTGCATAGCTTTGAATGCCATACTTCTTTTTAGCTCCGGTTGGACTCAGCTCCCCCCTTTCTATCTCTTCTACAACTTGCAGTTTAAAGGACATGGAATAGTCCTTTGAAGTACGTTTAACATACTCATTTTTAGATTCTTCTTTCATAACATTACTTTTTGTGTAACGCTATTTCAGGACGGGACAACAACTCATCAAAAAAGGCTGTTCGCGATGCGAACAGCCTTTTTTGTTGATCATAAAGATCAGAATTTGGCTTTCTTCAATAAAAACTATCCTTAAATTTGCCTACTAACTGAAAAAGAAATTAAATATGAGCTTCGAGATTAACGGCCGCCTGGCAGAAAAATATGAAACCCAAAAAGTCTCTGAACGTTTTCAAAAACGCGAATTTGTGCTGGAAGTAAAATCAAGCAGTGCAACCGGATTTGAATTCGTCGATTTTATCAAGTTCCAGTCGACCCAGGATAAATGTTCAATGCTTGATGATTTCAGCATTGATGATACCGTAAAAGTATCCTTTAACCTGAGAGGAAGGAAATGGGAAAAGGATGGCCAGATTTCTTACTTCACAAACCTTGAAGCCTGGCGCATCGAGAAACTTTCGAACGAGACTACCGAGTCAGCTGCTCCTGTTCAGGATGAGCCAGAGAGCCAGGATGCTCCTTTCACTTCAAATCCACCCGAGAATGATTCCGGATTTGATGACCTGCCATTTTGAAAACTTGAAAACAATAAACAAACCCCTAATGAATGTCTGGCAGAGGCATCAAACCGGCATCGGATCATTCTTCCTGTGAACGTTCAACTTCAATCCTGTCTACTTCTCCAGAGCGATAATACTTTGGAGTGACTGTCTTTATAGGAACTGAAAACTCGATGGTAATCCCTTTAAATGAACTGTCGGTGACCAGGATTTCTCCTTTCATGGCCCTGACCAGTCCACTGGCTAACTTGTAGCCGAGTCCGATCGTATCGGTGGAATTATACCAGTCCTCTTCTTTATCAGTTGTTTCAAAGATCTTTCTGACTCTCTCCTGCAGTACCATGTTGCTACTGTCTTTGATGGTGAAAATCAGCATATTCTTGCTGGCGAACGATGCGCCAAATTCGACGACTCCCTTTTCGGTCTGGGCCAGGGCATTTTCAATTAAACAGCTTAATGCTCTCGACAGGCGCTGTTTATCTGTAATGATTTTTGCTTTCTTAAATGCCTCTCTCACATTTAATAGCAAGGCTACCCTTTCCCTGTTTGCTCTGTATCTGTCCAGGTTATACTTATTGTATAAGTCCTTCAATAACTGATAGATTTCTACTTCGTCCTCCTTCAGTTGAAGGTTTCCTGTTTCGATCAGAGTAAGATCAATCAGGTTGTCCATCATGTTTAAGAGCGAATTGCTGTTTTTGGTGATGTGATTTATATAAGCCTCACGCTGATCGCCATCCACATCGTCGTCACCCAGCAGGTGCGAAAAGCCAATGATGGCATTCATGGGAGTCCTTATCTCGTGAGAGATGTTGGAAAGAAACCTGGTTTTCACCCGGGTTCCGTCAGACTGAAACTGTTTTAGTGCATCCTCCAGGCTGGCAACTTTCTTCTCCAGCTGCTTCGTATACTCCAAAAGCTCGTTATAATCTGGCTTTTCTCCCATCACCGTTAATCAACAATATTTCAATTTGTATTAGACCAATCCTCACGCCGAGGCGGTCTGGATGAATTAGCGTTTCATCCTCTTCAGGATCTTCGCAGCATCTTTGCTGTAAAAGTGCTTGGACGACGATGCAATCATCGCCAGCTGCCTGCGTGCACGATCCGTTTCATCCATGGCAAGTAAACAACCTGCCAGGAACCACTCAGCCTTCTGGATATAAAGGTTGTCGTTGTGCTCAATAACCCTGGTGAAAGAGTTACTCGCATCATTGTGCTGCTCAATTTCCATGTATGACATACCCATGTAGAATTCAGCCTCCACTTTCCCTGCGTTATTCACAAGGACTTCATCGAAGTATCCAATAGCTGCTTCAAATTCTCCTTGCAGGTACCTGTCCCGAGCCATAGTCATCAAGTATGCTGTGGCTTCGTTGTCTGCTGAACGATTGGTAAGTACCAGCTCATAGGGTTTCATGTACTTGGCAAAGAGATCATTATTAGATAATGGTCGTCCAAGTACAGTGGCCAAGCCAATCGCTACCAGCAGAGCCATAGCTGCCGATGCTGCATAATGCCAGGGCCGTGTAAACCGAAAAACCCGTCTGCCGGTTTCTGATCTACGTGATTCCTCCCGCAGGTCTGTCAACTGGGCCCGGAAATCCAATACTTCCGTATCGGCAATGGCTTCATCCACCTCTTTATAAAGGTCAAGATCCACCAACAAATCCGGACTGGCGCTGAGCTCCTGCTCAAACCTGGCCAACTCCTTCTCTGAGAGCTCGTTGTCCAGATACTTTTGTAAAATGTGCCTGTCGCGTTTCATATCATTAAATATTAATTGGTTACAAGGGTGCAGGTACCGGGTATCATCCTTTCGGACCATACCTTTTGGAACCTATACTCCCTGGCAAGCATGCACGCTTGCATACTTTCCAGAGTGTGCACACATTCATGTACACTGTAATGCAGGAACTTCCGTTTCCGAATTTTCCTTCCGCTTCACTGAATCCAGGATACAATCCTCCCCAGGCTCAATTCAACGGTACAAAATGTCTTGCGGTCATATGACCGACTTAATGTCTTATCTGACTATCCTTGGATAAGAATTACTTCCTTGGGGGAACAATGATATCTTGAACTGGATCACCTTTCCCACCTTTCAGAAAATTCAATTCTTTTTCCTGGATGGCATCTTTTGCGAATGATTTAAAATCTACAGTTTTCATGGCTTCTCAATTAGGGGTTCAACTTCCGTTTGTTTTTGTTTTCAAGTGTTAATTCCAGAAAAGCATGAA